>Ga0209367_1009562_pt1 | contig 13108 bp, 6 predicted proteins | sample WorMetLIZISLAND2_FD_187412 | JGI IMG/M metagenome (GOLD analysis project Ga0209367, IMG submission 187412) | Marine gutless worms symbiont microbial communities from Max Planck institute for Marine Microbiology, Germany - Olavius geniculatus... ... | reverse complement strand
ACTCTTACAGTCGTACGGACATCTGTCTTGTTTATGCTAATTTCAACACAAGGCCTAAATTTCGTTCCATCGACACGATTCGCGCCATACGTTCGCACGCCGCCGCAGATGCCAGTTGCAACTTATGCTAATGCACCGTTGAAGAACAACTTCGAGCATAATCGGTCCCAGAAGATCTAACCTTTCTCTAGGCCTACGCGGTCCTTTCTCATCTTCTGGGTTAATTGCTCTCCGCGGGCCCATTTATATTATTCAACCTGTCGGCGGTGCAATTGCTTTAATGTTCAATGCTAAATTCTGTCTGTAAAGCGCGTTATATCAATCAGGCATTAAGAACAGGAGATAGGCCTATGCTTTTCATAAAAGTTATTTGTTGGTTTACAATAAACTGAATAGGCCTAGGCTGTGAGAAAAGTTGTGACAGTAGAATAATTGCACTGTCGGAAATTTCTATAGCGAACAAAAGCAGCCTATATGCCTCGTGGCAAATTTTTACAAGATTTTTGCAACAGTTGATTTTATATACTATATTTTTTTAATCGTCATTGTACTTTCTCCGCTGACCTGTCACCTGAGCGACCTGACCCAGTTATTAGTGCATCCAGGCAGAGCAACAGATAGGGGTACGTTACCCCGGGCCCCGCGACGTGTGGGGCCCCGCCGTCGCTCACAAGTATAAATTACACCAGAATGCGCCATTTAAAAAAATTCAAAAGTTTTCTTTCCAGAAGAGCCTTACAAGAGTGTTTTTCCGGGCCCCGCTGTGGCTCTCGACGTCTCTGGATGCATCTGATCCATGAATTAACGTGAGAATGCATTATAATAATAATTTTTAATCTCTTGATCCCTGCCATCTCCACTCGCAAAGTCGACTTAAATCGTAGATCGTAAGCCTATACGTTATGGTACCAAGCCATAGATGTGTACAGCGACCGTGGTACGAGCGGATACGTCAGATATCACTGACGTTGAGTAATGAAATTGTCAAACTTCCGCGGCCCACGACAGCCAATTTAGTTCGATATCTCGCTCGATAAATTATACTCGTCGTCGTCGATACGACCCCGCCCGCCTCAGTCGTGCACTAACCGGTCCGGTCACTCATCGATGACTGATCGCCACTATGCAACGCCAGTCGCGATCACTGCAGTACGTGCCACTGCTGCAAAAGTTGTCTTCAATCGTCGCATAAAAGCTGCAATATCGGGCGGCCGTTAATTTCTCGCGTTAACGAACAATAATTAAGCCTATAGTGTTCGTCTCTTAGAGGTGATGGTCTGGCTTAATTGGTAACGTCGTTGGTCGCATCAACGAAGTTAATCAACGCCGGGCCCGGTTAGTACTTGGATGGGTGACCGTCGACAGGCGGGTAAACCATCTCGGTATGTAACCAGTCACCCAGGTCAACTCAGCCTGGCCATCTCTCCGTGGGTAGGCGCAAATGAGTACCAACGGAAGCTGGGATGTAAACAGGCACAGCCCCGTATTCGTGGTCTGGCAGTGTACACTGGTGTCTGACTCAAAACTAAGGAAACAGAGATGGCGCCGCCCTATAGGCCTCACAGCTTAGAAAGAACCTTACTTTATGCTCGTGGCTTGGTTGATGGCGTAAAAATTAGGACTTTGGTCTTACGTCGTGAGTTCAGGTCGATCTCAAGTGGTTACTACCATCTGTGGTCAGGTAAACGGTATACAACTAACACCACGATCAACTCAGTTTTCTATCTCTCCCGGATAGATTACATAACGATTTTTTAACGTGGCCCAAGTAAAAAACCTCAAGGTCTACAAATAAAACCCCAAATCACGACAAACTACGTATGAGTGTCTGGAAGCCACGACAGTGTGTCACGTGTGACAATGTCTGGTGGCCTGACGAACGTCCAAGACACGCGGAAAACGCGGCTGCCAAAGTGGCGGCGCCACACACAATCCACATCTGAACGGCATCTTAGGCAAACGTCGCAGGTCATCCAGCAAATAGCGGCAAGACGATGTCAAGTTGTCGATCAACTCATTGATGGGCAGCGGCTGCAAGTTGATGTTGTCCTCCGCAACGGCCGCGGGGCCTGGACCTCTCACGCCCAAGCCTCGCAGACCACACAGTCCTGGCGGCGAGTGACATCAGCGAAGCTGTACTCGGCTTGCAACCATAGCCATAGCAGCTGACCACGACTGTAGACTTGGTCACGCATGGTTGAACATGTAGGACACAGGGAACATGGCCACGGCCAACAGTCTAGCTAGGCTTGAGCACGAAGCAGGTTTTCCAGGCGAAATATTCCACGAGGATTCGGCAAACTGGAAAATAACATGAACCTTCGTACTCCAGAAACCACAGGCTAGAACGCAGTCGTACTTTCAGCAAGCAGAAACGCGTATGGCCGCAGTATTCATACAAATTTGTCGGACACGATGCCACGTAGCTTGGAGGCGCGTTCACATTGTGTTGGGTGGTAAATAACATTGTGTGATCCCTATATGGCCTGTGACGCTTCATAGCTTTGCGATGGGTTTCTCATAGAAATCTATTTAACCATTTAACCATTTAAACATGCATAATATATACAGTACCACCATCCGATCAGACCCACTTGACTGCAAAGCTGAGTTACGATGCAAGCTGTATTAATTTATGTTTCACGGAGAAAAACGATAAGGATAGACTGTGACAGTCAAACTGAGTCAATTTTGGTGTCGTTCACAGTAATTGCGACTGTGGCAAACAACCAGGTTGACTTAACCTGGCCATTGGTATATAAAGCAAAAAAAACTAGAAAGCAGTCATAGCCCGCAGGTACCTCCGCCAAGGCAAAGCTATTTGCCAGGTGGCGTCACCATATTCGCTTTGCCAGCGGTTCCCTTATGCCCTCTTTAACGCAATGGTAACGCAAATTTCAAAGTGATCCAAAATCCAGGATTTCTGCCGGATCACCCTTAAAATTTAATCACTTGTAGTTTATGCCATGCCCGATATTCCCTCAAAATTTCAGAAAGATCCGTCCATAACTTTTTGAGTTATCTCGCTAACACACAGACAGACAGACAAACAAACAAACAAACTCTGGCAAAAACAAAACCTCCTTGGCGGAGGTAATTGAAGTAAAATAATGTATAGCTCTTAATAAGATACCCAACACAGAGCTGCGGAGCGTCACCTGCCATATATGATCACATAGTGTTACCTGCCACCTGACACAGGTGAATGCGCTCCGCCTTAACGCCAGCCAGACAGGCAGACATTTACCTACCCCTAAGGAACGTAATGCTGAGTTGACCTTGGTGTTGGTTCATATCTGGACGGTCCACCTGTCCGCAGACAGTCACCCGTTTGAGTTGTAGTAACCCGCTTGTTAGTGACTCGACCGTGAGTTGAACCCACGACCTTTCGATCGTAAGTTCGACACCCTGCCGTTACACAACCAAGCCATCGGTACTAACACTAGTCACGGCTGCCGGCCAGAGAGACGAAGACGAATTTCACATAACGGTACACTTCTATTGTTGGCAAAGTGGTCTGTAGTCGACTAAAGCGTCTGGCTGTACGCTACGTGCATCCAATTCAACACTGACTGGCTAAAAGCTCCATTCATTCGGTGACGCAACGATCCAATAATGTGCAGTATTTGAAAAGTCTGGCGCGGCATTTCACACACAGGACTCGGCGTGTCGTCGTGTCGACGCAAGACGTGACGGCACCGTGCACCGTGCAATGAATTTATCTCTCCACGCTGCGTGCGACGTCATTCACTTGCCGCTGCGATGTTTCGCATCGTAATAATGCAGCTCGTCGTCGTCGTCGTCGTCGTTGGAGGGCCGCGCAGTCGCTGAAACTGACGAGTGACGAGAGCGATGCCGTGCGGATAGACTGCTCCGTCTTGCCAGTCTATACCCTGTACTTCCCGACAGGGTTCGTCCAATGACTCACCGAGGCCTCTACAGCTAATCAGCTATTGTTGCAATACACGTTAAACGATTGAAAAATATAGACTATTATTGCACAACAATGACATTGTTTTTACGCTTTCGCCGACGTATTGGTTGGAAGCATCATGTTCTCAAAGTGTTCGTGCATGCAAACATTGTTGGCACGATCTCTTGAGTATTTGTTGACGGAACTTGACCAAACTTTCATTACTAACGGACTTTGGGGCAAGGATGAACGCGTAAAATTTTCGGGTCAGAAGGCCAAGGGTCAAGGTCAAGGTCAGGGTCAAGGTCAAAATCAAATATGCCACAAACATGCACTTTTTAGTCTTGTTAGCAAGATATTTAGAGTTTTAGTTGTCACTTGTTGGCAGAGGCATAATAGTCGACAGAGTCGTAACCAACATCTACTTTTGTTATTGCTTCATCTTGCGGTCTGCGATTGCGCTAGAAAACGTTTAAGTTTTTCAGATAAAAAGTTTGGTGCCAAAAATGCTCAGCAAAGCTCTACAAAGAGTTTAATGAAAGTTAGCAGTTCACTTTCTGCACACGATGTATACCGATGAAGCAGAAAAAAATGCCACTGGATATATAGATCATGTTCGCATCGTACGCGTTGGAATTAGCATTTTGTAACGATTGCTATTTGCATTCACTTTGGTCGCTTATTGTTTCGTTCGTTCACGCCGTATAGTCAGCGGCTGTTAACCCGCACTGCCGTCGCAGGTCTTTTATATACAGTAGCGATGAATGCTGAAAACGATCTATATGAATGCAAGCAGAGTGAATGGAGTAAACTGTAGTGATAGCGCTCAGACTCAGCGTTTAATGGCAACGAACAATAACTACCCAAGAAAGCAAAGAGATGCAATCTGGCTTGAATGCAACAAGATGTGAGCCAGTACAGGGGAGAGTAGAAGGGTGAGGGGTCGGCATCACGCCGTTTTATGACCCTTAACGACGCCGGGCCAATACCAGCGAAGAACAGATACTATAGACCATACAAGGCGATTTTCTCACCACGAGCACTGATCGTCGCCTCGCATAGAGATGCTAATATCTACGAACGTCGATGATGCGACGTCCGGCGCGACACGTCAAATCTACACCTGTACGTTACCTGTCTGCATCTACCTGGATTGGCTCAGGCTGTTCAGGTGATGTGCAATATAGAGTTCACGAAAATAGAAGCCTTCTGGCACGATGTCGTCGGTGGATATATAGGATCGTTTTGATGGATCTGTGAATTGCTGTCACACCTTCTCGTAACACTTCTGTAACTTCCAGGTTACGTTTTAGCACACATCTCGCTCGCGCAACCTTACGAACAAAAATATCAATCATTTGTAAACTTTGCCTTTAATAAATACAATTCCTTCTCTACGTGTTCAGTTTTCTGTCATATTGTAACCTTGTTGTCCGTACAGCAGGCGGTCGACACTAAAATAAGCATAATTCTTGCTGGTTTCAATTTGTTTATCTTTATTCGCAGTAAGTCTTCTGGAAGGCGCACGGGTAACGCAGAACAATAGGCTACAATGTTGTGAGACATTTTTCGTTGTGTTGTTTTCAATCGACAGCTACTACCTAGGTGACAGAATTTAACAGCTGCGGTGACAGCGAACAAAATAGAACACGTACAATCGAAAGTTTTTCTGGACAGCGGTACTTATAGTGCAAAGCGCGGTATTGTTACCATAAGTTGTCTGTCCGTCTGTTTGTAGTCTTCTGTCTGCAAGACAGTACTATGCACATATCTGGTGCCGCGCTGTCAGGTCTCGCGATGTCCACCCTTGCTATATGGTGCCGCAATGTCAGATCTCGCGTTTTGTACCCTTGCGATCCGGTGCGGCGGTGCCACGTTGTCAGGTTCCGCAATGTCCACCCCTGCGATCTGGTGCCACGTTGTGCAGTTCCGCAATGTCAGTCCCCGCAATTCTGATGGTCTCGTAATGTCAGGTCTCGCGATTTTAGTCGCCCCGTAGCATATCGTGGTCATATAATCAAGTGCCTTGAAAAACAATTACCCGAGTAACTAGCTTAATATCTTCGCATCTCTAAGTCCCAAATTTGGCAACATGGCTTCTGGGAAACATTTGCAATTTTTGGCCGGGACTGGGCTGGCTGTTTTCGGCAAAAATGTAATACACCAATTTCTGCAACGGTGCATGCTATCGCTGACTAACAGGAAGTTTTGTAACGCTTTCCCTTGCTAACGAAATCAACGACCGCGGATAAACCTAAACGGCCATTTTTTTTGCATCGCGCGCGCGGTCGTCTTACGACAGCAAACCTGTTTGCTGTAGGGCCACAGCAACTCGCTAATGTGTGCGCTCATTTTACCTGCCTTTAATACAATCTTTCATTACTTAAATCGTTAAAAGCCGTTATCATTCTATTTTTCCCAGCAAAGATAACGCTATTGTAGCATGTTTTTAAAAACTTTTGTGATATAGTTTAGCTGTTTGTAACTTTCTCTTTTTCTTAACTTGCCTATATGTTGTTATACTTATTGGTATACTGCCAGTACCGACTTAGAACAGTTAACACGGGGCGCTAAATTTGCAGGACGTAAAAATGAGGGACCGCAAAAGAAGAATAACTGGAAATGCTGAAAAATGAAACTGACGGACTAAATCAGGTGGTGAAAATCGCAAGAACATGAAAATGACAGATTTCAAGGGTTACAAACAACGTCACGTTTTGAAGAAAGTAGCGAATGCAGTAAAAACAGAAAAGCTTTATCTGCAGAACGACGCTCGCTTTGACAACAGAGCGATATTCCAGATTGCAGTTTCTCAGAGCGATCAGTCACAGTCAGGACGCTCCCGCCGAAGCATTCCAGTTCACGTCGGACGACAACGGCGACGACGACGATGACTCGTTGACTGTACGCCGTCAGCCACTGACAGCGTCACCGTAGCTGCTGCAACAGCTAATCCACAGCCTGATATGGGTGTGAGGTCTGCCTCATCGCACCAAGCTTTAAACTAGATCTTGTTTCTTGTAGACATTCTTGTTTTCTATTTTAGCTGTTCGCAAACTATGCCAGACATGCCCAGCGGCTGCTCCGTAGTGGCGGTTTTAGTCCCGGGCCAAGCCCCCGCCTCCGGTTTTGCTCCAAGCCCCTTCCCCAGTTTCGTGGCCACCCTAATTTTTTTTCAAAGAAAACACAAATATCTGATTTCTTTGCGTTACCAAATTTTTGAAAAGTGGGCAAATTTGTAGCTTCCATTAAATGCCCAAAAACCAAAAGTGCTTCAGCTTCAGGAGGCTTTGCCCCTGACTCCCCACTAGGGGCTCTGCCTCTGGACCCCGCTGGGGGCTCCGCCCCCAGACCTCCGTTATAGGCTCGCGCTACTGCTCTCGCCATGGAGGCCGTCCCCTCCAGATATTGAGGGCTAGGACCGCCACTGCTAATCCGCTACCATCAGAACACCGATCGAGCGCGTTCTGCATGTATTCGTGTAAACTGTAAATGAAACATAGAGACTCAAGTTTATCGATCTTGTTCGACATTTGTGGTTTCGGAACTTGCGCGCGAACTTCGTGGCACTAATAAAAACTATCTGGTAAAAAGTTTTGCTGTGCAAAATAATACTTACATAGCTACTTATCAAATGACTTGGTTCTGCATTTTCCACCTTTGCGATTTGATACGTCATTTTCATGGTTCTGCATTTGCCACGCAGTTTTGTAACCAACAAACAAACGAGTGTACCGACTGTAATGTTGTCCGTTATCTAGAAAACGTTTAGGCGCGTGAGAGTGACGTAACTGAATTGGACTGAACTGACATGGTTTAGTTTTTGACGAACTGGGCAAGCAGTAATGCATTACAATAGACACCGTCTAAACAGCGTCGGTGGCCTACGTGACTACGTTTACGTACGCGTCGAACAATGATCAATAAGCTTGCCTTGTTTGCACATTAGTCAGTTCGTCAAAAACTAAACCATGTCAGTTCATTTTAGTTTAGTTCAGTTACGTCGCTTTGTACGCGCTTTTAGAGGTGTCTAGTATTGAGAAAGCACTTCCACTTTTGAAGAAAGGAAAAAGTGATAAATACAGTATGATAAATACAGTATAACTGAATCTGCCGCTAGAAGAGTTAAGTCGAGCGGGTCTAAGTCGGGTCTGCTGCGAACGATGCCAGTACCTGATAGTAGAGTTCATTACGAGTTTAATCAGCAGAGATTCGCCGCTTGGCTGCACTGCAGTGCAGGGTGGTCGTAGTGGCGTAGACAATAAAAGCTTAAAAGACCCATCCCCAAATCTTTCAGACAAGCCAATCTCACGCTTAAACTGCACCAAATTTGGTCTGTTGATTCCCAGAAAAAAATAATACAAATTGTTACCACCAGATGTTTTATTTTACAGATGTAATGCCCCAAATTTGATTTCGGCTAGAGATCCGCCCCACACTCCGCTAGGAAAGCTCACACTGCTCCCACAGACCCTCCTAGCTAGATTTTACGTGTTCTACTTCTAAGAGCAGCTAAGTAAAGGGGAGAATAGAAGACAGAAAAAAGAGGCAAAAGAAAGTGAGAGAGGAAAAAGAGAGGAAGAAAAAAGAAAGGGATCGATTTCCCCCAATTCACATTTCTGGCTACGCCACTGACTAGTCGTACTCCTACAGCACGCACCTTGCATATTCACGCTGTAGCGGCGAGTCATCGATCAGTCACAGAGAAATTGATCTGAGCTTCACGCCATAAGAACTAGATAAACGCGCACTTGTATGCCGAGATGCCGAAATTACTAGGGCATGATAATTTCGGCCGTACGATTCATTCTGCATTGTGATAAGCACGTGCGTGCGATGCATGTGAATGTAAGCATTTTCATTTTGTTGCCAAATGCATGACATTTCCCGTATATTGACAGCGGTATTATAGCAGTTGCAAAGTAGTGCAGTACAGTGTAAAAACTTCTGTAGAATGCTAAACTAATAAAATCTATTAAATATTTTTAACAGATGTTATACTACTTCATTTCTCACGCATTAGCTCATGCCAATCAGCTATCACTTTCGAGGTTGTAAAACGCTTCTAGTCACGAGTCCTGCTCGTGTAAGGAGCGCTATAAAAAGTACTGGACTTTATTGTTTTTTACCTTTCTATTACGATTATAAACACCGACATGTTGACTGCAACAGCAAAAATTCTTTTTTTTCATTTTCAGCCGATTTGTCCGTTAGGTTTACTTTAAGTCGGCTAGACGTACGTAATAGAAATAACTTGTGTCTGCCCTTTACTTCACTTCAGGCCTCTTATATTGTGTTCGGACATGGGAACAGCGTCGTTATTCATCGAGCCAAAAATATTTTTGTTTAGAGTTTAATTTTTAAGTTTAATTAAGATACCAACAAAAAACACAGCTAATCTTATTACTTCATGTTTAACTACATGCGAGTACACTTATTGGTGACAAACTTAAGGCGCATAATAATAAAAACACAATTACAGCGTGATATATAATTTTGTACAGCGACACAATGGCGTAGTTTTAAAAACTATACGAACTAAAAAAAAGCTTATCATTTAGTTAAACAAAAACGGGGCTATACTTTACCGTCTTTATTATCCCCGTGCACACAATCGTGTAAAGTGAACCACGGGACACGAAGAAGAAGAATGTAACCCTGTGCAGCAATTTATTAGTGATGACTATGCTGTTTCACTGTACGGCATGCTGCGAACACTGACGCTCTTGTTTACTCAGAACTACAGAATTAAAACTAAAAATAGAGCAAAGCCGCCAGTAATAATTGTAAGTCTCCTGCTGCACGCAGCTAGAATTAACAGGCGGCATCTTGAAGCAGCTAGTTAGCTCTTTAACGACAGCGGTGCTCCGTTGTTCGCTGAACGCGGTCTATGGACTTGACTGCTTGAGGATTTTGATCCGTCGCAGCTTGATAATCCCAAATTCTAGCCAGTGCGAACCGAATGCTCGCTAAAAAGTCTAAACGGTTTGTCCTTTATTTTAGTCGTATATTTTGCATGGATGATCACTCTTATGACATTCTGCAACAGGGGCAGTACGTATAAATACCAATAGAGATTATTACGATTGTGACAGTCACATGCCTTTCTAATAGGCATGCATTTCATTTTTGTTTATTAAAGTGGGAGTGGGACTTCGAATGGAGTAAAACGGGTGTAGACTAACTATATTCAGTTTCTTGTTGAAAATATTTATACAACCGATGCTGTTTCTTGAGTAAAATAGCTAATGTATTTATTTAATTTTGACGTCGTACGCAGATATGCATAACCACTGAACATCATCATTATCGTCATCATTATCACCATTATACAAGTGCTTTTTAACGTTACTTGAAATAATCATTAAGCTTATGTTTAGTACCACGTCAGCAGTGTCAACGTAGGCCCCGATGACTGGTGAAACTGAAAAGTCTTGAGACGTTGTTTGAAGACCGAACGAGAGCGACGATGCAGAGGCGATGTAAAAAGAAAGCGTTAGACCGAAATGCAAGACTATTGCAGTAGGTCGCTAAGTGCCGGACACAGATGTTCGTCAAAGCCCGTACGGTGTCCGTCGGCGGATCGACGTCTTACAGAGTCCGAGGCCTACGTACGGTCGTCACCAAATTCCGTCGTCGCATCTTGCTGTTTATACTTTTACAGATATCCTACGACTTGGTCCAATATCCGGCCTCCCGCGCCGTGGCGTGAAAGCTTTCTACTGTCAACGGGCAATTGGGCGCGCGGCTGAGGTTAGTGGAGCGTGACAGCGGAGGGGGACAGGGAGGGAGAGACAAAGAACAGCAAAGAGGCGCCGGGGGAAACGGAATACTGGCGACAACCGACGACGGACGGACGAAGGACTGAATGGGGGGGGGCGAAGGCGCTAAGCGATTCGACTCGGCGCTGCCCATATATCACAGTCGGAGCGCACGTATGAACGTCATTCGGAGGACAAATTGCTGCTAGGTGGTGGCAGCTAGTCTCAGAAATTCGTCGACGTGCCGCGTAGAAGAAGACGCAGAACTTCGTCGTCGCTGCCGCCGCCGTCGTCGTTGCACGTACGTTCCGCTACGGATGACGGAACGGTATTAGATTTGATCCGCGGCACCGGCAGCATCTCCGGCGGCGTTTATTGGATTAAACACTGCATGCAGCGCCACTCGCTACCGACTTGTAAATCGAGTGGACTGGATACGCACAGACCGCAGACACGGATAGAAGAACTCTTTTTTCCAATACTCGCGGATCGAACCTCGCCAACGCCAACAGACCATTCCGTCACGTAAGCGATCTGCGCTACTTAGGCCTAGTTCTGCTTGTCTCGAACTAAACTTGGGCATTTTTATTAAAATAAATGTGAAATATATACGTTTATTTTAAAGAAAAGTCAGTAGTAGAATTGAACAACATATATGTTACTAGTTATATATACTGTACGTAGTATGCTCATTGCTCAATAGTTTTTCGCACTGTCTTAAAAATCTTATCCATTTACAGTATTTTATGCATTGCATTTCATCGAACTGCAAACATGTCTCGTACTTGCTTCGTAGTTCTGGAGCAAACCCATTAGATTGCCACGCATATTTAGAGGTTAAAGTTGTGTAGGGCCCTATAGTTTTTATGGCAAATCCATCGCAGAACTACGGAGCGTCACCTGACATATGGGATCACACTATGTTACTTGCCACCCGATACAGGTAAACGCAACCGCTTCGCTTTAGCCGAGGCCTGACCCGTCAGTACTCGATTTACTTTTACCGGGGGATGAAAGGCTGAGTTGACCTGGGTGTTAGTTATATACCAAAATGGTTACCTGTCCGCAGACAATCAGTCACCTCTCCAAGTAGTAACCATTTAATCAACCCGACCCGGAGTCGGACCCATGAATTAAAATCTCTTGATCGTGAATCCGACCCTATGCAATACGCCACTAAACCACTATGACTGTGTATGGCTCTTTGTGGAATACACCTCGCAAAGCCACGGAGCGTCACCTGCCATATGGGTTTATATTGTTATCTGCCATTCGCCTCTAACTGTAGATCTTGCGGTCTGCAAAGAGCCTATACTACAGCTGAGCGGCCGGAGCTTACTGTCTAAAAACAGTTGAATTTTTTTGGCATTTTAAAGTCAATTTTAGTTTTAGATTAATTGTCTAAGTGATTGATTAAATGACCGGTTGCTAGTATTTAACGAAAACGTCATACGATAGCGGGTTCTTGATCGACTGTGGTGATGTGCACATTACTGCTTATTTAAAATAATTGTAATTTTATTTGTTGTACCTACCAGTGATTGATAAAATGAATGCTTGGTTTTATTATTAGCCGACATTATCATCGCTAGATGCGTATTTCGCTACTTATGCCACTGTATATATTTAGCTATTCAGCTTCCGAGCTGCAAATGTGTTTAATAAATTCAGTTCCGTTCAGTCGTTGACGATTTTTTTTTGTGCGCGGCACATTTTCGCTATAGCACAGACAAAATTAATAACGGCCTGGCAGACTAATGAGAAAATAGACGCATTTCTGTTTTAAGGAAGATAAATAAGAAGCTAAAAACGTTATTTTTTCTCGCTTACCATAATATGTGAATGAGCTTTGACGATATCTTGCTTTAGAAACAAATATTTTTTTTCATTTTTTATATGAATTTTGAATTATTTTCTTAGATTCTGTAGTTTTCATCATCAGCATATTTAATTTACACTTATTTTACACTGGCTTGTTGAAGCTAAAATGTTTAAGACTCAATTTAATAAAGCTAGCTAGCATTGCCGATGCTAAAAAGTGAAAAAAAACAACCCTTATAAATTTGAGAAAGGTCCCGATTTATTAGTCAAGAACGCTCTTCTTTAGACTTTGTTGTCAATAGGTTTTTTTATGAAAATGTTTAGAACGAGCAACATGGATGTCATTAGTCAGTGTCAATCTTACTTTGATTTTAAATTGCCAAGTACACTGTGGTCTAATCGCGTTAAGACGTTTGATGCTAAATATGCCGCCTGCGGGGGCAGCTTTGTAGATAACAATGTCGAATAGTGGTTATTGCTGGTGTTATTATTATTACGCATGTGTGTTTATTTATTTATTTTTCCTTTTTTGTTGTTAATTGTATGTATATGTGTGTGTTAATCTATCGTTTCTTCGATGAATAAAGATGTATATATATATATATATATATAT
>Ga0209367_1009561_pt1 | contig 13112 bp, 6 predicted proteins | sample WorMetLIZISLAND2_FD_187412 | JGI IMG/M metagenome (GOLD analysis project Ga0209367, IMG submission 187412) | Marine gutless worms symbiont microbial communities from Max Planck institute for Marine Microbiology, Germany - Olavius geniculatus... ... | reverse complement strand
ACAATACAATAGAGAATTTGCGCTCAAAAACTGACAGACAAACTGTCAGTATAATCTAGCACATAAACTAAAAAGAACTTAAATGTTTTTAAAGAAAAATGTAATGAGAGATACTGAGAATAGAAATACTGTTAAATGTAAAACATAAAAAATCCAAAAAAAATGACTGAAATGAAGAAAACTAAAATAAGAAAGAAAAAACTGAAAAGGTAAGAAATAAAATATAATAATGTTAACTTGGACGTATTTGCAGATAACTATTGCTAGCATTTTTTTAAAACATTTGTTTATTATAATTTACTGTGTTAGAATGAATACTTTATAAAGTGTAAACCATGAACATCTGTTAATTCTTAAATTTTTGATAACCAAAGTTAGTGTTGTTACGATTTTTCATTGGTCGAGATCGGTCAGTTTTGGTTTGGTTTTGAGAAAAAACTGCGGTTTCGGTTGGTTTCGGCTTTTTTTACCTCCACCAAAACCAGCTGCGGACGTCTAGTGATAATGTGCTTGCCCGCCACTAAACGCAAACTACATGGGTGGTTGAGCGACGGCACATTGCTGATGAGGAGAGGGGGAGGGAAAAAGAGAGCAGATAAGACAAAGTAAAAATGGCTGCTTTAGATGATCAGTGCCACTGTCATGCAGAGCGTAGGAGGCAGTGAGAATTAAATTGCCCGATAATTGCTGGGCAAACCTATACAGCCATTTAAGGGTACTACACGGCTTCAGGGAGAAAGATTTGCACTTAATTAGCTAGTCGCCGGCTTATCTCTAGAGTCTAGACCACTGTCTGCCTTCCCTACACCACTCATTCATTCAAATCTGACAAGCCTCACCCTCCTCCCTTACGCGCATGGCACGGCGCCAACGGCTGTCTGAACTTTGATCTTATAACACCCGTGGCGAGACAAGGCCACCAAGCCTTGTCATGGCGCACCCCTCGTCTCGCCGTCGGCACAGTCAAGACTTGAGCTGGACCAGTTCAAAATCGAAACCGTCAATAGAGAGCCTAAAACCGCGGTTTCGATGCGGTTCGGTGTTGCTAAAAAACCACGGTTTCCGTGCCGATTTCAATAACCATAACAACACTAACCGAAGTTTAACTGATATAGTTATTGTTTTGTATTGTTAAACTACAGTCATAATATAAATCAGTTTGATGGCAGATAAATGCATATATATCTATATATTTTTGTGTATTAAAGGGACTTAGATGTTATTAGTGACAGATTTGCAACTACAAATTTTGCATGTGCATGAGTCATCAGGTTCTGTGAATTTTGATTTGTAGGTGTTCTTGGCAAAAGAGATCAGCACAAAGAAAGAATTTGCCAGTAAGGCTGTTGCCATTTTTGTGTGATTTGTTTGAGATTATGTTTTCAGTTGCTATCACATTATTTGAACGAAATATAGTGTATTGGTTTCATTAAATGGTTATGAGTATAAGCAAAGACAGTATATAACTTTGTTGATGTTGCATGTACAGTTAAAGTACTCGAGAAACGGCATATCGTGCGTGAAAACAAAACTCAGTATGTGAAACGTGAAAAGGAGGTGCTAATGCGGATTGATCATCCGTTCTTCGTAAAGCTTCACTTCACATTTCAGGATGATGACCGACTTTGTATCCTTTACAGTTTTAGATAATGAGATCATGCTGAGTAGCTTTTGTGCCATTTATTAACAAGTGTATTGAGTGTAGCTATCAGTAATCCATTATGTCTCTCATATGCTTACACTATTTTTATGCACAACAGCAGCTACTGCTTTAGCACGTCTCAGCCATCGCATTTCTGTCTGTCCGTTCATTTGTCTGTCCGTCTGTCTGTCCGACCTTCACACGGGTGGATCAGTCAAAAATGATGCAAGCTGGATCATCACCAAATTTTCACCTGGAAGACTCTAGTTTCAGGATCCGTGTTGTGGATTGGGTTTAGGGATTATATCGTGGCAAAAAAAATTCATATTGATTATTGTAGCAATTCATATATATCACAATCACGAGAGTAAGGCAAGTAGGAGCAAGGGAGGTCAGGTGGAGGGGTGGAATGAGCTGAATACCGCACTACAATGATTGGGGGCATGGTGAGAAGGGAACAGGCAGCAGCCAGAGCCTCTAATACTGACGGCAGTGCAGAAGCTGTAGCAGCGCCAGCAGCAAACATGCTCCAGGTTCTGCTACTGATAGTTTGTTGACTTAAGTGATTTAAATGACCTCACCCTTCGCATCTCTTTCCCCCTTCACTCAGTCGTCATGCAACTGTGAGTCTGTGATGTGAGCTCTAAACTTTGTCTACTTACAGACGTCTGTGTCTGTGTGCTGTTTCAGCTATTCCTGTCCATTAGAATAAGTCAGGTGGCCTGTATGGCCTCTTAATTGGGTTGCTATCAGATGATCGCTACCTGGAGTCTTGGGTGGGTAAATTGTTTGCAAACAGATAAACCATCTTAGTATGTAACAAACCACCAAGGTCAACTCAACCATTTATTTCCTCACATATGCAAATCAAGTGCTGGCCTGTCTGGCTGGTGCTAAGGTGGGGCACGTACATCTGCATTGGGTGGCAGGTTATGCTTCATGGCTCTGAAATGAAGAGCTGAAGGCACCTTTAACCTTTTTACGTGCGACAGCAGCTACTGCTGTAGCGCGTCTTAGCCATCGCAATTCTGTCCGTCTGTCTGTCTGTCACACGGGTGGATCAGTCAAAAACGGTGCAAGCTAGGATCACCAAATCTTCACCGTCGGCTGCCTGGAAGACTCTAGTTTTAGGAACCGTAAAGCTTTTCCATAAATTCGAAAGGGGTTACCCCGATCAAGGGTGCTAGATGACAGGGGGTAGGAAAAATTTGCAATTTTCAGCCAATACTGAAATTCATGCACTGGATTTGGCGCTAGGTGTTAGGTGTTGTGAGCTTAGATTTCGTTCGCACCGGGCCTTCACACATGCATCACTGTCGCGCATCCCTCTTTGCATTAGCTGGGCTATTCTTGTTAGTCCACCCGGAAGCGATAGCTTGCGGAGCGGACTTAAGTTTTAGCCCAGATGTTTTTTATTTATTTTTTATTTTTTCTCCCGACGCGAGATCTCCGAGATGTGTGGGCCGACCGGCGTGAAATTTTGCACGATGGTCAGTACTAGGCTCTATTTTATAATGCCGGTCCAAAATTTTGGGGGGCGCACCCCAAAAAAATTTCAGGGGCCAAAAACATGCAAAATTTAGCCCGATTTCGGATGACTTCGAAGTTTGGCGACGAATATCTCCAAAACGGATGAAGATTTTCAAAATCGGATTTTTATTCCATCTACCGCGATTCCTCCTGCGTTAGGCGAAATAAGTCCGGTGAAGTTTGGTCCAGTGACCTTGGAGATTTAGATGTGAAATCGTACCCCCCTAAAGCGCATTTTTCGGAAGAACATATTTTGGCCCCTGGGGTGTGCTGCGCCCCCAAATTTTTACACGCACTAGAGAATCACCAAGTCTTACTAGTGCACCCCCACCGGGGACGGCAGCCCCCCCTTACAACTTTTTTCAAAGGGGGGTTAAAAATTGGCTTAAAATGTAATAAATTAGCGCTTATAACTTCGGAGTTAGGGGGTGTAGCCCGATACTTTGGCACTTGACGTGTCTCTATGTTATGGTGTTAACGCAAATACAAATTTTGGGGGCACCGCCCCCCTTAAAATTTGGGAGGGCAAAAAATGTTCAAAAATCGGTTCGATTTACGACAACTTTTGAGTTTGAGCGCAAATATCTCTGGAACCGATGAAGATAACGACATAATCTAAACGGCGTTGAGGAGAGCAATCCTTTTGGCGTTGAACAAAAAAGTTTTTGGTGAAATTTCGTCCACTATGAACCAAGTTATAAGCACTAATGTTGACCTACCCTAAGTCGACAAAGTGTGTTCGGCGTATGCCAATGCATTTGAGTTCGAGCCACGTGACTTTGATGCTGGGGAAATTCTCCCCCCTCTTTACCCCTCCCCTAATTTCCCCCAGTCGGGCTTAGGGCGCCGGGCAGACTCACGTTGGGCTTTGCCCCAAATTTCTAGTTTAGTCTAGGACTACAAGACCAGGCACAAAATTATCGGTCATCATGTAACTGTATATGCAGGGGTCCAGAGTCTGGGTACAGCTATAACAGCTATATCCAGTTACCAGTATCACGTCTGTCACTCTGGAATCAAAACTTTGCTAAGGTTCATTTATTGTCTTAACCTTCTGTTAGATTTTGGTCTGAGCTATGCAAGACGAGGAGAGCTGCTGGACTACATCAAGCGTTTGGGATGTTTTGATGACAACTGCACCAGATTCTATGTAGCCGAGGTCATAGAAGCACTTGAATATCTTCATTCTATTGGCATAATTCATCGGTATTACATGTTTATTTTCCACTGCTTATTGCTCATTTGTAATTATTTTCTTAGTTCAATATTGCATATATTGCTGCCTACTGATCTGCTCTTTTTATGGGCAGCAGATTTGCTGTAATTTTCTGTAGTAACACCTTGTAAACACTTGTTTGCTATGCATTTTTAGCAGTAATAGTAAATTATCTGCATTTTTTGCTATGTTTCATAGATTATGCATGAAGTTTTTTGCCATATTCTGCATATGTTGTCACTGTAGGGATCTGAAGCCCGAGAACATTTTGCTTGGTGATGAAATGCATATTCAGATTACTGACTTTGGCTCAGCCAAAATCGTCGAGAACCCAGAAAACCGTTAGTTGAGTTTGTTTTCATGTGTTTACGTATTTTATTTGTATTGTCTGTACACTAGTTATTGCTGACTGCAAATTGTGAATGGATTTTTAATGAAATATTTTTAGGTGATTCATGACTTTAGTAACCAATCTTTTAAATTTTGGTGACGATTCCCAGTGGTCAAAATCTAGATCCATACTTAATTACTTGTATACTGGAGTTGGCAGAGATGCTATTAACATCATTTGTTAGATGGTTTACTGTTTGTTGCGTGGAAAAGCTATAGTCTTATAGTTTACTTAAAGACTGAAGTGCTAGAAATTGCACCATTACTGAGCTGGAAGAAAGAGATTACGTTTTAGTCTTGGCACGTTCTTGTGCTCTACTAGTAACGCCAATACCCGGTACTTAGAATTTGTTATAGTGGTAGTGAATGAAGCACAGTGAATTGAATGATTAGTAATAATTGACTTTGTTATTATTTTAATTGTTTGTTATGTTAAAGCAACTCAAAAATGATCATGCAGAAACATTTAATACTGGAATATGTTATTGATATAGCAGCCACACATAATAGCTGTTTAAGTTATTGACGGCTGTCAGTTTTTAACGTTGTTAGAAGTAGTAAACATGTGGTTTTTTAATTTTAGAAAATGTTGATGACAAATCCAAATCGCGTAAAAGGTCTTTTGTTGGAACGGCACAGTATGTCTCGCCAGAAGTTTTGAAAAGTAACATGTCTTACTACAGGTACTTTTTTATGCATTCTCAGCCATTCTGTACTTATGTCTGCATGAGTACAGATGTGTTGCTTTATTTTGCCCACAAAGACCACATATTTAGCATTTATCTTAGTCTATTCTTTTGTTTGATAGCATTTGCTAGTAATTGTTTATATATGCAGGTAATTTTGCCACAAAATAGCATAGTCTCAAGTGGAAAAATATGTAAGAAATTTTCAGTACTATTGAGAGTAGTGCCATACGTGCATGAAAATCTGCCTTAGTAAGAAAACTCGCCAACAGTGCCAGAAACCAAGTTTGATTATTAATATTTGGCCACACACTGCATCCTGTGAACTTCTGCAGCGAAAAACTTCAGATTCCAAGCTCAAAATTCTGCTCAGAGAAGTTAACTGTTACTTAATTACATGGAAGGCGATTGTCATTTGATGTGTTTGTGTGCTTGCATGTGTTTATTCATAGTTCCGACCTATGGGCATTGGGATGCATCATTTACCAGCTGTTGTCTGGACATCATCCATTCTGGGGAAGGTCTGTAATGTTTGTCGTCATGTTATATAACATGCATTTTTAACAGTTCTATAGTCATGTTTTTATCTACAAGTATGCTAAAGTCATTTTGCAGATTATGGCTAGCTTTATTACTTAAAAGCTTTTTGTGGGCTATCTGTTTGCAGTATCTTTTCACATCGTGCATCACGTGAAAGGAAGCTGTTTTTTCTTACATGTGTTGTAATATAAATGTCAGATAATTATTCTCAGATTGTGATATTGGTTTGTGTTGAAATTTCTAAGGCACTTTTACTTGCACTTGTAGCCACGAGTATCAGATTTTTCAGAAAGTGGTCAAACTTGAGTACGAATTCCCAGATGGCTTTCCAGTCCACGCAAAAGATCTCGTCACCAAGTTACTGGTATTTGATTTAATTTTTTAGCAACATTTTATTTACTTCTGTATCTGGCAGATTTTTAATTATGCTACTTAGTTTCAATACTTTTTGTTACATGATAACTCTAAAATAAATTGTTGGTTTTTTTACGCACGACAGCAGCTACTGCTGTAGCACATCTTAGCCATCACAATTCTGTCTGTCCGTCTGTTCGTCCGTCACATGGATGGATCAAGTTGAAAATGGTTCAAGCTAGGATCACCTAATCTTTATTGTTGGCTGCCTGGAAGACTCTAGTTTCAGAAACCATAATGTTTTTCCATAAATTTGAAGGGGGTCACCCTGAACGAGGGCGCTAAATGAGAGGGGGTAGGAAAAATTTGCAATTTTTAGCCAATATTAGAATTTTTGCACTGGACATGGCGCACTCGGTGTCATTTGCCATCGAGTTTAAATGAAACATTGTTGTGAGCTTAGATTTCATTTGCACCGGGCCTTCACACATGCATCGCTGTCGCGCGTTGCCCGGTGCATTAGCTGGGCTTTTCTTGTTACGATATCGGTAAAGGTAATCAGTCTGAACTGATAAAGTAGTGATTCACCAGTTGCTTCTGCTTGCATAGCTGCACCCAAGATCCATTCAACCAAGTCTTTATAGAGTTATTAGCTAAGCTGTCAAACTAATCTGGGCTTGCATATATTCTCAGTCCATTATGGATGCTGCTATTACTTTTTTGGCATTTGTTTTATGGCTCTGTAATATCAATCTTTTTCTGTTGACGATAACAACTTGAAAATGCCGTTTGTGCGCCAGCAATGTTGACTTTTTGTAAGCAGTATGTATCACACTGATCTATGGGTCTTCTTTTTTTTCATATCTCCGACAAATTGTTTACTTTTATGGCAGCAACAGCTCAGCAGACAGAAATCCTTTAGATTAAGGCAGCAGCAGTTGCCAAAATATAAATAAAGTGAAGGCTGTAATTTGATGAATTGTTGTTGTTATCATCATGACGAGCCTGTCAAGCACTGCCTGCATTGGGGGGGAGAGAACAGATGCCCCAAAGCGATGAGGAATTCCACCAGGTTGTCACCATTCTGGAACACTAATTGGAATCATTAAAGTTCTGTTGGCGTTCTACTGCCCACTTCGGGCAGAGAAGAAGTAAATGTTCAGCTGTATCCTTTCCATTTCCACAATGAGGACAGATTGAAGACGTAATCTATCCAATGATTTTGGTGAATTATTGCGATTTAATAGTGAAGTTAATGACGGTTGTGTCAGGTTACTGATCACAGACAGCGGCTGGGTTGTGCCGAGGCTGGGGGCTACGCCGCGCTGAAGGCACACATGTTTTTTGAAGGCACCCACTGGGGCAGTCTTCATCTGCACCCTGCTCCAGAGCTTCATCCTTTTCTACCTGCAAACTCCGAAGATTCTGAGAATCTCTGGAGCCAGTATACGGTAGAGTTCCCTGTTGGTTGGTTGTGTTGTGGTCAGATCTTCATTGAGCAAAATGTCATTTCATTGATAAGTGTTTTGTAAGGTGATTTTTGCTGCAAATTAGTCATGCACCCTGATTCTATCCAAGACTTTGGCGCTTTATAAATCATTTACTTACTTACTCACTTACTTATTTTTATGAAGTTAAGTGTATGTGGAATGTAGATTGCTTTCCATGTCTAATACGTTTTTGCAAGTTGGCTTGTATATTAATTGCTTCGTGCACATTTATCAAAATTGAGTAATAATTGTTTTAATGCACTGTTGTTCAAAAAGATGCTCCGGAGACAGTTTAAAGCAGGAGTGAATTGTGTGTACAAATGAAATTAGAGTGAATGATGTGTCTTTAACAGCCGGGGCTAGATGATCAGCAGCTGTCGCGGTTGCTTGAAGGTGACTTAGCTCTGGGCAGTGACAAGAAGGCAGAAAATGGCTCAGACTGGTAATTACATTTACCGTTTTTTGGCTTTATCAGTTTATTACGTAAGCTATTTGTGCATTGGCATAGTCAAAGTGCCATTCGCTGTTTGTTGTTTAGTCATATTTCGCTGCAGTAGAAATATGATTGGATTTGGATGAGATTTACCTGTGTTTTGATCAGTCAGCCATTTGTTTCAGGCAACACAGTCCTTATAGAAGATGAGAAAAGAACGGAAAAGATATAACACACATACAAACTTAAAATTGTATGCATTATAAGTGTAACATGTGATGCTAATGAAGTGCTATTGTGTCCCAACTGGTCGCAGTAAAAGCAAGTTTTATAATTATGTGTCACAGTAACAAACGATGTCGAGAACAGTTCTAGCGACACTGTCACAACTATGAAACTTCATAAAACTAAGAAGTCTTTTTTCTAATTGTATCTGTTTTCTATAATTACCCTGATTGTTTAAAAATAGATGCTGTTTCAATGCCGTTGGTTTTTGCCGGCTACAACTTCTAGTCACCAGGCTGTTGTTGCACCTTTCTCTGTTATGGAACTGAACCCAACCTGCAATAACTGTGAAAGAATTGACCAGTTAAACAAGTAATTTGAGCAGAGCTCATGAGACGTGCAACAGCCTTAGCATCTCCTGTTCGCAGCTTGTCTTGGTCTATCTCCAGCCATTTCATCGCAATTCACCCTTGAAGTGTGCACCGCAGCCGAAAATCGCAAAAAAAAAACAAAATCTCCCATCTTTGGGATTCAGGGTCATTCAAGGTCATCGATGTTAATACCACTAAAATGCTTGTCGCTAGTGCTTGTTATGTTAAGCACCATGTCTGTGCTTTTTCTGTAATTGTTTTCATGCTAAACAAGCCAATATTGATAAAATAACCACTTTTTATAGGAGCATCCCTATTTGACGCTCGCTTGCACAGGCCTCCTTGATCCTAGAGGGTCAAGACTTAGACTGCTAAAATCTACGTTTGATGCCAAAAAAATTTTATACGCAGGTTCTCTTGGTATATCTCCAGCAATTTTGGTGCAATTCACTATTATCTTAAAATGCGTGTTGAAGCCCAAAATTGCGAAAAATTCACTAAAACCCCTTATTTTGGGGGTTTGACATCATTCAAGGTCATTGACGTTGATAGCTTTAGAAAGCTGGCCACCGGTGCTTGTTATAATAGCATGTCTGTGCCTATCTGCAATCGTTTTCACACTGGGTGAGCCTATAGTGGTAAAATAATAACTTTTTATAGTGGGTACCCTCTTTCACGCCTTTATTCGAGGAGAACCCGTTTACCCAGCAGCAGGAAATTTTGTCACAAAAAAACTAGAGTTTTGGGGGCAGCCCATAGTGAAAACTTCATGACCTCAGCTTGCACTGTTTTGATACAATACAGCATTGTGATGTACAGATGGACAGACAGATGCTCAGGCCATAGCTGAGACACATGAAGCATTCTGCTGTCACACGTAATAAAAGTTGAAAGTAACAGTATTAGTTGTATATTTCTGTACTTGTTAGCATGAAAATATTAATCATTTTGTATGTCTGTTATTCATTTGTGTAAGTAAAGCAGAACTGGTATTTGTGGAAATATACATCTTATGCCGTTGTTTGGGTGAAGGTATAGTGATGATGAGCGGCGGGCTAGACTCGAAGAGCAAGCCAAAAACAACGTTTTTCACCGGTTCATTGACGGCAAAGCAATCATCAAGCAGGGCTTTTTAGAAAAAAGAAAGGTTGGTCATAAATTTGTGTAATTACACCTTACGTTGTTTCATTTTTATGTGCAACAGCAGCTACTGCTGTAGCGCATCTTAGCCATTGCAATTCTGTCCGTCTGTCTGCTAGTCTGTTGGTGTTAGTTGGTTGCATAGCATAGTGGTTAGAACATCGGTCCTGGCCAGCGAACTTTCCCTATCCTGCGCTAGACTGATGGATGGCCGTTTGACCACTTTGTGGGTAAAGCGTTCGCTATCAGTCAACCAACAAGGCCAACTCAGTCTGCCATCCCTCTGGGGTCGGTTAAATGATTAGTAACTCATTACATGGGTTACAGAAGGTGGGTACCTTGATAAGCTGACTGGGGTTGCCGGCTAGGCTAGGCCGCTGCGCCAGCCTGTGTCTGCAGGCTGCACATGGTGGCCGTGCGGCAGGTGGCTCTGGTTAGTGACCAAAGCGCATTAGAGGTGTGTTTGCGATGATGAGCTATACAAATTGACGACCTTTATTTTTTTACCTTTAGTATGTCCGTCTGTCTATCTGTCCATCACACGGGTGGATCAGTCAAAAAATGGTGCAAGTTAAGATCATCAAATCTTCACTGTTGGGGACCTGGAAGACTCTAGTTTCATTATCCGTAAAGCTTTTCCATAAATTCGAAGGGGGTCACCCCGAACGAGAGCGCTAAATGAGAGGGGGTGAGAAAAATTTGTGATTTTCAGCCAGTAATTCACTGTATCTCAGAAACGGTGCGAGATAGAGCCTAGGTTACTATTAATCAGTACCGGTAATAGGAAGTCCTACATACTTTTGATTGGCACTGAAATCAGTGACCTTGGATGACCTTGAACGCCAAAGTAAGGGTTTTTATGGATTGTTTGGAGATTTCGGGCTGCAACGCACATTTTGAGAGCGAATTGTGCCGACACCACTGCAGATAGACCAGTACGACCTGCGTTTAAAATTTTTGACATTAAACATAGATTTAAGCAGTCCAAATCTCGACACCGTAGGATCAAAGTGGCCTGCACACGAGGGCATCAAGGATTGGTACCCCCTAAAAGTCATTATTTTACTGCTATCAGCTGTGCGAGACCGGTTACGCTCTCTGGTGAGTGCAGATAAAACGCTATAGATACTAGCCTTCATAATCATCGTGTCAAGTGTCAACTGCTGGGATTCTTGAGCTTAGATTTCGTTCGCAGTGGGCCTTCAAACGTTCAATATGTTTGCTATGTTGGAGCAGTTTTGGATAAACAGTGGACATTGTTTCAGGCGACATTCATAACTTGCAGGGGCCTTACTAAATGTGCTAGGTTGCAGTTGGGAGTACGTCTTTTTAACCGCTGATCCACACTTTTTGTATTGGTCATTTTATCTAACTGTTTTAATTATCTGTTGTACCACTGTTGTAGTTAGCAGCAGGAATTTCCATTATTTTGTTTATTGTAGCTGAAACATACTTTAAGCAGGATATCCTATAAGGGAAGGACTTAACTGGCTATTCTTACTGTAAGACTGCATATCGTTAACTTGAGATCTGAGTCGAATGTTTATTGAAGTGTAGCCGTCATCTGTTAAATTGATTCATCGTACAGTTAAAATGTTGCAAAAACGGAACGTCAAAATGTAGATTTATGGCAGTATTTGTTGTATCTTGTTTCCTGCATTTGCCCTGCAAATTTCAAAGTTTTGATTGCTGTTTTAGTTTATGCCGTAAAACTATTCTGTATCTTTTCATCTGTAGGGTCTGTTTGCTCGCCGACGAATGTTTCTGTTGACCGAAGGCCCGCGGTTGTTCTATGTCGATGCAGCAAACATGGTGCTGAAGGGCGAAATTCCGTGGTTAGCATTACAGTATATTGTTGTTTTTGAATGGCACGCATTTGCTTTATAAGCTTAAACTTTATTGTGTAAGCTGTTTAAGAACAGCAAAATTTATCTAATGCATGTAGCAAGGATTTGTTTAATTAGTTTGCATCTCGTGAAGCAGTCTTTAACATTTAATATAGCTCATATGACTGAATTATTGTTTGAGGCTTATACAGACTGTTCAGCAAGCACATTTAGTATCTCTGCTGTTGTTTCATTTTTGGTTTTAGAGCTTTTATTGTAGGCCAGTACAGACTTTGCAACAGAAGAAAATCAACATACCAGTGGCACAATTAATGGCACAAAAACTGCTTCTACTTCCACTGCTAGCTGCACAATGTATTTTTTATATTTGCTCTAGGTTGGGTTGTGTGAATTTTTAAAATGAACTTTTGGGATTTCTCTTGTGTAGCACCAACAGTTTCAAAGCATCGGTGAGAAAAGTGAGCAACATGAAATAATAAAAACTAAACCAGATTGATGATATGGTTTATTGCTGCTGGTGATGTTGATATTGTGTTGTTTGTGCTATTGTGCTCAGGTCGAAGGATCTAAGGCCAGAAGCAAAGAATTTCAAAATATTTTTTGTTCACACGGTGAGTAATTTCTTATTTCTGCTATTGCAAATGTGCATAAATTCACATAGAAACTTATAAAAGTTCTGCTTTAGAAAGATCTTCTAAAAGATTTTGTGCCACTTTTGTTATAAATGAATATTTGTCAGAAGGCAGCTGTTAGCTCAGTTGAAATGATTCATCACAGGCTGAACGGTAGTTCAAGCCCTGTGTTAACGGCAACTTCTCTTTCTTATGGGAAAGCCAAAAATTTGACCCCCCACAGAATCAAAACCCCTTATCTGATTGAGACAAAATTTGGCATGGTTGATTACGTCGGCGAGATAACCCTTCATGCAAAATTTCATGTAAATCCCTCCAAGGGGGGTTTCCCGGCAAATGGGTGAAATATACGTAAAAATTTTTGTAGCCATATACCTTTTTTCAGAAACTCACCTACAGATCAGACCCTTCGGCAGATTTTTGCGTGTGATGGCTCAAACGACGCGGTCTCGCGCAAGGATGTGCCTTTTGGGGGTTAAAAAATTTGAAATTGATATTTAACGTATTTATTCGCAAAAATCGAAAAAATTACAATGGCACCTATGGGGAAAATTAAGCAATTCTTTAAACGGTCATAACTTTGGCTGTGTATAAGATAGAGTCGTAATTTTTGGTT
>Ga0209367_1009560_pt1 | contig 13112 bp, 9 predicted proteins | sample WorMetLIZISLAND2_FD_187412 | JGI IMG/M metagenome (GOLD analysis project Ga0209367, IMG submission 187412) | Marine gutless worms symbiont microbial communities from Max Planck institute for Marine Microbiology, Germany - Olavius geniculatus... ... | reverse complement strand
AACGAAAAATATTTATCACTCTTCATAGGAGGACACCTTTAAATTAATTAAATAAGTAAACCTCGTCAACCTTTCACCAGACGGTAACAACGAACGATATTAGTAATTGTGTGACTTTGGAACATTTTCACGGGTAAAAGCGGGTATACCCGTACCCGTGAAGCATCTACCCGACCCGACCCGTACCCGCGGGTACGGGTCGGGTCGGGTATACCCGCGGGTACGGGTATACCCGCAGACCCCTACCTACCACCCATGTAACTGAGTTGTGTCTGCACTCACTGCCGGCTCAGGGCCTAGAGATGGAGATGAGCACCACCCCTACGGACTACAGAGTTATGAGAGAGCTCTGTGGGCCACAAGACTACCTTTACCTTTTTATAACTTGCAGCGTCGCGAGCCAAAAAAGGACTGGTATACTGTCAATCGAAGATGGCGAAACGCCCACAATCAAGCAGCCGAAAACCCCGAAATCGAGATGGAGACACCAAAGGCCAAACACGAGATATAAGGAGCTCGAAGTACGGGACTCTATGTACGGTACAGGGCCGAGCCACATCCGAAAAAAGTGTTTTAGTGCATTTTGAGCTTGAAAGACAGACGTACTGTATCTGGTGCGTTGCGATATAGTATTTAGTGACATTTTAACCCCGCAAATAAACAGCGTACAGTCAGTGTGACAACAAAAACTGCCGGTACCGGACAGTACTTTTTTGACACATAGCATTTGATAAAAACAATATTCCAGAACATTTTGCGTGTTACGTGTCACGACTAACTCACCCACGTGTCATCTTCTTCAGAAATCTTCCTCCGTACTTCTGCCGGTTCGCCTATTTTTGCACAAAAACAAGTTATCATAGAAGTTATCATAACTCGATATCTAACACTTGAAACTATAACTACAAGATACTACTTATTTATAGTTTTTAGTCGACTGTACTTAAGTAACGATCCAGTTATTGGTATGAGTTGTCGTCTGTCTGTCCGTCCGTCTGTCACGGATGTATGGTAGCTAAACGGTGCGAGGGCTTACGTTGCTATTGATCACTAGTAAGAAGTCGTATATTGGCTTTTTAAATAACATGTAAATCATTGACCTAGGATAACCTTGAAGGGTCATAACGCACTCGCACTATGGTATGCCAATCGTGCGGTATTGTGCCTAAACGGTAAGTCGTAAGAGGTCTGCAATGGTACCATCGGATAGGGCGCTGGCGACTTCCTATAGGCTGTCAATTGTAACCATGTCTCCATCTGCAGCGGTTTGGCCGCAGTTTTTAATAGAAGGTTTCAAGCTATGAGTGGTCATATCGCGAAAAAGGCGAGAGACAGAGTCAAGGTTTCTATTAATCATTAATAAAAAGTGGCATACGCCTTTTCAGATAAAATGGAAATCATCAACATTGGATGACCTCCAAGGTCACTGACAACCAGTACGGTCGGCTATCCTAGCGATAGCTGGGTTTCTTGTTTATCATGGTTTTGTTGTCTTGATCTTCAGATTTGCTACACAACCTTGTGAAATATGGTCAGCTTTCGAACAAGGCAGCTTTCAATATTTTTACGCGTCGCGTTTAGGATGTGATATCCTAAAAATCAGTGGTTTCAAGCTCACCACCGATACGGCTATAGTGAAAATGTTTGACAATCGGTTAATATTTGACGAAGTTACAGGATTAAGAAAGTATATATACTTTGCTCATAGAGCAGCTAGACTGAACAGTAAACGAGAAAAGAAACTAGGCCTAACTGTGCAAGACGAAGTTGATAGTCGCCTGCAGATCTCCGTCATGAACACGAAGCAGCGAACTTGCCTCCTCATCACTGAATCGTCCGCTGAACAACTCACGAAAACTGCAGATCTGCACGCATGACAAAAACACAATCTATTTAACAGTGGCGGATTCAAGAATTTGGAATAAGGGGGAGAACGAAAAATTAGGGGGTGGATCTGGGGAGGGGACTCAAACGATGAACTAGTATACAAGAACGACATAACTGAACTGAACTAAACTGAACTGACATGGTTTAGTTTTTCACGAACCGGCCAATGGACAAGCAGTAATGCATTACAATAGGTAAAGTCTAACTACGTCGCTGACTACGTGACTACGCGCACGTACGCGTCAACCAATGATTAATGGACTCGCCCTGCTCGCCCATTCATCAGTTCGTCAAAAACAGTGTTAGTTCAGTTCAGTTTTTACGTTGCTCCGTACGCGCCTTTAAGAAATTTAAACTACCGAATAGCCGCCCGGAGCCTATAGATACGTACAGAGCGACAGAAATAAAAAAAAATCTGAGCTAATGCTCATAAAACGCGCGAGAGCCCATAGCAGTTTTTTCACTTCACTTTTCCGCAGCCGAAAATCGCAAAAAATCACCAAAACCCTTATTTTGGGATTTAAGGTCATTCAAGGCCATCGACGTTGATACCACAAAAAGCACGTCACCGGTTCTTGTTATGATAAACAGCACATCTGTGCCTAATGCCTATCTGTAACTGTTTTCACGCTAGACAAGCCAATAGCGGAAAAATAACCACTTTTAGGAAGTAGTCGTCTTTGACACACTCGTGCGCAGGCCTCGTTGAACGCAGGGGCGGGACTTGGATTGCTAAAATCTACATTTAGTGCTAAAAATTTCATTTGCAGGTTGTCTTGGTCCATCTTCAGCCATTTCAGCGCAATTCAGTCGCAGCCCGAAATCGCGAAAAATTCACCAACCCCCCATTTTAAGGGTTTAAGGTCATTCAATGTCATCAATGTTGACATCTTTAAAAAGTTCGTCGATAGTGCTTGTTATGATAAGCAGCATATCTGTGTCTATCTCCAACCATTTTCACTCTAGAGAAGCCAATAGCGGTAAAATAACGTCTTTAGAGGAAAGTGCCCTTCTTTCTCCCTCTCGTTAGAGAAGACCCTCGCACCCAGCGGCATGAATGGGTCACGATATACTAATGACTCTAAGCTATCATGCAGTAAAAACCGCAAGTCTCTATCTCACCTGGGCTTGGATCATATCAGTACCGTGTCGCGACGGACAGACAGACGAACAAACAGACAGACAGACAGACAGACAGAATTACCACAGCTAATACGCGCTAAAAAGAAGTGCGCTCCGGTTTTCATTACATTTTAGTTCATTTCTATCGCTCTGTAGGCTACGCACCTTTAGACACTAAACAAATCTGGCCTCGATCATCGTGGTCTGAACAAATCGTGTTTGCATATTTCACTTGGACTTGATGGTGGGTATGACGAATATGACATGAATGCAACTTTTCGTTTTCTGCGCTTCCAAAACACGTGACAAGAACGCAGTCAACCTGCAGCATGTCACGACGGGCCAAGGTGTTCTAACTCTGGAGCTCATCTAGCAAGCACTACTGTGATAGTAATAGTCCATGGCAGCGCATGCCGGATTTTTTGTTAGACCTAATTCAGCACTAAGAAAAATTCACAGACTCACACTGTAGCGTGTATACTCACGTTAAGATAGATCTGTCGATTGCTGTCCATTACGTTCGTGTTCAGAAGTAAGTTTTTGTGTTCCCGCTGCACAACAAAACATCACAAACAGTTAACCAATCACCAGTTAATTAAACCTATAGGCCTACAGCAGTTCTGCACCGAAGCAGCGACGTCGTGGACAAAAAGTAGAAAGCAGGAGACAGGAAGTTGCAATTTTCCGCTTCTAAATTCTCCCCAGCCTATAGCATGCGAGGCTTGCAGTCACTGCCCCTAAAAGAACAAGAAAAGCGCAGCTAACGCAAAGGGGAACGCGCAACAGCGGTGCATGTTTGAAAGCCCGGTGCTAACAAAATCTATAAGATCACCCATCCTAGCAACGATGTTTCTTTTACACTCGCCAGAGGGCGCCAGACGGCATGACCGGTCTCGCTCAGCCGTATTGGCTTATAATCGCAAATTTTCACCACCCCCTCTCATTTAGCGCCCTCGCTGGGGTTGACCCCTTTAGAATTTATGGAAAAGCTTTACGGATCCTGAAACTATGGTCTTCCAGGCAGCCGATGGTGAAGATTTGATGATCCTAGCTTGCACCGTTTTTGACTGATCCACCCGTGTGACGGACAAACGAACGGACAGACAGAAATGCGATGGCTAAGACGCGCTACAGCAGTAGCTGCTGTTCCGCGTAAAAACCACAACCCTACCCTCAGCTCTGTGGGGGCCCAAGAGTCTGGGCTTCGAGCTTCAGCTGTAGCAGATGATGGCCCCTAAAACTTACTGTTGAGTCAGCTCCTCAAAACACCACTGTTTTTACGCGCGACAGCAGAATGCTACGCGCGTCTTAGCCATCGTCTAGGCGTTCATCCGTCTGTCTGTCTGTCACACTCGTAATCTGTATCAAAACGGTGCAAGCTAGGATTACGGAATTTTTAACCGTGGGCTGCCACAAAGACTCTAGTTTATCGTGACAAAATTTCGTGCCCGTGGGTACGGTGGTTCCCTTCGAACGAGGGCGTCAAAGAAGGGTACCCCCGAAAAACACGTTATTTTGCCGTTATTGGCTCGTATAATGTGAAAATGGTTGCAGATAGGTACAAAGATGCTGCTTATCATAACAAGCACTAATGACAGGCTTTTTAGATTTATCAACATCGACGACCACGACCTTGAACCCCCCAAAAGGGGTTTTAGTGAATTTTTCGCAATTTTTGGATGCAGCGCACATTTCAACAGTAAATTGCGACGAAATGGTATGAGATAGACCAAGATAACCTGCATGTGAAATTTTCAGCATTAAACGTAGATTTTAGCAGTCGAAGTCCCGACCCCCTAGGTTCAAGGAGGCCGGTGTAGGCGAGCGTCAAAGACGGCTAGACCCCTAAAAGTGGTTATTTTACCGCTATTGGCTCGTTTAGCGTGAAAACGGCTGCAGATAGGCAGCTACATGCTGCTATCATAACAAGCAACAGTGACAAGCTTTTTTATTGGTGTGAACATCGATGACCTTGAATGACCTTGAACTTTTAAATTCGGGGTTTTAGTGTTTTTTGCAATTTGTGGTTGCGGCGTAGATTTCAAGAGTGAATTGCGTCGAAATGGATATAGGCCAAGATAGATCAAGACAACATGCAAACAAAAACTGCTAAGGCTGTCGCGCGTCTCATGAGCTTCGCTCAAATTAGGCTTACTTGTTTTCTAAGTTAGGCCTATATTTTATCGGTCTGTCTACATGCTACATATAGATCACGTACAATAATTAGGACCTAAGAGAAAAGATGCCACACAAACGAGGCAATGCTGGTTGGAGTTTGAGTTTGGAAAGGAGAATAATTAACTGTCTGCAGTATGGTCGATGCGTTAAGATCAGTGCCGGTCGAAGCTGATACGTGGTGTTCTGTTCATAGCACAATAACCGGCAGCTTACAGGCTAATTCTTGCCTACCACTATAAGCATTAGACCGTTAAACGCCTACGTAGGCCTATTAAATTTAGCACCATTATTGATATTTGTTTCAACGCTGCCAAGTTAATAATAATCAGGAAGTAGAAGAGACTTTGAAAAACACCCTGCAGGTTCAGTTAGCGTGCAGCCAAGGGCTCAAGACAGCTGCTGCCGTCAAGTATTAGACCAGCAACATTTGAAAAGTGCCGCCGGACACTACAGGTGCTATTAGCAATTGCCCAGATATTCTTTACCTTTTGTCCTTAATGACGTATCCGCAAACCGATAAGCAGGAAACCCGTCATACTAGCAGAGCTTGAGGTGTATCGGCGATAATAGGCACGTATTGCACAGTAAAAGGCGTCACGTATAGCATAGAAAGACGCTCGCATTCCTCGCAAGGCATGCATAGGCCTAGATGCGTGTATTAGCTGGCGTTTTATTACGCTCCTGTACGCGTACGTACATACACCCCACACGTACACGCGCGGGCGCACGCACAAGCACCTGCACCAGCTAACACAGCAACGCGGGACGGGACCAGCCTTGTGGGTGGGTGGTACGTAGGCCTCCGCAAAGATGAATCGATATAGGCCTACCGGTACCGGTATCGCAATATTGATTCAGTGGATTTAGATTCTAATCGCCATTCTCTGTCTGTTACAGCCAAATCAGCCAGTTTGTTCTCACACTATGACTTGTCATTTTTTGTGAAACTTTTCTTTAATACTAAATGCAAGAAGGCCAGATGTGTGGTGGGCCGACCGTACCTCCTATGTTTAAAGGTCAGCTTCCGTTTCGATATAGCAGTGTCATCATAGAGCGTGTATGGAACTTTAGTTACTTTGAGAGATCGCTTTCTTTTCGGGATCAGAGGTTGACACTGTACGCGGCTGGTCTTCGAATATGGGCGGTACGGTTTGCCCACCTTGAGGAACTAGCCAGGCTTCTTGTTTAATAACCGCATTCATTTTGATCGGTATTGTATCGATATTGAAACCCATCCCTAGTAGCACGACCAACGGCTGTGTATTTTTAGCACTGGCTTTTCCGAAAATGACGGAATTTCCAGCGATCAGTTGCATTTTCTGTGAGTTTGTCGCATAATGAATATTTTTGCTGGTTTTATCACCTTCTGCTGATATATGAACAGTATTTATTGTTCCGTACTACTTTTAATGCCGATATTAGCATTGTGGACTTCATGAAAGACATGATCGGCATGTTTTCTTTCGTAAAAATTCGAAATTAGTTAGCGTCCTAGTTCACTCGTGAAAACAAGATGTCGGTCGTGTATGCTGTTGTACACAGCTGTTTTACTCTGCCGAGGTCTAATATTCTTATTTTAACTGCACATATATCGATCAGTGTTAGTTACTGCTTGGAGCTCAATGCATTTTCGTCCTGGTCTGGTTGTAGCATCACCTACCCAAATGGATTGAGCATTAGTCAGTACTCCGGCTTGAATAACCACGGGAACGACTACGATTCTGTTGAATCTGGGCACGTGACACGGTGACAGCGTTTCATGAAAGCATTTTATAGCCTACCAATATCGTCTGCCATCTGATTCCATAATGGTAACAGTTTTATTTACTGTCTGCAGCTATAGTAAGAAAAGTGTTGTTGAAGTAGTTTTTTTACTTACTTATAGTTACTTATTTACTTATAGAAAATGGTCTCTGTAACTCTGTTGTAACTTACTTTTGCACGCATATAATTTGTGGAGATTTCTGTATCCAAACTGGGACAGAAATTCCCACAACATAGTAATGTGTCTGAGGCATCATCAATATTTGTGTTGTAATGTTTAGATGAAGTGGGGTGCAGTGCCGTTAACCATCTGAAGACTTGACACAGATGACTTGGCAATGGAAGCACCGAATAGCAGCCCAAGTAGGCCTACGCCTACATCAGTGAGCTCTGTTCGGACCAACAGCCGGCTACCAGTAGCATGCAGCGATGACGTTCACAACTCTGCGTCAGTCGACCGGCCACAAAATTACCGTGACTGCAGCGTAAATACTACAAGTACTACATCGTCTTGGCAGGATGGATTTGGACACAGAAATGAGATAGCACTTGCAGAGTCAACTTGCTGCATCGGTGCAGCGATCTCTTTACGTTCAGATGCAGCAGATGTTTGTCGCAGCAGAGGGAGTTTGGCGCCAGAGCTGCCATGCTATGCCAGCTGCAACAATGTTGGTGGGGACAGCAGTGACAGACTTCAGATCAGCCTGCACTCAGACTTGAGCGTTACCGCTGCCACTAATGATCGTCATCATCATAATATGAACCTTATATCGAGACTGAGTCGTGATGGTGGTGGCATGTCCACAGACATCGATGCCAATGTTGATTGCAGTTGTTCTGTTTCTCAAAGAGGTTGTAGTACAGCTACGTCTGTATGGTGTAACATTACGTAACATCTTATTACCCACCTCTCTCCGTCTACGTGGGTGGCAGCATGGTCTAGTAGTGGTGTGTTTGATCAACGTCATTGCCCTACACCAGACCTGATTAGTACCTGGATGGGCGAATGTCTGCAGGACTGTAAACCGTCTACATTTTGTAACCAGCCACCCAGGTCAACAACTCAGCCTGCACATTTCTCTGTGGGTAGCTGCAATGAGTATCAGCAAAAGCTGAGACACAAACAGGCGCACCACATAATCCTGTATCTGTGGTCTGGCAGTCTAAACTGGTGTCTTTCTGAGGGCTAGGGAAATAGAGATCAGTGCTACGCTATGTGCTTTATGGCCTGGGAAGATTTTTACATCTTCGTAATATAACATACCATGTGAGTGGGCACTGGGTATGGGCAGTGCAGCAGTTACTGTGTGGGATGGCCAGTTGTCTGTGGAAGCCAAGGAAAACCTGGAAGTATCAGGAATTTTTCTGCTGTCAGGGAAAAGTTCAAGGGATTTGCTCAGAAATTGGTGAATTGTCAACTTTTCACCTTTTTGGCTTAAGATTGTCATATCGGTTACTCCTGCCGTGGCAAACGATCGCACCAGTTTTCAGTCAGACAGGCGGATGGATGGGCTATGCCGCAAGGCCTGTAATGTGGCTGCTAAGGAGGCCTTGACCGTGATTCATCCTGCATCCGTGTAGACACATTGGGCTGCACTCCAACGCTATGGTGTCTGTCAAGAGCTGCCACGTCTGCTTTATTCCAGTCTCCCAGGTGATCTCCGTGTTTTGTTGAGGTCTTTGCTGGCTGTGCTCCTCCAGTTTGTTCATGGTCGACCTTGTATACTGGTAATTCCAGTATAACGCTTGCTGTTAGGAGCCCCTCGTTATGATAATATAAATGTGATGTGTAATAAATACGGTGTCACTTGATTTGTGTATGTGTGTGAGAGTAGTGTCGCAGTCGGAGCAACTTCAACCTGAGGCTGGCGCTGGCGTTCAGTGCACTCAGATGTCTGACAATCGTTCACGCTTGCTTCTACCTACCTATCACACCTACAACACACCTGTATTACTGGCCGTTAACAATGACGATGATGATACGTCTGGTACACCTGGTGCGGGATTGGCTATGGCAGCTGGACTAGACTGCGCTGATAATAGAGGACAGTCTACTGCTGCTCCTGCTGCTGATGATAATTCTAATAATAGTCAGAGTTGCCTTCATTCATCTGCCATGCCTCATCAACAGACCCAGTCACAGGTAGTTATGTATAGTTGCAATATTTATCGACCAGTCTTGACTAGTTAAGCTGTACTGATTTCCAGTTAACTGTTGACTGGTTAGAATTTGGTCAGATTTTGTTCTGTCATAACTAGGGGCTGCTATATTCAAGGGCCGTCATGTCCAGTCCACCATAGCCAAAAATGCAATTTATCTTTATTCCAAACCATAAACTAGTATCCCTCGTGCAGTTCTAACTTGTGCCTTTGCAGACTAGTGAACAGTTTTCAACTACTTTAGTACTGTAGTTAAGGAAACTAAGTAAGTATGACAGTTTCATACTGTGCATCAAACGCCAGCTTAATCTTATTCAAATCGTAATAAACCACAAACATGCTTAGACAAACATAGTTTCAGTGGATATATTGTACATCTACCAAAAACTCATTGCAGGAGTGGTGGACTGAGCTGCTGATGTTGATGGATCTCTGATCACAGATGACTTTGGCTGCATGCATACAGTCCGATCTTTGATGATGCACATCCACACCTGCAAATGTCGCAGAGTGGCCTACATTCTTTACATGCAAGTGACTAGAGGCCTGGCCAAGGCGTCAAGGCCAGAGCCACGATTGTTTGTCCCCAAGCTGTTCTTAAGGTTGAGGACATCCTCGAGTACTCCATCTCTGATGTTTAGACACATTTGCATGGTTTCCTAACATTGATGACATCTATGCAGGTAGCGTCAACAGTATCAGCAGCAGCAACATCTGGCAATCTGACGTCCGCTTATCACACCCATCAGCATCACCCGCCTGGCTGCACCAGGTCAAGAATCAAGCCGCGGCCACCAGAGGTCAGGCCGAGTTCAAAGGTCAAGTCGGGCAGTGTGACGTCACCGGTAAGTCATCGTCCGGTGATTCATCATACTCAGACCACCACCACCTCAGCTGCTGCACCTGCTTCATTCAGCATCAAATCCGCAGGTACCACCAGCATCAGTCCTGCTTTAGCCCAAATTCCATTATGCCGACTATCACTGAAACTTCCCCACGGGGAAAGTCGTGGACACAAATCATGAAAGTCGCGGACACAAACGGTGACAAATCATGAAACCATGAAGTTTTGATGAAAGTTGCCGACACAAATCACGAAAGTCGCGACACAAACCATCTTGACATGTCGAGATGTTTGCCACAAAATCCGTGACAAGTCTGTGACAAACCAATTTGTGTCGCTCTAATGGAATTTAGCCCGATACACGGGGAAAGACGCGGACACAAATCACGAAAGTCTGTGACACAAATCATGAAAGTCGACGACATGATTTGTGTTTTGGACTTTCGTGATTTGTGTTTCGGACTTTCGTGATTTGTATCCGCAACTTTGTCGCGAACTTGTCGCAAACTTTGTCACAAAGTCGGCGTAATGGAATTTGGGCTTTTGCAAGCAAAACAGTAGTGAAAAGAGAAGAAACACGAAACCCGGCTGTCGCTAGGATGGTAGCCTTACGTAGTGGTAATGCGTTTCATCCGGTCAACAAAGTTACTCTACGCCGGGCTGGGTTAGTACTTTGATGGGTGACTGCCTGCGGATAGGTAAACCATCTCTTTATGTAACCAGTCGTCTAGGTCAACTCAGCCTTCCATCCTTGCACGGTAGGTAAATCAAGTACTAGCCTATCTGGCTGGGGATAAGGCGTGGTGCGTTCGCATGTGTCCGGTGGCAGGTAATTCCATGATTCCAGTGATTCCATAGGCCGGCGACGCTCCGTAGCTCCGAGATAGGTTTCATATGAAAAGCTATAGCATTTAATCATTTTATAATTTTTAACTGGCCGTACTGCCTGGAAGTTTGTGAGGCACTGTCGCTGTTTGGTGAGAAAGGAGAGTGTCGACAATGGAGGGATTAGATCTAGGGCATTGGTAAAGACGTACATTGTATATAGTTTGTTAATAGTAAACATTCTGTTGATACGGTTTGGCTATGATGCAACATGCAAATTTCGAGTTGGTGTAAGCACTCCTTTTTTGAGAGAACAGATGTGCGTAGGTGGTCGGCAGTGGTACGGTTGGATAGGGCGTTGGTTAGTTTCTATAGGCTTTCAATAGCAACTGTTAATTAGGCAACATTATGAAGACATCTGGCTCGTAAAAAGACTACTCTAAATTCTGGGGGATTTTCTGGATTTCTGAGGGGAGCCTTTTGTTCCCGTTCTGCATGCCTGTAACTCAAAGAGTTTGAGCTATTCATAGATGTGAATATTTTAAAAATTAATAATTAATGTGTTTATCACGATGCCATTCTTTAGGCTTCATTTCGCGTCTTGTCCGTCCGTCTGTCTGTCTGTCTGTCTCTCTGTTCGTCCTGTAATCAACGTGCCAATTTTCATTTTAGAAAGTGAAATTGCAAGGTCTCCGGACATAAAAACCTGAAGAAAATGTCTGATGTCTGGAATGCTTACTCACGGGTGGCGGCTCAGGCGTCAACTAAGAACTAGGCCTGACCGTTGTTAGACATTGGACCTAATTTACTGTGAACACTTGACATGCTTAGCAGATGGACGGACGGCCGCATTTCCGGCTATTTTCCTGATAACTGTCTAAAGATGCGTACAGAGCGACGTAACTGAACTGACATGGTTTGACAAACTGACCAATGGGCAAGCAGTAATGCGTTACAGTAGGCACCATCTAACGGCGTCGGTAACTATACGTGACTACGCTCACGTACGCGTCAACCAATGACCAATAGGCTTGCCCTGCTTGCCCAGTTGTCAGTTAGTCAAAAAGTAAACCGTGTCAGTTCAGTTCAGTTACGTCGCTCTGCATGCACGGGCCTTAATTAGCCTATCTGTTCGTTAGTAGGCTTATGTGGCACGGCTTTCATTCGTTCAGGTTTGTGACCTTGGCTTTTGACCTTTGATTTTTGGCATTTTTTATTTCACATACTAAACCTCTTTTTTCCTTAATCATGCATGACAGGAAACACTGTTCTATTTGTTTTTTTTCATGGGGGAGTTAACCTAGCGACCTCCATGGACAGACAAACAGACGGTCACCAACAAACACGTTAAATGTCATAGAATATCTAACATCTTTGGTCTGAACAGAAATGCCAACAATGCATAACGCGTTCTAGGCCCTACAAATGCACTATGGTTGGGGGAGTGTAACCGCATAACGAACAAAGAAAAAATAGATTCGATGGTTACAGCAAAGCGCGTTTGTTTTTACGGTTTTACAACTGAGTCTTTAGGCCTAGGTATTTTTCCACTATCATGTGCCTAGGAAGTTCCCAGCATATTTCCGCTGACGCTTTTACTTTCCGCCGTACTTTACTGTTTTGCCAAGCCCAACAGTTCCACTTTCAGTTGTTGCTGTTACTAGCAATTTGCTACAGGAACAGTTCGTTGCTAAATGTTAGTTAAGATTGCCGCTCGTGAGTTTTCATTTTTGTAGTCACACCTCACACGATAGTGTGAGTGTTGTAAGGACGACCTTCAAAGTCTATGGGAAAAGGCAAACGTTGACCCTCAGCCAACCAAAAACCCCTGACCCGATCGTCACCAAATTTGAATGGCGTAATTACGTCGTCGACTTCTACCACCAAAAAAATTTGGGCTCAATCCGTCCAGGGGTTTTTGCTCCCCATATAGGTGAAAAATACACCCCTCGATCCTGTTCGAAATTTAGCCTACTACACTTTTTTGGTTCTTCAACTCGCCTACAGGCGAGTCCGTTGGACCAATTTTTACGCTTAATAGGTCAAATGACGCGGTTCTGCGCAAGGAAGTACCTTTTTATTGTTATAAAATAAAAATTTTATTTTTCACTTATTTATTCGAAAACTTCGAAAAAATTACAGTGGCGGCTATGGGGAAAATTTAAAAATTCTTTGAACTGTCATAACTTCCGTTGTGTGCAAGATAGAGTCATAATTTTTGGTTCTATGATATGGTTTTCGGGGTCGGCCTAATTAACGGTGACATTTATATTTACCCCTAGTTGACCCCCGTTACCATGGCAACGAAATTTGGGACAAAATTGGCTATAAC
>Ga0209367_1009559_pt1 | contig 13115 bp, 10 predicted proteins | sample WorMetLIZISLAND2_FD_187412 | JGI IMG/M metagenome (GOLD analysis project Ga0209367, IMG submission 187412) | Marine gutless worms symbiont microbial communities from Max Planck institute for Marine Microbiology, Germany - Olavius geniculatus... ... | reverse complement strand
CTTGGATTCTGTGCTAAATTTCGTTTTTTTTCTATGACCATAACAGTATAGAAATACAGCAGTAATGTTATAAGTATGTTATTTAAATCATTCAGTATGTCAATATGTGGTTGTTTCGCTGAAGATGTAGGGCAGAAACTGCTAGAGACCGTCTGTGACTCTGAAATATGCTAAAAATGCGTTTGCGGCCGGGGCTCCCCTAGTCGGTCCCATCCCTCTCGGCGCCTGCCGCGCCTCCACTCTCGCGCTTTCGGCGCTCGCCAGCCGGCGACCCCCCCACTGGTTTTTTGACAAATCGAACACTGCTTTTGATGTGATAATCTTTATTCACACAAAAAACAGTGTAGAGTGAAACAAAGACAGACAGAAAGTAAAACAAACAATAAGCCTAAGTTATACAAACATAAAAAGCATACCAAACACAAGCTTTAAAATGTCCATGAGAGAGTTTACCTACCGAATAAACTGAACATAATTCGTTAAACTCAAAAAACCAAACACATCGTTAAAATGTTGTGAACAGAAATAATATGAGTACTTTGTTTACTTTGAGTACTTTGTTTAAACAGAAAACATAATCTGCGTAAATCAAATACATAGAATATGGGCAGAATACCAAGACAATATTGCACATACAACAAATTAACCGCATCGTTTAATTTAAAGATTTTATACAGAGCAGTTTTCCAAGTAACATACAGGGTTTGACGATTACCGTTAGAAATGGTAACAGCTTCAAGACCATATAATAGTAAAATCGGCAAACAATAAGTATGAAGTAAATGACATAATAACATTGGAGAGGCAGTGGACCCAACGCAGGCATATATATAATTAAAAGCTCTAAAAAAACTTCATTCTCTTGGCTGCAAGTAAGACTTTGAGTTTCAAGCCACTCTCAAAAGTAACACCCAAGTATTTGACTGTCGACCATTCATGAAGTAAATTACCATTTAATAAAATAGGAGCACATGGCTTCTTGTATCTAGGACCACACCTAAGCAGACATGACTTGTTAACATTAAAACACATATCCAACCAGGCCATTTCACCTTTACATATTTCAATCATTTTTCTCAGATCACAATTTGAAGCAGAAATCAACATTAGATCATCAGCATACATCAAAATTCCAACATATTTCCCTGCAATGCGACGTCCATAACTAAAGACCCTTAACTTGCAAATAATGTCATTCACATAGACAGTAAAAAGTACAGGGGAGAGAACACCTCCTTGTCTAACTCCGGTAACAAGTTGTACAAGCTTTGATTCACAATTGAAGTCACTGAAGCAAGACTTGACGCAAGTAATGTTGGCGTCACAATGAGCACGCAAAAAAGTGTAGTGTCTAGCAATATTTGACGTATGGCTATGTCGTCTCCGAAGTAGGCTCAAGTCAAGCGCCTTGATGCCGTCAGCAGTTCGTGTTTATACGAAGTATAATAAATAATTATGCCCCTATATCAAATACGCCTATATTTGGTTAAACAGAGAAACGAACCATCCTGCTGAGAGATCGTCTTCACCGACCCTCGTTCAGCGGTATGTAACAACGTATAAAAATATGATAGGTCTATGATTATGATATGGTAGCCTAATATTATGATTACTGATTTGCATTGGAAAACTGACAAGCTGCCAGTGAAATTTAGAAATTAAGTTTAAAAAATAAAATAGTTTAAGTTGAAATAAAATAAGAGAAAATGAAATGGAAATATACTGTCGCGTACACTCATAAAACTAACACAGAAACTTACTTTATGGAAAGATAGAATATGAAAAACAGAAAAAAATAAATTATGATAACGTTAACTAGAAACAAAATACAACCAAAAATGTAAGCAAGTCTAGGTATCTATGAAATCAGTCCGAACTTCCGAATGAGTGCCAGATATGTATGGAACTAGGATAAGATTTAATAAAAAGAAAATTTTTGAGATCGGAAAAAAGAATGATTGAGTGATGAATGATAAGAGTTGTGATAATGACCTTGGTGATGTGAGATAGTGGTAGAAAAGTGATGAATCGGGAAGAGGCAGATCAAGGGGTGTCTGATAACCGACTTTGCGCAATTCCGTTTTCACACTTCGTGAGATACTAAATAACATCATGTATGACATGTTTGTCTGACAGCGTTTGAATATGCTTTCTACTCGATTGTTTTTTTGTGAAACACGTTTGTCACTCAGTTGTTTAATTGCCAGTGAGTGAGTTTCTAGCATTTTAGCGGTGGTTATTTGTTGTTTAGGATTTTCGCTGACTGAATTAAGATGGCGGCTTACGTCTGTTTCGGCATCCGTTCACCGCTGCTTTTCTGCACAATTTCCATCCTTTTAATGGTCAATCGTTTCTCGCATTATTAATATACCAGTCAGGATTAGAAATGGATAAATAAGTGCCACCGGCGTGAGAACTGCAGAAGCATCGGTTGCAGACGTACTGGCATATCGCACAAGATATTTGACCGGCAGCCGGTCAGATAACCTATCGGCTATATGTCCGGTCAGATTTTGTCACCGGTCAAATGTGCCTGGTGATCGATTAAATATCCGGTTTTGTAAGAGCTTTATATTTGACCGGTCAACGTCCGTCTCTGTGAGGACAGACGTATCTATATTCCCTGTTATATAAGCACCAAAGTGCTCATACGAGGGTTGTTCGATAAATAAGTTACAAAACAGCGTCATACTGTTAATTTTTTTAAATCTAAAAAAATCGAAATAAACGTTTTGTAGGGAATTTTATTCTGAATACGTGTAGAAAATTTTTGGATGATGACGTCATTATTTTTACATCATCTGTTTACAGAACACAGTCTGCACGTGTACTATTTTTCCCACCAGTAATCTATCATAATTCGCAAGTGACAAACAGCATAGAAACGAAAAAAAATGATTAAACTGAACAAGTTAATGCCATATTTTTTAAATGCTAAAGACTAGGCTTAGGCCTAATGTTTCATTTTCAACATATCGTCCGAGTTCGCTCAAACATTTGTCCTATCTGTCAGCAAACTTCTGAATGTCCGATGCAAAGAACGATGCTGGCTGCTGTCCATGCCATTGCAGAACGACTGATTGCATCTCGGTAAATGATACAAATTTCTGCCCATCTAGCATTTTCTTAACACCAAACGTGAAATGTTCGCTTCGAAAAACACTCGTCGCTATAAATACTGGATGCATCAATTAAAGTAAATCTGATTTTTATTTATTTTTTGCTCACAAAAATACAATAACCTTAAGGCTTTGTTCTTGGTCCTTTACTATTCATCCTGTATACCACCCCTCTCAGCACTCTCATTTTATCTCATTCTTTAAATCACCACCTCTATGCAGACGACACTCAGATCTTCCTCTCTTTCCGCCCACCTGATTTCCATTCTAATCTAACTCACGGCTTTTATTTTTACTCTTTTCAGTTTTTTTCTGAGTTTTAGTTTTGATTATTATTTTTTATTTTTTACCTTTTCAGTTTTTCTCCTTTATTTTAGTTTTCTTTGCTTTAGTCATTTTTCGAATTTTGTCAGTTTTACATTTAACAGTATTTCTATTCTCGGTGTCTCTCATTTCATTTTTCTTTTGAACATTTAAGTTCTTTTCAGGTTATGTGCTAAATTAAACTGACTGTTTGTCAGTTTTTGGGTGCGAATTCTCCATTGTATTGTATTGTATTGTATTGCATAACGGCACGCTGTTAATTACGGGACGATTTCAGTGGCAACGTCGCTGTATTTAACGTTTATAAATGACGTCACAGTGACGTCATCGTCATAAAACTCACAATTTCCTAAAAAGCGTATTTTTAAATTTTTAAAATTTAAAAATCTAACAGAATGACGCTGTTTTGTAACTTATTTATCGAACGACCCTCGTAAATAGCGGCCAAGACCGTGTCCCTGCAGCGTTACCGGGTGCTCGTCGTACCGCCGCGAAGACGGTGGCAGCCGATCAACTGACGACCTCAGCCATAGCATCACGGATATGCCAGTCAACCAACTAGCACCTCAAGCCTAGCAAATAGGCCATCACAAATAGCCGATCGGCAAGTTTTCATCAGTGCTTGCCTGCAAGAACCTCGAATTTACCACCCATGTTCTGCGCTAATTTTTGATGTTCATTATTGTCACATAAATCTTTTCAAAACGCTAAACCCTAATCTGTGTGAACTTTATTGCTAAGCCCTAAACCTCACACCACAATAATCACGCGAATTTTACTCAGTAGCGCGTACACTTCATTTAATGTCATTCTCTAGGTGTCGACTGCAACTTTTCATTTTGACCAGTCAGATAGCGGTCTAAAGGCTATTTGACCGGCTAGCGATTTAGTATTGTATTTTATCTCGCAAACGAAGTGGCGTTTTGTTTTGCAAATGGCCAAGAAAATGCCATTATACCATTATACCGGCCCAAATTACCCCACGTGTACTAATAAGTTACCGGTAGATAATAAACTTTCTAATATGGTACAATCACTCGCATATGCCTAATCTTAGATTGTTCAAGACTTCTTTGTGAACATCGAGATTTAATTTTTGTCCTCGCGGTGCGTCTAGTCATTGGGAACTTTATTTAAAAGTACTGAACTTAGTATGCGATTATTATAGTCTACGTATTATCAAATATTCCTACTAGGCTACGTTTAAAAGTAGTTAGTAGGCCTACAGTATTAAACTACTGCACGCATGCTATTTGTTACGTTTTTCAAAGTTAAGCTTATGTGTTGTTATTGACAGTGGCAGAAATCTTATCTTAATCGCACGGATTATATATCCGGCAGCCGGATAAATAGCCTGTGGGCTATAAATCCGGTCAGGCTATTTATCTGGTTAAATAAAAACGAGGCTCCGCGAGGCTGCCGAGTCATAAACTCAATTACTGTACGGCGGCACTGGTGTCGCACGCTATCGTTACCGTTATGCTTACCTATTTGAGTACAGCACCCTTGGGTGCTCGCACCTACCGGCTAAGGCCGTCCAAGACGGCTGCCGGATAAATAGCCGTCCCGGATAGGGCTGGATATTTACCGGTAACCGTATGAATAGCCATTAGGCTATTTATAAAATGCCGGATAAATATTTTGTGTCTGTTTTAGTATAATAATCGTGTTCGTTGCAGACGTTTGCATGTGAGTCGATGGTAGACGCGAGGGCAACGCTCAAGTTGCACATGGTGCGCTTTTCGAATCCCTCGGAGAAGGACTACGGCGGATCCTGCTGCGATCTGTTCTGCTGGGGAGCCTGCGATCACATGTTCCGCTTTTCGCTTGACCGCGGTAACAGGTATTACAGGATTAAATTACAACTTACGGTCAGATTAATTGCAAATTACGTAATTACAACAAAATTTTGTTTATCTGCATGTTCAAATACCCTGGGCAAGTTTTCTCACGTTTGTACCATTAAGTAAATGAGTAAGTAAGTAAAATGTAAATTTATACGGCGCATATCGTTAAATAAAACTTATAATGCACTGTTGTACTGTAAAATTTGATTTTATTTGAACTTGTGTGTGACTAAAATGCCACAAAAGATTTTAATGATCTAAATTCTGTATAGTTTGTCTCATTTCTGTTTCGTTGTCCGCATCTATAGACACTTTTGCGCCTTCACTGTGGTTGTAGCAGACTAAATGTTACGGACAAACAATTATACGTGTTTTGTTTGCTATGATAAACAATATAAACAGTTCATATAGTAATATTGCAATGCGCACGTGATGTCATTTGATAACAGTGGCAACAGTCCTCACGGTTCGCACTACTGGTCGCATACAACCGGTGCATACGATGATGAGAACAGCGTCACGTTCAGTAGTAACATGAAGGGAGTCAGCAACCCCATCATAACGTTCTTCAGACCTAGCTGGCCGGTCTGTTTTCTTCTCTATTAAACATCTTTTGTTCCCAGTTAGTGGCCTCGTGGCCGGGAGATAAGGGAAAAGGGCAATGGTCTACCATAAATTTTTAGTCGTCGGAAAATTTTTCGGGAATATTTTCTTTTTGTCGGAAAATTGTTTTCCAAAAATGATCAACTATTTAAGGAGGGGAAAAATTAGGGGTGAAATCAAAATTTTAAGCACTCATAAGTTTTGTCGAAAATTTGCAATTTCTGTCGGAATTCTATCAAAAATTTGCGGTGCCTGTTAGAAAATTGCAACTTTTTGCCCTTCCTACTGTTTTAATTCACGACGACGCTGGGTAGCTCTACACTGATTTAAAATACTGATAAAAAATGTTGCTTATGCTGTACTAGTGAGCATAATGTGCTGATGGTTTTTAGTGTAACATAATTGGTGAGAAAAATGTCCAGGAAAGAGTTGGTTTGAGAACGGTTTAATTTTTGTTTTGACGAACTGGCCAGTGGGCAAGCATGGCAAGTACTTAGATGGCTTACTGACTGTGGACAAGTGAACCATTTAGATAAACAACATCAAAGTCAACTCGGTCTTCCGTCCTTCCGGGGTAAGTAAATCGAATGCTGTGCCGACCTGTTTGGCTAGGGTTACGGCGAAACAGATTTATCATTGTCTGGTGGCAGGTAACACTGTGCTATTTTATATGGCAGGCGACGCTCTGCAGCTTTGCGACGGGTTGTTCATAAAAAGCTGAACACAACGTTCAACGTTTAAGCACTGGTTGTTCAGGGCGTTGGAGTGAAGCTGAAGGTATTTGTGAAAGACGATGACGGCGTCTGGTCGCGCAGCGATGATGTGGACGGATTCGTCCAGTTGCTGAGGCTGACTCCGGCGAGAAGTGTCAATGTGGCGCCCTGGTTCACTGTCACGATGCGCGGGCTTCGACGCCGCTACCAGACTAGGTCCGTCGACTTCTCTACCATTTTTTAGCCGTCTTTGCTAACTGTGTATAGGCTGCGTTGCATTCTGACACTTTTAGTTACCCGCTTTAAACCATTAGTTTGTCACTGTTAAGAAAATTTGACTTCACTTTATGCAATTGAATCTTCGCTGTAAAAGGCTAAAAGCATATAGTTAAATGTTATCATCATCGTCATTACGGTCGTATGGAACGCCGTTTTACTATTTAATCCTGAATTCATGATATGTACATATCAGGAATTGCTGAATTGTGATATGTACATATCACGAATTAAATTCCTGATATGTACATATCATGAATTTGGCAATTCCTGATATGTACATATCATGAATTCTGGATTAAATAGTAAAACGGCGTTCCACACGGTCGTTTGTTTTGGTCGAAAAACCAAAAAAACTAATCCGTAGGTGTATAACAGAAGAGCAAGTCAACCGCAAATGACGACGTGGCGTTGGATGCAGTGCTTATAAATTTCCCTGAAAAAAGTCGTGGTCGTCGTTAACGCGTAGTCAGTGAGGGTCCAGTCGTAGCGTCATCCCCGAATGTCCACGTGACAAGGTTCGTCTTCAGAGGTCAGCGGGCGGATTGCTGTTGTCCCCACGAAGTTGGTCATCTTCACAGTGATCTCCAGATTGACCTACTGCTCGCCAGCCTGGTCAGGCTTGTGCTCCGCCGCTGACCGGGCGCGGCTAAATGCTGTGCTGAGGCGCTGCCGACGTCTCGGGTACCTGGACGACAACGACGCCGCCTCTGTTGAGGATCTATTTCAGTCTGTTGACGATAAACTGTTCCGTAAAATTCTACGCAACTTTGCTCACGTCCTTCAGCCCCTGATTCCGGATCGCCAACCGTCATCTTATGACCTCAGACCACGCTCTCATGACAAACTTCTGCTTAACAAAACTTCTTATTTCAACGAACGTGACTTTGTCATTCGCATGCTTTACAGAGACAGCTATTTATGTGTATATCATTGCAAACTTCGTCACTGACTATATTTTTCATAAGCTGCGTTTGTCAGCTTTTTTGGAAGAATAAAATGAATGAATGAATGAATCTGTTTTGGGGGCGGTTTGGACGACGTCTCCAACTACAGTTCGGGAGACGACCGAGGGTCACGTCTACGATGATGACATAATGTAAAAACAGGTAGAAAACAGTAAAGCGTACTTGAATTGTCTAATGCTGGTGCTTAAAAATCTTATTGAATATGTTTGTTTGTGGCATGCAGTTTGACGTTCAGATACCAGTTGTACTGCGACGCCAACTACTACTCGTCTGACTGCTCGGTCTACTGTGTCGCTAGTGATACGGACGCTGCTGGACATTACACCTGTGATCCAGCCACTGGCCGCATTGTTTGCCGTCGAGGTAAAGTCTTTCCGCCATAGATGCTGATGGTAGTGCAGAAAATATAATGATGCTTTTTTGGCGGAAATGCTAGTTGGTTCCAAGACGCATTTTGCATTTCAGACGAAAGGTCCAGTAAATCTTTGCAGTTTGAATATTTGAATACGGTTTCTGTCGTAGGTGCAACCGTTTAAAAAACGTGGACATGAGCAAAAAAACCGGGAACAAAATGAACGAGGTTTAAACTCTGTCAGCGATAGAAACCAATCCAAAAGTCAAAGGTAAAAAGCCATAAACACAGAAACGCACATTTGCACACGAATACGACGTGTACCAAACTCTCTGAGAATAAAATTATTAGTTTGTCGTACGGGTCTAAGTCGAATAAGATGCCCCAAAGTAACTCGGATTCTTAGATGCGTATGTGTGGTGCAGGTTGGGAGGACGTGAGCAGAAGATGTAAGATTCTGTCTAATGACTGTCTGGATCACAAATGTCACAATGGATCTACGTGTGTTGACGGAAACAGGTCATACACCTGCAACTGCCCGCCTGGATTCACGGGTAACATAGATTCTAAGCTTGACGTTGGCAGCTTCTGAATCATTGGCATCCTGGCAAGGGGCAGACAAAGATTGCTCAACCTAAGTTTTGGCTGACGCAAAAATTGTCAGAACATTTGTTTCGTGTCAGAAAATTGTCGTGCACAAAATGCGAAATTTGGTGCCAAAACTCTCATTTTGAAGAAATCTAAAGACAAAATCGATATTGTGAGCATTCATAATCTCTTTTGTCGTAAAATTGCAAGTTTCTGCATTACCTAGGCTACTTTCTAACTTACGATGCGGCTGTTCAATTGATCTTGTTGGTGAACATTGTGAAATGACTCAGTGGAGTCTGACTTTCCGCAATGTCCAGCATCGACTGATCGGTTAAATTAAATTCGTTGTAGTTTGTGGCTCCCCGACGAAAATTCGCAGCATCAATATTTTTTGATATCAGCAGTGCTTGAACATGTTTAGCTCGGATGATGGAGAAAGTGTCACAAAATCCACAGTCTTTTATAGGCCTACATACGCCAAGAAAAAAAAATGTTAAACATGTTTATTAATACTGATGGCGTTGATGTGCAAATTTTTAATTTCAGGAAAATAATATGCAAAACGTAATGGATGTCAATTATTATTATTTTGCGACACACTACACTGTGTATCGAATAAGAATTTCCGATGTTAGTGATTGTAACTTGAAAAGGATTGTCAGACAGATTTTAATATCTTTTTGCAAATATTTGCGGTATAACTGGCCATTAAATGACTCAAGTCCCCAACTCAGTTAACATTGTGTTTTTGCGCTACCTGGGAAAACAAAACAAACGAAATATTACGTCTGGTTTGCACGTTGATGTTTGGACGCACACAAGGCTTAGTAGTCTAGTGGTAGCGTGTTGCGCTAGTAATCGCGAGGTCTCTGGTTTGACTCCCGACCAGTACACTGCCAGGTAACAATCCTGGGCAAGTTGTTCCCACGCATGTGTCTCTGTCACCAAGCAGTATAAATTTAGTACCGGCCTCACCGCCGGGAATGTAACGGCACGGGAAGTCTGGCCTCCACCTATATACAGCAAGTAAGCTGTGTTCGCACTGAGTACCTACTCGGGGCCCTAGAAACGGAGATGAGCACCGCTCACATTAGTCACAAAGCTGTCAGAGATCGCTGTTGACTATTGGCGGTTTATTTTTTTTACCTTTCTAGGTCGCTACTGTGAGCGGAAAGTGAACGAATGTTTGTCTGAGCCGTGTCTGAACGGCGCCAATTGTACTGACCTGGTCGCCAGTTACCGCTGTACGTGTACGTCAGCGTACGTCGGTCGTACATGTGCCACGCCGTACTGTGTCGTCAATAACCCTTGCCGTAACGGTGCCACGTGCTACGGCGACGGACAGTGTCGTTGTCGACCCGGCTTCGTTGGTGCTGACTGTTCTATCAACCTGTGTCAACTCATCACCTGTCATAATGGTGGCTCGTGTGTGAACGGGTCGTGTATCTGTCCGCCCGGCATTGCTGGATCTACCTGTGATGTCGACATCTGCGGTCTCACGACCTGCTTGGTATATAAGTCTATTATCACCTGAACTGCCTAGCACACTGCTTCATATACCGGTATCATGCTCGAACGAACAACTTTTTCGACAGTCGACGTAACTTATCACAACTCGACGTACAAATAGTGGCGGTTTGCTAACGTTGTTGGTCGCATCAACGAAATTAATCAACGCCGGGTCCGGTTAGCACTTTGATGGGTGACCGTCAGCAGGAGGGTAAACCATCTCGGTATGTAGCCAGCCATCCAGGTCGACTCAGCCTGGCCATTCTTTCGTGGGTAGGCGCAATGAGTACTGCAGAAAGCTGGGACGCAATCAAGCACACCGCGCGATGCACTAGTTCCGTATCTTGCAGTGTAAACTTGCGTCTGGCTGAAGGCTGAGGCAACGGAGATCAGCTCCGCGTTGTGGCTTGTGAATGACTTTGCGTTACTTTACGTTTACAATATATTGACTGGGTTAAAAATTATAACCGAAAATATTTAATGTCATTACGACGTGACGTTAAAATAAATAAATATACAAGTAGTAAATATTGTTTACAACAAAAATCGTTTGTTTAATAGTCAATTATTCGGGCAGTTTATTGCCGTGGCTGCAATTATTTTATTACAGGCAATCTGTTTTCTGAATTTTGATTACGTTTCAAGTAAAACACATAAAGATGTGTTTTATATATCGGATCATATCGATATCCGCTATACTTCCATAACCAACTTGTTCGCTCGTAACTCATGAGTTGGTTATTGTGTCAAGGCTGCATTTATTCGACAAAAAATCGCTTTGTTAAGATACTCGCACTGCCAGCCGGAGTCTGAATGCATGAGTTCGTGGAGTATCGTAAATAGCCTACTTTACGAAAAAAACTACTTTTTCTGTAGACTGATATATAATAAAAGTTTATTAAGCATCATAAGTGTTTAATGACTGTTACAGAACGGAGGCGTGTGCTGTCAGGGAGTCTGTACGTGTCCTCCTGGAATCACAGGTAAACAAAAACGACCATTACAGAAATAGCTATCAGTACTTTGCCGATGTTTTCACTTGTTTTTACGCTCAGATTACATGGACTACATCGACGTCGTTTGCTTTATGATGCACGTCTGCAACCGAAAATTGTGAAAACAGTACCAGTGCGAGCTGCTGAGTGTGGTTTAACGCATGGTATGGTTTAGGTAAGCTATGCGAGACGAACATAGACGACTGTGCTGTGAATCCGTGTGAGAACGGCGGCACGTGCTACGACCTCGTGAACGACTACAGCTGCTCGTGTACACCCGACTTCACGGGGCGCACCTGCTCCGACAAGTACTGTGGCGTCAATAACCCGTGCCGCAACGGTGCCAGTTGTCACGGCGCCGGACAGTGCGTCTGTGCTCAGGGTTTCATCGGCGCCGACTGTTCGGTGGACCGCTGTGAGCTGCTGGACTGTCAGAACGGTGGCTCGTGTGTCAACGGTTCGTGTATCTGTCCGCCCGGCGTCCTAGGAGCTAACTGCGATTTCGTACAGTGCTCGCTCATGATCTGCATGGTAAACTGCGCGGTTTAATTTTGCTCTCTGTCGTCTGTGTTTTGAGTTTTTGACAGACTCTGCCATATTTATTTCGATAAATTAGTATAACAGATCAAAGTCCGGAAGTAATATCGTTTTCGTAGCCTACTAGACAACTTTTCGTTGCTGTCGAACAGTGTTTGATAGCAACGAAAAGTGAGGTCACGATTACTACCGAGCTTTGCATGCCTGTACTTCGCACACTCCTGCAGACTGAAGACGAAGTCCTGGCCGTCCCAGACGGTCGTGGCTTAGAACTATGGAGATCGACCTGCATCCGCTGAATGTCGGCTTGGCGACGGCACAGCGACGCGCGTATGACAGAGAGGCATGGCGGCGACGGCGTGTGGCAATAGCCATGACCATGGCCATAACTAGCTTCCGAAAGTAGGAGACAACATATACTAATAACAGTGGTGGCGAAGTTTTACACGCAACGTTTGGTAAATAACGGATGTGACTTATCTGACGCATTGTTGCAAATTTTCTGCAATGCACGTGCGCCAAGACACATTTATAAAGGGTGCGGCAGAAAAAAGTAGCCCCCTAAAGTTTTTTTGCTGTTTTCTTAGCAACAGTTTAGCATTTTAATCTAAAAATTTACAGATTTATTTAGTAAATTGTTTTACGGCTAAATGCCAAATAAAATTTGATTCCATTGAAAAATGACGAAGTTATAGATTTTTTTAGCATGACCGCTTACCGATTTTTCAGCGTGAAAAAATGTTCAAGCTACAACATCAGTTCAATAACATCGTTGAAACAAGTCAAACAACACAGTTAACTAATAATCAGATGCCAAAATTCCATTGTCACTGTGAATGTTCGAAGTGTCCACCGACAGCTCCAAGCTCCAACACAAGCCGTCAGTCGCTTAATTTGAGAAGTCTTTCACAGTCTTGTCGATCAGTCCTTGTGGTAGATTGCTCCAGATAACCTGAAGCGATTCATTGAGTTCCGCAATTGTTTTTGGCTTTGTTTTGAGCTTGCGGTAAGCTCCAACATTGCACACCACACGTGATAGTCCACCGAGTTTGCATTCGGCGAATTTAGAGGCCGTTGGTCTTTTCTAATGAAATTTGGACAGTTGGCCCGCAGTCAGTTTCCTGCGCTGCGCGATGTGTGTGCTGGTGCGCTGTCTTGCTGGAAGATAAATCCGGTGGGCAGCCGGCGATTGCTTGAAAAGAACGACAATTTAGTGATAATTTATAAACAAAATAAATTATTGTTTGTCAAAGCGTCACTGTGACGTCATCGGCAGTAACG
>Ga0209367_1009558_pt1 | contig 13117 bp, 11 predicted proteins | sample WorMetLIZISLAND2_FD_187412 | JGI IMG/M metagenome (GOLD analysis project Ga0209367, IMG submission 187412) | Marine gutless worms symbiont microbial communities from Max Planck institute for Marine Microbiology, Germany - Olavius geniculatus... ... | reverse complement strand
TAAAGTCAGCTTGTAAGGACGCCATATGCATAGCCCCATCTAAGGTTACCCAAATGATTTTTGCTGTTTTAGAGGACTGATATCATCACATCGTCCTTACACACAGTTGTAAACTGGTAAGTTTTTTACATATATAAACATAAAGGCAAAGTGGACACTGGATAAACGCTGTTCCGGCTACATCAGTCAGGTTCGTGACCAGAAGTGCTTTACAATTTTGGAAGTGGCAGCTGATTGGCATGAGCTAATGATACCGCAGCGCGCTATGTGGCCATCCAGCTAGATCCTTAAGCGACTCACCAGCCGTTTTCTCGCTCGCTCGTAGACAAATCTCGCTAAAAAGTGATGAAAAGCGAATGAAGGGCAACCTCAAGATAGTCGAAAAGACACATGGAGTGTCTTTCGAGGTCAAAGTCGGTAAAGCGGAGCTGTATCTTGCTGCCGTAGTCGACCGTGATGTTCCAGAAGCACTCGGTCGTGTGTCCGTACGGCAGTGGATAGTTGGGCGACACGAAACTTCCCGTTCTGCCACTCAGCTGGCCGCCGCATCCTACACACGCGGCCACACGAAGGCAGCAGCATATATCGACGACTGAATGTCCGACATTACAAAATGCACGCAGCAGCCACTTTGATGAGAATGATCCAATCACTTTCTCATTTGATGAACCCGTAGTAGCACTCAATTACCTGGGGAAAGCTGGCCTTTCTGAAGCCGGTCGCGTATGAGGTCGAGCGCGAGACGAAAACATCAACAACAACACGGACTTTTGTCCAGGTGGCATGGGTAATCTCCAGCGTACTGCTGACTACTAGACCCACTCGCAAACCAAACGCCGTCTTGCGTTACTGTGTGACGTTTTCTGTCCATCATTACGCGGTCTTTATTTTATTTTATTTCGTTTTAATATTTCACTTTTACTTATTCATTTATTTATTTCTATGGTCCTGGACGACAGCCAGCTTTTTGCCCACCGGGTTGTTATAAAGCTTGTTGCACAGCATACTGTAAGACAAATCGACGATAAATCGAAGCTGCGAGTGGAGTTTGGGTACCTACGCTAACCTGACGTGGTGCCGTCATAGCGAATGCGAAAGCCGCGGTATGAGGCTGGAGACTGAGCGTTGCTGACGAACTTCAGGTAGAGACGATTGCTGTGAGAACGAATAGCCCGATCGATCGTTATACCACAGTACCTGCCGATCAGCGGAGATGTGGCGAAACCACCGTTCCTATAGCAACAGCAACAACAGTAGCAGCAGCAGCAGCAGCACTAGTAGTAGTAGTAGTAGTAGTAGTAGTAGTAATAGTACCCTCCACTCTTATAATGTTTTTTTTCAGTGGCATCGCCCAGATTCGGCGCTAGAGAAGCACACAACTAAGATACGCAACAAACAGTGACAAAAAATAGGTGAAGAATACCGTAAGCTATATGTTAGTTTTTACTGGATAGGCAACCACATGGAGTCGAATGTGCCACTGCCTGCAGCTCTAAAGACTGAAGAGATCTAAAAAAATAAACAGTTGAAAGTTGGAGAAAAAGGCATCCAGTGCCCAGTGCATCGGAGACGCCAATGATACCTTTGCCTTGACTTTTCACTTCACACATAACTTATAGAGTACAGTGCCACATACCTGATCTCGAGGTAGTCGTTGGAGCAGTTCTGACCGGGTTCCAGATGGAAGTCGGTGACGCTGAGTAATATCTGACGTCTGGCGGGCAGGATTATCGCCCACTCGCAGTTGGCGTAGTTGGGGTAGGCGTTCGGGTAGTTAGGACTTTGTATCATTCCAGTCGGGCGACGCAGCTCTCGACCACACACTGTAACACAAACGGTCAAAAAGATTCTTTGCAGAGCCGCGTAGTCAGTGGAGCGGCGCCAATCTTCGTTTCCTCGGCCTCTAGCCAGACACCAGCTTACACTGCGAGACCATGTGGAGATAATACGTCTCGCAGTTACGCGGTCAGCCTGTGTGCGTCCCATATAAAGGCCTATCAGTTAGATCCCGTTTACACGATCAAGCTGGCTCGACGAGCTGGCTATATGTTAGCTAAACGAGCCAGCTCGATGTTTGTTCGACGGTTGCTCGACGTTTGCTTCATGTCTGCTCGATGTTTGCTCGATCGTGTGAACGGGGTATTACACTCACTGCGTAATTGTCCCAAAAATTTTAAGCTGTTAAAAATTTGTTGGAAAATTTCCTTTATGTCGAGAAAATGTAAGTCAAAAAACGCAATTTTTGAGACTAAAATACTCCTATCTCTCCTATCCTAAAATACTCCTATCTTTAAGGAAATTTACGAAAAGGATTAAAATTCTGAGCATCATGTCGAAAATTTGCAAATACTGAATACTGCTAAACGATGACGTTATGGCCTACTGGACGTAGCGTCGTTAGTGGCGTATGAAGCCTGAAGACCCCGCTGTCACTAGCGTACAATAATAAGTATGACAGATTACATCCTTGTATGATCAGTATGACAATGAGCGCATACAGGAAGTAGCGTTGACGGTAGTATAGGAAGCCTGGAAGCCCTCGGTCGTCACGCTGTGATCACTGGCGAACACGATGGTCATCACGTTGTTTGTCGAAGTCATCGACGGCGGTCCCTCTGTACCGCAGTACCTGTCACCATCAGCAGTATTAGCTGTATCATTGTACAATAATTTACACTTTTTTGGCATTTAGCGATAAAATGCCCAAAAGGCAGAAGCAAACGCTGCCACCTCACCTGAAATACGAAATAATAACCTTGATCTTAAGAAGTATTTTAACTTTGCTTTTAATACATATATTAACTGCTTTTAACTAATTTTAACCACGTATGGCGCTGAATGGCCTATTTTGTGCTGATGTGCCATTAAGTATGCCGCTGGTGCCGCTGGTGGCGTGGCGTAGTTGATAACGCGTTTCGGCTGAAACGAAGTTACTCTACGCCGGGCTTGGTTAGTACTGCGATGGGTGACTGCCTGCGGGCAGGTAAACCATCTCAATGCGAAGCCTGCCAGCTAGGTCGACTCAGCCTTCTACCCTTCGTGGGACGGTAAAATGAGTAGGTACAGCTGACTGGGGTTGCCTAGCCGGTCACTGCGCCAGCCTGTGTCTGCAGGCTGCACACGGTGGCCGTGCGGCAGGCGGCTCTGGTTAGTGACGAAAGCGCATTAGAGGCGTGCGCATGCTCACGACGATGCGCTATACAAATTGACGACCTTTACCTTTACCTTTAAGAAACTACTCACTCACTGAAATACGTTGCCATGCACAGTAGTTTGTGAAGCTGATTGTTTACCTGTAGGCCTATCCTTTTCCAGCAGTTGTTCCGTGTAAACATGGTGGAAAATCGTTATTTACAGTGAACAGTTACAACGAATGTTAATTTCTCGTTTACGTGCTTTTATAAATAACTTTACAGTTCGTGTTCAAAACGTCTGCTTCGAATCATGCTCGCCACTGGTTAATGGACAACGTCAATGGCACACTGTTGAGCGCTGGGTAAAACATTCAGCATGACGATAGCAGAAAATAATACCGCAGTCAAGTATAGCAAACAGAAAGTCAGCGAAGTGCGCTGGTTTCACAAAAGCGGCCTTAATTTTTAGCTTATTGCGATGGTGAATCTGGGCTCCTCAATGCTTCAACACTGGATTTCATCAGTAATCTGGACCAAGAAACCAGTAACCTTTTCTGGAACGACGGAAAGGCCAAGTGTCTTTTTATTGTAGCGTATCGCAGTTTCCAACGTTTCAACTCTCTTTATGCACGATTCATTCTGCATTGATTGTCTGGATCAATAGCCATCTCAACTATGCCTTTGACTTTGATTTCGGCACGCCAAAGGTATAAAAAATAATAATAGCGTTACATTTTGGTGGCTTTCTTAGTCTCTAACAGGGGCGTCATTTAGGGGGGCTGGGGGTCTATGGACCCCCCAAGGATTTATGATTTCAGTTTTTTCTCTGTAAATTGTACCTTTGATTAAACGTGAAACAGCTAAAATGTCAAATTTGTGTTCTTTTTGCTGTGTTACAGTAGTTTTCTGATGAGAAATAGGACATGTGTGCTTGCAGTAGACTTTAGTTGATTAATGGACTTTAAATGGCAGCACGTAAACTAAGCATAATATACTTATGTATGCGTAGCCGAGTAAAGAAACATTTATTAGACTATCAGTTGGACTCATCAGTTGAGTATAATGTTGTCAGTTCAAGTGTGTTATAGTGTGCAAGTGTGCAAGGTTGCTAGAGTGGAGAAGTGTTAGATTTATTGGTCTGTTAATGACTGTTATATACATTTACTGTGTAAACTGCATGAAATTTGGTTAACTGATTTTCAGGAAAGTCATTCAAATTGTTGCCACGAGATGTCACATTTTAAGGCTGAAAACGCACCAAATTCGATTTCGGCTGGGGCTCCGCCCCAGACCCCACTGGGGGAGCTTACAGCGCTCCCCAGACCCCCTAGCTGGATTTAAGGGGGCCTACTTCTAAGGGAAAGGGAGGGAAGGAAAGGGAAAGGAGGGAAGGGGAAAAGGGGAGAGGAGAAGGGAAAAGAGAAGGAGGAGGAAAGGAGGGGAGGGGACAGGAAGAGGGAGAGAGTGGACCCCCCAAGGATTTAGTGAAATGACGCCATTGGTCTCTAACGAAATTTACCAGCGCCACTGCGACTACGACGTGTCTAATTTCTGTTTTAATCTTGAGGATGTTTACTACAAAGAATATTTTTAAACAAATTTAAACAAATAACTAGAAAGCAGTCATAGACCGCAGACGTCCGCCAACGCCATGTTGTTCGCCAGGTGGCAGCACCATATTTGGTTTGGCAGCGGTTTCCCTTATGCCCCATTGAAAGCAATGTTAACAAAAATTTCAAAGTGATCCAAAATCCATGATTCCTTTCGGATCACCCCCAAAATTAAACCACTGGTGGTTTTTGCCATTCCCGACACTCCCAGAAAATTTCAAAAAAATTCGTTTATAACTTTTTGAGTTATTTTGCTGACACACAGACAAACAAACAAACTTTGGCAAAAACATAACCTCCTTGGCGGAGGTAATAATACTGATAACGTTCGTCTACCGTCCGAGAGAGTGGTCGTAGGCATAGCCGTCAAAGATTTCGACGTAATCCGCCTCGCAGGCGTAATGTCTCTCGAGCCTGAAGGAGTCGAAGTTGAGTTGAACGAGGAAGCCTGGAGGAGCTCGAATAAACCATGTGCAGTTGACGCCGTGAGGGTAAACGCCCGGGTGCTGGGGCGACCGGAATGACCCCCTGGCAGCAGTCAGCACTCCGCCGCATTCTATACACCAAACAAATTAATCAGTCAATTAACTAATAATTAATTACTTTCTGTCCCGCTCGTGGTAAGATAAAAACTGTTTGAAACCTAGTACGTAACAAATGTTAATAGTACATGTATTTTACACCTTGGAAAACACAGAGCATGCCATAAACATTTTCTCATGTTCTGAGGGTATAAAGCTAAGTCGGCTAAACGAAGTGACCCCATGGCAGCGGTCAGCACTACGCCACATTTTACACACCACGGAAAACACAACACAGTACTGGCATGTTTGTCTTTCCGCTGAGAACAGGAAGCTGAGTTAAATAAACGGAATTACCTCTAAAAACCAGTCAGCATTCCACTCCATTCTGTGCACGAAAATTGGCCAATTAAGTGATAGATCGATTGATCAATTGACCATTTTCCTGTGCGACTGAGAGTAAGAAGCTTAGACAGCATAAACACGCAAACTAACTAAGTAAAATGGTAACGCATGCTGCTAACAAATGATCCGAGGGAGCGTTAAACCACAACTTAATTTAGTAAAGTCCTTACAGTGTAAGGGTGACATCGTGGTTGTAGATATAAAATAGCACAAATCACAATTGAAAAATTCAAACATCATCATTACACAATGTCGGGCAAACTTTGCCGACTGTGTAATAATAAAGTTTGGATTTTTAAATTGTGATTTGTGCTGTTTTATATCTACAACCACGATGTCACCCTTACGCTGTATATAAACTAAACAGTTTTTACCTCCGCCAAGGAGGTAATGACTTTGTCTGTCTGACTGTCTGTGTATCAGCAAGATAAAGCAAAAAGTTGTGATGGATCTTTCCGAAATTTTGAGGGTATGTCGGGAATGGCACAAACTACCAGTGATTCAATTTTGGGGGTGATCCAGAAAGAGTCCTGGATTCTGGATCACTTTGAAATTTTCGTTACCATTGCTTTCAATGGGGCATAAGGGAAACCGCTGCCAAACCGAAGATAGTGCTGCCACCTACCGAACAACACTGCTTTGGCGGAGGTGTGCAGGCTCTGACTGCTTTCTAGTTTTACATATTAAATCACTAGTATGTTTAGGTACAGACCACTAGCGGTGGTGCCTGAGCCGGTGTCAATCGGTCCTCCACTGCCGGTGTTGGCGGTCGTGTACATGGCGTGGAAACCTTGTCTGCTCACTGAATAGTCGGTCTTGAACTCGATCCACAGCGCATTGCCCGTGGACTGTATGGGAGCTGGAATCGCGAACCCACAATATCTGCCGATCACAGGCGAGTCCGATGATTCGCCGTTCCTTACCTGTTCACAACAGAACACTGGGTTCAGGTATGAATGACGAAATAAAAAATCAAGCTGAGACGCTGTTTGAAGACAAAGAGTGATGAGATAAAAGGCCGTCTTTGAATAAACTGATACACTGAAGACATAAGCTAATAGTAAGCAAGTACAAAAGTAAAGTGCGAATTCGTTAGCGAATACCTAAGAAAAACTCTAATGCGTTTACTGCATTTTGTCGCCAATATTTCGCAAAATGGATGTCTTCAACTAACGTGTGAAAATTTCGACGCTCAGTTCTAAGTAATACTCTTCACACATTCATTAGAAATTTCACAATTCTCATATAATACTGTTGACGTCTCGGCAACCACACTGGCTTCTCGGGAAGGTCAGAGAAATCGTTTCAAAGAAGGCAGCAGCGGCTGTCAAAATGTCGTCAACAAAATCAGCAAATAACGAGCGTTATTTACTAGTTATAACGTTCTTTATTATTAAACTTTATGAGTAAGTTGGCAGATCTCTCAAATTCTTATAGTCTTTAGCTTCTATTTTAACCTATGGACTTATTCGTAGACAAACGGTCACAATAAAATAATCACCAAAAAAGTTTATCAGTGGCAGTCAAGCGAAAAAGATCAAAAAGAAGACCGTCAAAAAATGGACGGACTCTGCTGAAAAAAACCTCAAAAAGTGCCGGTATATTTAAGTTCGGGAAGACAACGAGTGACGCTGAGTGACATTGCAGGAGACAGAGAACAGTGGAAAAAGTTGGTAGCACTGGCATCTACGGCTAAAAAGCAGCTGGAAGATGAAGACCTGACCTTGTATCGTGCTCAGCCCGCACTCGTATTGTTTTCAATGATATCCCAAGAAGCCTAGAATATATAACCTCAATGACTGTTTTCATAACTTACGGCTGCAGTCGTTCATGATTTTAAGTAACCGACGGTGTAGTTTATGTGATCTGAGCGTGTATTAAGTACCATTGTCTGGAGTGGGATAAGTTTGTATCAAGTATTCACTTTACCTATTCCAGACTTTGGTTTAACAACCTATACTGACCCGGACCTGAAACTGTCAGATCGCTATACTTCAATTAGTCAGTTAATTAAATGAATAAATGCCATAATGCAATACCTCGAGATAGTCGTGAATGCATCTGTCGGGTACGTTCGGTCTATGTGAGGATGCTTCGAGGTCGAAGCGTTGAAACGTGAGGGTGATGGTGCTGCCCTCTGGCTGTCGAATGATGTACACGCACTCCTTGTCGTGCGGGTACTGGTCCGGGAAGTACGGAGAGGTTATGTTACCCGCAGGGTCAACGTAAACACCGCCGCAAGCTTGACGACAAAACACCCAAAACTGGACAATATGTACGTATATATGTTGTTATCTGTGGCACATAACTTTGCACATTACCAAGTCAGTTTAAGTGAGCTGCGCATCCTTAACTTAAACCATGATATCTGACCTTTTAAACGGAAAATCGACCGTCTACTTTTGATCCGGGGAACACTAACAATAATTTTGGCTTTCTACGCCCTTTTGTTTTCGAATCAAGAGCTTGTACAGGCAGACAGACAAAAAGGCGGACAAACAGACAGAAGAATAAATGGGCAGACGGACAGGCGCGACCCGTAACGCAACCTATTAGGACGGCCGCATAATATATATTCAACTTTATTCACCACGAAATGGTAGCACATAAAAAGAAGAAAAAAACAACACAAACACAATTAACAACACAGCGGACGATAAGACAGAGTGACAGTAGTTTACAAACAGATGAAAGCCTTAACTAATAATAATGTGTAGAAAACTATTTTATGAAACTTTAGCGACGACGATGCGCAACTCTGAAAATTTTGTGTTGTGCGTCGCAGTTGTGCCCGTGCGACACTACCAAAAATGTCACAAACTCTAACAAAGTTTGTATTTTGTCCAAACTTTATTGTTTTAAACTTATCTGCTACATAAAACTTTATATGTCGTTAAGTCAGCTTAACTTTAGTCGGATATTCCTAATACGCAGTAGGCTAAACTGTTTGTGGTGTCGTGACTCGTCTACGAATGTCTTAAAATGTAGCTTGACTAGCTCGTTTTTCATTTATTCGTTGAATTTTTGTTTAACAAACTGGAAATAGACACGCGCAGTATGAGAATAAACTACTAGTTCACCTACAGGGTTCACATCAAGCACACTTTTAGCGCTCTTTTAATTACAAATATATTTTATATTCTGTTGTATGCTGTACGTGTTGTTATGCCTTTATGTACACTGCAAATGTGCGTATTATCTGTGCATAGCTGAGTGTGTACAAGCATTATTGTTCTGTTTCCGTGTAGTACTTGTGCGACTGTCATTTGGAAATTAACGCAACTTACTCAACTAGAACGCAGTCAGAGACCGCAGATTTCCGCCAACGCCATGTTGTTCGCCAGGTGGCAGCACCATATTCGGTTTGGCAGCGGTTTCCCTTATGACCTGTTGAAAGCAATGTTGACGAAAATTTCGAAGTGATCCAGAATCCAGGATTCCTTCCGGATCACCCCCAAAATTGAATCGCTGGAGGTTTTTGCCATTCCCGACATTCCCGGAAAATTTCAGAAAGATCCGTTTATAACTTTTTAAGTTATTTTGCTGACACACAGACAGACAAACAAACAAAGTCTGGCAAAGGCGGAGGTAGCCTAATAAAAAAGTTAAAAAGCCAATCAATAAAACGCAGGCATTAGAATACTTTCAGCACAATGTTCAAAGGCTACATGCGTCACTGACCGGTATTCCAGACGGCGCGGAATCCGCTGCCACGGTTGGACGAGTCCGAGCGGAACTTGACCCAGAGTGTATTGTGATGTGAGGTGAAGACCGGTGGAGTGCTGTTGCCGCAGTAGCGGTAGACGAACGGCGCCGTCTCGTCCGCTCCGTCCCGCAGCTGCAATATCATCACAGTAATGACACCGTCAGTTGCGCCATTTATCCGATCATAAAACACACCCTTAAACTATGCAATTTATTATTACAAAAACTTCCTATAGGCTGCAATCCGTGCCTTGTCCGTCCGCCTGCCTTCATGTCTGTCCGTGTGTCCCGTAAGGGCTTTTAAGGAGCGTTCTAAACGAGAGAAATGAACAAACTAAACCGGGTGTTCGGTTCAGGTCAGTTCTGTCGCTTTGTACGCCCCTTAACGCGACCTACTTCACTGTCAACTCTTGACACGCTCGGTAGCTGGACGGACGGCTGCTGGTCATGGACACTGGGCACCGACATCTTTTTTGTTAATTATAAAAATTTACAATAGATTAATTAAAATTCTACCACGTACAACACAGCGTAAAATATTTCCTTTTTTTCGTGCGATGATGCTTGACAGAAACACGTGCGTGCTATTGTGTTTCCAAGTAAAGCTAGGTGAGGATTCACCTCAGCAGACGATAGAAATCGCTTGGAAGCATTTGTACGAAGATCGGCAAAACTCGGTTATCGAGCTAACAGTTCAGCAACCTTCGCCAGCATCTGTGACGATGCCGACAACAAACTTTTTTTCACAGATTACAGGCAACAGTCAACACCTGCTACATACGCTCCTTCCTCCTGAACGCGAGCAGCACTACAGTCTTCGCGACCGAAGTCACAACTTCCAACTTCTTGATCGTACATCAGTCACCAGTGACAAAAACTTTATTATAAGAATGCTCTATAATGACAATTTATATTAGGCTAGCTTGGACTATTCGTATCGTTTCATTAAGCTCCACTCGTTTTTATTGTGTAACAGCGTTATGTCTGCTTTTATTAAACTTTGAATGAATGAATGAATGAATGAATGAATGAATGAATGAGTTAGGGTCACTAAGACCCGGTCGAAATTGCAAAGTACGGCAATAACTTAACTGTAAAAAATATTTCATGATTGGCGGAACAAAAAAAACTAGAACTGGAGCAGCTTTTGGAGTGGATTTTTTTTATTGCAATGGGTGTTTCGAGGTATGTGCCCGGATGTGTCAATCCTAAAATTATTTTGGCTACTGTTCAGTTTATGACAGACAACATAGGCTACAGCAGCCTACCTCGACGTAATCCCAGCCGCAGTTGCGATGCATCTCGAGGTCGATGTCAGTGACGGTGAATGTGATGCGTGCGCGCTGGTGCACGGTTATTGTCCAGACGCAGACGCCGTTGTGCGGGTACGGGTTGGGATAGTTGGGCGACATGAGTGTGCCCTGGTCTGCTGTGAACACACCCCCGCACGCTGAAACGACATAAAACAACCCCACACCGTGCTGTCACAATAACGCCGTGCGATACTGCAATCACTTTGACCGTCATCATCATCATCATCGGCATCGTCACCATTTGTTGCTAGAATTGAGCGACAACAAATAAGACAATAAAAGTGCAACAGGAACGAGTTAAAAACTATAATAGCTTATACGTGGACACAAGTAGTTGACAACAGAAACTTTCGTCTACATGCCAATTACTGAAGGTCCGTAGCCAAGGGGCGATTTGCTGTGTTCGACGAAGCCCCCCCCCGGCTGTGAGACAGAACTAACAAACGTTAATAATAGTCGATAGTTCGGCGAACGCGTAAAAGTATCAATGAGCTACATTTCTACGGCTTTGTCTTTATTCAAATTTTCCTTGTACGCTTTGAAAGATGTAAGTTTTCTGCAACGGAGAGCGCAATGACCGCTCAAGTTCATCAGAGGTCGTTGACTGGAAAATAAGATAACGACATAATGCTCATTATGCTTCGGTGAAACTGAAGCGTTACTCTGCTGAATTTTCAGCTAAGTGAACTAGTACTTACTTACTTACTTGCCAAGTTAACGGATCAGTCTGAAGACAGTGATGTTATTTTACTTGAGACGTCTGTCTCAGAGTTAAGGCCGTGTTAGGCTCACATACAGCTCTGGTTCAGCGTCCGATAGTCAGAAGTTAGTCTTTTTACCTCCGCCAAGGAGGTAATGTTTTTGCCGGGTTTTGTTTGTCTGTGTGTGTACAAGATAACTCGAAAAGTTATGGACGGATCTTTCTGAAATTTTGAGCGAATGTCGGGCATGACATAAACTACCAGTGATTAAATTTTGGGGGTGATCCGGCAGGAATCCTGGATTCTGGATCACTTTGAAATTGTTACCATTGCGTTAAAGGGGGCATGAGAAAATCGCTGGCAAAGCGAAGATGGTGACGACACCTGGCGAACAGCTTTGCTTTGGCGGAGGTACCTGCGCTCTCCGAGTGCTGTCTCTAGTTTACTGTTGTGTCAAACATCTAGGCTATTCGCCTGTACACTGTCCCAGTCAAAGCAATCATGTTTGACTCTGAGTATACTCAAGTTTGTTTCTGTCTGTCTGTCAGTCTCTCTGGAGTCTGCTGCTTGGGTGGTCCGACCTTAATGCAATTTTCCTTTTCACCAGAATGGTTTATAACAGTTTGTCCGCCGTTCCTCCGTCTGCGTGCCCTTGGTTAAGCTTACCGCGTACTTCGTCGACTCAAAGCGCTAAAAAGGGGATGAACTCCCACGCAACACAGATGTCTATGCCAAAACTTCTTCTTTTCCGTTTTCGTGTGGGCGAATTTATAAGTATATGAACATTTTGACCACCGAATATACGGTAGCTCAGGACGGATAGCCGCAGACTCTAGGAACGTGCACACGTTCGGCTTTGGTTTATGCCGGCAAATCGACTCTATGAAAACTGTTTGCAATAAACAGTGTCAACAAATTGTCAGACAGGCCTACGTACTAGTTTTGGCGTTGAAGGCCATTGTGAATCCTTTGCCGCCCCCTGTATCGTCACTGTGAAACATGACAGCGGCCCCAGGTCCGGTTGATTTCGGCTGACGACCCGTCTCGTCGGCGCCACAATATCGACCAATCAGACGACTAGTTTCACGCCGTCCGTCACGTATCTGCGCCAGTATCATTATTGTGCAGTGGTTTAGTTTTTTGCACAAAATATTTATCAGGCAGCCGTATCAATAGCCTGGCGGTTATTCGTACGGTCATCAGATAAAAAATATCCGGTCTTACCCGGGGCAGCTATTTATCCGGTGGTCGTCTTGGACGTCCTTAGCTGGTTCGTAGGTATCGGCTAAAGCCGTGTCTCTGCGGCGGTGCGGCGGTGCTCGTCGTACCTTCGTAGAGACACAATGGCAGCCGGCCAACTGGCAACCTCAACCCTAAGAACTAGGGAATCACGGGTATCGGCAGTCGGCAAGTCGACAAGCCATTTATTCAGCTGCCAAGTAAATAGTCACTGCCAGTGGCGTATTTAGGGGGAGGGCCACGGTGCCCCGGTGGCCCGACCATGAAATTTTTTTACAGGCGACTTTATATGAAAAGGTGCGTTTTTTGCCATTTTTCAGCAAGAAGTGCAAAATTCAACAATGTTTGATGGTCTTTTGCGTTTCCAAATTTCAGAAAAATGGGCGAATTTGCGGTTTTCATTAACATTCAGAAGCAAAAAGTGTTTCAGCCCCCCGACCAGGGGCTCTGCCCCTGGACCCCGCTGGGGGCCCAGCCCCCAGACCCCCG
>Ga0209367_1009556_pt1 | contig 13121 bp, 7 predicted proteins | sample WorMetLIZISLAND2_FD_187412 | JGI IMG/M metagenome (GOLD analysis project Ga0209367, IMG submission 187412) | Marine gutless worms symbiont microbial communities from Max Planck institute for Marine Microbiology, Germany - Olavius geniculatus... ... | reverse complement strand
GGAAAATGGGAAAGGGAATGGGAAGGATAAGAAAAAGGGGAAGGAGAAGGGGAAGGGAAAGGGAAGGTGGAAGGAAGATAGCTTATGAAATGTTGGACGGACGGACGCACGGACGCACCTACGCACGCACGGACGGACGGACGGACGGACACAAAGGTGATTTTATACTCTGTCCAATGCTGCTATGCATAGCATTTGACAGACAATAATGTGACTGCGAGTAGTCTAGTTCTGCGATTTAAGAATCGGTAGTATTTTTTCATAGTTTCTGCTAACGTTACTGTTAGCACACTTTCTTTCCTCCAATGAAGTCTGGCGCCATCCGTAAGCTCACCCGTGAAGCTTTAATGCATTAATGCAATTTTTTGCGGCAGGGATATGACGGGAGTCAACTCGGGCGAGCTGTACATGTCTTTCAAGTCCATCTTTCAAGACGTTCGCGACGCGGTCGATTTCGTTCATATGAACGTGAGTCTGTTTATTATCCGCAGGTTGAGGAGCTTCGTAGGCAACAAATGTCTGTAAAAATAGACGCATAGGTCGAGAAGCACACTTAACAGAAACCAGTAGAAGTGACGTAGGCAAGACCTTTTCAGACCAAAACTAAGACCGGATTTTATTGAAAACCAGGACCAGGAATTTTTTTCACAACCAACGCCGATACTGACGTGTCAAGACCAAAACATTTACTGGGTTGAAAACTTGATCACTGATAGAAACGACTGACAACAGAGATCCTTAACTTTCGTGCATGACTGCTTTATAGGTCCGAGCGGTCTGCAGATACACTGTATATAAATTATCGGTATGTCAATATATTTCGGTTGTTGCGGTTCAATCAAACCTCGCTCGGGTTATTTACGAGCAACCTTGAGCAAGTTGCTAACCTGTGTGCTTAGGCCAACTCAGTCTCCTACTCTCAGCGGGACGGGAAATAAGTAGCAGTTTACGGACTACAGGGTGAAAGCCTAGCGTTGCTCATTGGGTCGGTGGTATGGTTGCTGGCTGCACTGCAGGTTCAGTTATTCGCTGATGCGGGCAATGGATGACCGCATAGTGCGCTGTGGTATTATTAGCTCATGCCAATCAGCTGCCACTTCTGAAATTGTAGAATAGAATAAAATTTTAAGTACAAGCTGCTTTGTAGCTTGTACGCAACGAGTGGCATTGTAGTTGCGGTGTTTGTAATAACAGGGGAAGCTGAAAGACACGACACTGGCGCGTATGGAAGAGTTGGTCGTCAAAGATGCGAGACTTCCCGTTCTACTAGACAGGTCAGACACTATTTACTTGGCGCAATATCACATGCCAGTAGGCTTGCGACTGCCAGCGGACAGACGGACACGCATGCAGACCGAGTCGGTTACAGACACGTTGTCTGACAATAAGGGTCGCTTATAGCTTGCAGCGTCGCTGGCAAATATCGCTCGTAAACATTTATACGATTATGCATGCACTCAGTATTTTAATTGTGTTAATTTTAAACCACACTGACTTTTTGTGGCGTTTTGTGGTTTTTTTGTCACTACACCTTAATGTTGTGCGTTCAACCCTCGTTTGTAACGTTGTACTTTGGGCACAAGTAACAAAATGTCACCTATAGATTTTTACGTGAATTATCTGTTTGTGTGTGTGTATTCTGGGTCGCGTTAGGTTACGTTCTCAGGCCAAGACATTTCTCCTGACCAACAGCAAATACTTCTACACCGATGTACGTGCGTTTTTATTCACACTTTCAATAATTTTATGTGTTTTTTTAATGATTTTCTGTGAGATTTTTTTCATCTGTCCGTCTGTCTGGCTCGTACCGGCTTTGAAGTCAAAAATTAAAACGTAGTAAAACCAGCATCGATGAGAACCTTTATCGGGGCGCTAGTAACCTGTGTGAAAATTTTCAGTTTTGAAAGTCAGAGGCTAGACGGTTGCATAATGTGTCGGACTGGGCCGACATATTTTAGTTATACTCTTTGCTAAGTGAAAGTTAAATTATTGTTTTTACTTTACGTAGGTCTGTAAACTGTAAAAGCTTTTTTTGCCATAATCACCATAATAGTTTTTAAAATGTAATTTTTTTCACTTCGTTAGCCTTATCCAGCTAAACTTTTTTCTATAACATTCTCATTTAGCTCGTCTTCGTCGTTTTCACCTCCGCACTTTTTGCCTTTGTCATTTCTTCGTCTTTTCAGTTTACTCTTGTCTAGTATTTTATATGTATGCCAGTATAGGCGGTCCCGTAAGCGTTGTGTTGTCAACTTGTCATGAGGTCTCTCCGTCTGTCCGAGCATCTGTGCGTTCGTCTGTCATATTCTTTTTTTCTATCTCATACGTGCATGAACATATTTTCTCCAATTTTTTTCGACATTTTTGTCAGCAGTACATTTTTGGAAAGGATGAAGTATTTAGGTTTTGGCACGAAAAGGTCAAAGGTCAAGGTCACAGCCTGTGTTGAAAAGCAGTCGGAAGCATACATGTGTGACGTCTGTGCATACGTCCAGTTTAGTAGGCCTATAGAAACGCTGCGGTGTATTGTAGCAAATTATGAGTTACCTGCTCAACGATGGAGAAAAGGTTCAAAATTTACAAAGTTTAACGTTAAAATTTTTTTTACGTTTCATAACATTTTTACCGTACCGTCAAAGTTGAATTTCACTAATCAGCTGTTTTTGTGTGCTTTGGCTCGTACTTGACTTTGGCAATTGGCATGGCGCAGATCGAGATTTCAAGTTCGAACTAAACTAATCTAGCCTAATTATCGTTTATGTTGACATACATCACTAATCGTTATTAATTTTATAAGCTTACCATCTGACGATTTTTCGGCTAACTTTCGTAGTTGTAATATTTTGTTGTTAAACTTCTTGTTCATGTTGAATTTGGTTATTTTACCATGAAATATGTCTTCTAGTAAAAATTTTACGAATTATGATAGGATTGGCGATAGAAACGTTTAAACACAGACTCCTTTCCATGCAGGGTCTCAGAAATAAGGGAACGCCTTATTTCTTGGAATGAAGAGAGGGAACAACGTTCCTCAGCGATCAGTGCACCCTCAGTTTAAGCAATGCGTGTATGTAGTCATAATATTGAAGTTGCGTTTTGACTGATGTTCAATGACGAATGCTGTTTTTAATGACGATACTAACCCAGTTACGGGAGCGTTCTTTCTCCGTCCGCCATCCAAGTATTTGGAATCATTTCGTTCCACGTCAGGAACCTTCGCTTTGCTCCGGTTTTTTTTCAAAATTAAGACTTAGGCTTTACCACCGCGTTACTCGACTGCAGTTTAGGCATTGTGCTGCACTGTCCGTTATCATCAATCAGATCTAATCTAATGATTAGGGTTACGATTATTGTTGAATACATATACATTCATCATCATCATCATCAGAACGCGTAGTCGGCGGTGGACCGATGCGCTCTTCACCATTCACGATCATCAGCGCTCTCCAGGCCTCCCAAGCAGTTAAACGTGTCGCCGCTTTCAGAACGTCACGTGACCAGGTACATCACAGTCTTCCTGGCTTTCTTCTCCAGCCAGGATGTGGTACCATGCCGGCATGTGACTCAACCGATGCATGAAGGACGTCATGTGCTGGAGTGCCTTCTGGCAGGCGTCTGACATGTCCGAACAGAGCCAGTTTTCTGTCATTGATGACTGCACGTATGTCTGGTAGACCTGTCTTTTCGGTGACTGCCGATCGAGTTGGTTACGAAGTCTGACCACTAGATGCCTAGAATGCGGCGCTAGCACTGCTTGTAGTCTTTTGCCATAAGCCTTGAGGATGGTCAATGTGTCAGCTCCACGAAGAAAGGATGATTGGTCACAAGATGTGTATATTACGATTATTGTTGAATACATAGGCCTATACATTAGCTGTGAGTTTCTCGTCATTTTAGTTTGAACTCAGAAATTAGTTTGAAATTGAACATAATTAATCATTCAATTTACGTTTATTTCAGACGCACAAGTCCACAGACTAGCTACACAATAAAAAGAAATGAAATAAAACAAAAATTAATTATACTTGACATACTTGACATATTTCAAAAAGTTAGTATTTCTGTATATCTTTATTTTATCGTTCGTACTAGCAAAAATTAATATTCTGTTTGACTTTTAACGGTCAATCGCGTGATTAGTCGTTAATTTGCGCGTGAATTGCGTGCAGGGTCGCGATTGGTTGTCGTACTTCGACTACATCTTGGTAGACGCCAACAAGCCGAGATTCTTTGCTGAGGGCAACACTCTTCGTGAGATCGATACGGTGAGTTAGCCTATCGAGTGCTTGTTAAAAAGCAAACCCCAAACTTCCAGAAATTTTCTACCTTTATCACATTATTAGCTTTTTGTGAAAATTTGTTCGCTAGCCAAATTAGCAATAAACCTGAAAAAGACTGATTGTAACAGATTTTGTAATCCCATCACATCCTAAACGCGTATTTAAGTATTTTCTAAAGCTGACCGTATTTCACAAGGTAGTGTAGCAACGCATTGCAAATGTGATGGGATTTTTAGTGATGGATAATTGCAAATTTGACGCAGAGTAAGCATGCATCGGTAAACTAATTTTAAAAATAGGTAAACGTATGACGTACGATAACTTTGGGACCTACTTTTTACTAAGTTTATTCTGTGTCTATCAGCGTCAATTAACATAATGTAATGAATTTGCGCTGACATTAATTGTATTGTGTCAGTCAATGCACTTTTTATTTCAACTTAATCTTAAAAATTAATAGTTAATTTGAATAAATTAGCTGATTATGTAGGCGGCTTACAGTCGGGGCTTGCCGTTTAAGGCGATCGATCGGTCGATCGCTTTAATCGATCGCCTAATTGCTTGCCAAGCTCAATCGATTTTTATGCGCGATAGCAGAATGCTTCGCGCCTTAGCCATGGCCTGGGCGTCTGTCTGTCTGTTCGCAACACTGCTGTACTGTATCAAAACGGTGCAAGCTAGGATCACGAAATCTTTACTATTGGCTGCCCCAACGACTCTAGTTTTTTGGTGACAAAATTTTGTGCCCCTGGTGAGGGATTCGCCTCGAACGAGGGCATCAAAAAGGAGTACCCCCTAAAAAGACCCTATTTTGCCGCTATTGGCTCGTTAGTGTGAAAACGGTTGCAGATAGGTACAAACATGCTGCTTATCATAATGATCACTGGCGACAGGCTTTTTACATGCATCAACATCGATGACCTTGAACGACCTTAAACCCCCAAAAGGGGTTTTAGTGAATTTTTCGCAATGTTTGGCTGCAGCGCACATTTTAAAAGTGAATTTTGACAAAGTGCCTAAAGATAGACCAAGACAACCTACATATGAAATTTTCAACATTAAACGCTGATTTTAGCAGTCCAAGTCCAGACCCCCTTACGTTCAAGGAGGCCTGCGCGTGAAAAAAGTTACCACTCTAAAAAGTAGTTATTTTACTGATATTGGCTCGTTCAGTATAAAAACAGTTGCAGATATGCACAGATATTTTGCCTATCAAAACAAGCACTACTGACGAGCTTCTTAGAGGTGTCAACATCGATGACCTTGAATGACGTTGAACCCCCAAAATAGGGGTTTTAGTGAATTGTTCGCGATTTCGGACTGTGACACACATTTTAAGACTGAATTGCGTCGAAATGGCTGGAGTTAGACCAGGACAACTTGCGTATGAAATTTTTTTAGCATAGAACGATCCAAGTTTCGACATCTTAAAATGAAGGAGTCATCTATACAGAAGCTTCAAATTTGAGTACTCTTTCAAGACGCATTAATATCTTATTGCTGTACATTGATTGCCAAGGTGGCAGGACCACTGCTATCGCGCGTCACGTGTACTTGTAAATTACTTGTAAAGTCAGACAGCCGGTAAACAACGTGTCTCACGATGCTGCAAGCGCGGCACACGACGTACTGCGGTCAGACAGACAGACAGACAGTCAAACAACACAGCAGTTGGCAATAAGGGTTGGTTATTGCTTGCCACGTTATGTTGCATGTTTTTTTCTTGTATAATGTATAGGCAACGAGTGAGCAGAAAATTGGCGTGCACACTGGCCCATTGAGAACTGGACACGTATACTCGGGAGGTAAGCCCTTACATTAATCAGTCTCAAACAAGGATCCTCGACATTATCGACTGTAACTTGAAGAAAGTCAGATTGTAATAATTTTCGTACGAATATTTCCGACAGAACTGGCCATCAAACGACGATCCAAGTTCGCACCTTATCAAACATGTGCGTCTGCACTACCTGGGGAAAACGGAGCACGCGAAGTAGGAGTTGAAAAAAATAAAAGCGTCAAAAACATCCGTCAAAAACAAACGTTGGGTAAAGTGAGAACTTCAGTGAATGGTCAATTGTATAAAAAATATTCGTACCAAAAAATATTAAAAATTTTAAATTTGTAAATCCTTCTTCAAGTTACAGTTGATAATGTCGGCGATCCTTTTTGAGACACAGATTTATCCATGTACCCACAGTAGCCTACTTGCATGACGGCGTCGGCTTGCATGATGTAGGCCTAGTGGTTAACGCGTTGGTCTCGATTAACGAATAAACTTGTTGTACTCCGGTCCCACGTAGAGCAGAGATGGAAGTGGATCATCTTTTGTGATCCATGACCCAAGTGACCCATCGCAAACTTGGCCCATGATCCACATGACCCATGACCCATGATCCATGACCATTACATCATTTCGTTCTACGCATGGGACTGGAAAGGGCGCGGCATGATGGTACATGGACAACCCTCATTATTCTCGGTCTTGAGAACCAAAAATTGTAGACTAAGACTAAGCCTCCATCTATGATAAAAAGTAAGCCTACGCTAAATAGTGACCAATCGTAGAGAAAAACTAGAGTAGGCAGCCTGGTATTAAGATTAAAAAAAACAAAAAATGCAGTGCAGTCCGTTGACAAAAAACAAATTTTCATACACAAGTTTGGGCCTGTCGTGAAGATTTGTTTGTGTCAGAAAATTTTTGCCCCAAAACGCAAAACCTGGAAGAAAAAAATCCTCCATTCTGGAGAAATTCAGAGCAAACTGAAATTGTGAGCACCCTTATTTTTTTCTCTCAGAAATGTTCCAGCTGTCTGGCAAAAAATAGCAACTTCATGCAACGCCAACATTTTTGGGCCGCGTTAAACTGTGAGCTTAAAGGTCTGGTTCTTTGGTACGTTGTGTCTGTCGTTTGTCTGTCTCTGTCTGTCACGAATGTTAAGCGTTGGTCTCACCAAAAAAACTAATTACACGTATAATTAGCCATGCGGTGGATACTCATGTGCAAAGTTCCAGTGCTAGTGCAGTGATCCAGTGGGAGGAGAACATTTTTAAATTTGGGGTTGAACGGAGAAAAGTGGGAAAATGTGCATTTTCAATCGATAACTAACCGTATCTTAGAAGCGGTGAAATATAGAGCCAAGGTTGCTGGTATTAATCAGTGATAGGAAGTCGCACAAGCCCTTTTACACGACATGAAAATCATTGACCTTAGATGATCGCAGGGGGTTAGCTATGGTACCGTAGAACAGGGCGATGACGACTTCCTATAGGCTGTCAATAGAAACCATGTTTCCGTCTGCAGCGGTTTGGCCGCAATTTTTAATAAAAGGTTTCAATTTAATGGTCACCGTATCTCAGAAACAGTCGGTCCTCCTAGTGACAGCTGGGCTTTTGTTAACCCACGACATCGCCGGTTACGTGTTATTTCGCTATTTTGTTTTGGTTGCATTACATTAAAACATGTAGGTAGTATATTTAAAATTGCAAGCTACTGCGCAGTTATTCATCATGGGTCAATGGGTCACTGGCAGTGACCAATGACCCATGTGACCCATCCAAAAATAGTGACCCATTTGACCCATGACCCATGACCCATTGACCCATTTCCATCTCTGATGATCATGACTAAACTATACTACGCACAGGTAAACCATCTCGGTATAGAACTAACCACCCAGTCAGCTCAGTCTTCCATTCTTCTGCAGAGCCGGATTAAGGCCAAGCTGGGCCGGATGCTATTGTTCAGAAAAAGATCTATTTATTTTTGACATTTGAAACCCACCAAGAGGCCTAAGACCCTCACCCCTCCCCCGCAACATAACTGGTTATGTAGCATTATAGACCTACTATAACGCAACCATGGCGAACAACCCTTTACAGATGATCAACATTTTTGCAGTTTAATATATCTCCAACTTCAATGTCACACTTGCACCGTATATAAACTGAACAGTTTTTGACGCCCTACAGCAATGCTGTACGGCGTCTATGACACGTGTTGTCGTGTGTCTGTCACTCTGTGCGTTTGTCCGTATGTCACGGATGTACTGTGGCTAAACGTACGAGATAAGGCCTAGTTTGCTATTGATCACTTATACAAAGTTACAAAGTCGCGTATTGGCTTTCAAATGACATGAAAATATTTGACCTTGAATGACCTTGAAGGTCAGTATTGCAACAAGAACTGTATAGGCTGTCACTGTAACGCGTCTTCTCTAGCGACAGCTGGGCTTCTTAATTAATAAAGTAAACGTGATCCAGGGCTGCCAAGTTACCATACGGCCGTTGCGGGTGATAATCCCTTTCTTTCATCTGCCTTTCTCTTCTTTTCCTTTCCCTTCTCTTCACTCCCTTTTCCTTTTGTTTCTTTTTTATCCTTTCCCCTTTTTTGCCCTTACCTCCCTTGTCTTAGAAGTAAGACCCCTTGAATCCAGTAGGGGTTTGCGGAAACGCTGTTAGCTTTCTGAGGGGCTCTGGGGCGAAGCCCCAGCCGAATTCGAATTTGGTGCATTTTGGCCTTGAAATATGACGTCTGGTGGGCCGGTGGCAACAATTTCAAACATTTTTGTTAGAAATACTGAGCGAATTTTAAGCAGTTTAAACAATAAAGACAAAGTGTGACCAAAGTGTGAGACATTCATCGTTAGCGGGTGATTATTGGCTGCACGGGCTAATTTAGGGTGCTACCCTCTCAGCGCGTGTGATTTATTTTCAGACCTGCGTGATCACGTTGATCTTGCATACAAGCATACATGTAGGCTCTATGAATTTGTCTTTGGAGGCTCTCCTACGCCCCCTTCCTTTCTATTTCCTCTCTTTCTTTTCCCCTTTCTTTCATCTTTTTTCATGCCATTCTTTTCTTTTTCTTTTCCCAAATCCGACTAGCAGTTGTGGGGAGCTGTAAGCTCCCTTGGCGGTGTCCGGGGGAGCCCTGGCTGCAAACGCATTTTACGCAGTTTGGGCTCTTAAAAAACACATATCGTGGCAACATTTCATGTCGTTGATGTGCAACGAAAATGGTTGTTACAAAACATTTAGTTTATTCTGTTGCCGTGGGCCTATTTCACGAATGGGCCGGTTGTTGCAGCATCCTCAGCACCCACTTTAATCTGGCACTGTCCTTCTGCGATTGGTAAATCGATTACCGGCCCGTCTGGCTGGAATTAAGGCTTGGTGTGTTCACTGTGTAACCTCATATGGCAGGTGACGCTCCGTGAGTTTGAGATAGGTTCCCGTGAAAAGGTATACACACTGCACTAAAAAGAGGGGGCCCGGATGTACATTCCAAACGTGACATTATTTACGCTAGGCCGAACACACTTCTTTCGTGCACGGTGTTATGATTGGTTGTTTGTATTTTCGTTATTTTTTTTTAATTTTAAAAGAGAAACCAGGTACAAGTCTCTTCCTGAATATGGGGCTGATTTTTTCACGTGGTGTCTGGACGCGGTGCTTAGGGAGCTGCGACGTGTTCTCGTCGCTGATTGGTGCAAAAGGTCGCGACGTGCTCTACTGCGGAGACCACATCTTTGGCGACATCCTCAAGTCGAAGAAGATACGCGGCTGGCGCACGTTCCTCGTGGTGCCCGAGATGTCGCACGAGCTGTACGTGTGGTCAGCACGCAGGGACCTACACCAGCGACTGCAGGCTAGTACGAACACTGCCACATCGCCGTCTATTCAGTCACACAAGGCGATTTCACTCGAGAAATGAAGGAGTGAAGGAAAGGGGTAAATGATGAGGAAGAAAAGTGGAAACGCGACAAAGGGAGAGAGAAATAAGAAACGAAAGGAAAGGTTAACTTGAGCCAGATTTGATTTAAAACTTTGTGATCTGATTTGTGATTCGATAAGAAAAAGTTCGCGATTTGTTTCATTTTTTTCAAACAGCAAATTTTTAATTAGTTAGTGCCTTTTTCTGCACAGATTGCCAAAGCGCATGCGTCGGCTTAGAAATGATTAACTAAATAGCAACAAACACGAGTAACAGTCATTATCCCCCCAAAAGTCACACGTGTCACATCACATCATTTTTATTATAGAATGTGCTCAAAATATTTTCCTTCAGCACGAATGCAAGCGGTGGACGTTGATGTCGCTCGCCAACAGCACTTTCAGTAACCGCTGTCCCAGAGGGGCTCACTCGTGTTGATTTGTCATTTTAATTTATCGACTTTCGATCTCAAAATGAATACGATTAAGGTTGAATGAATTACAAATTTCTAATAATTTTGTGATCTCAGTGATTTTCTGAGCCGATGCATGCGTTATCCAGTATCCGGTATGAATTCATTGCTGTAAACAGCCAAACTGCGACTTTTGCATTTCACAAGGTAGTGTAGCGACAGTATTAAGATAAGGTGGCCACAACTATAGTTATTCGTGTAAAGTTGTTTCATGATTTTGCGCGCCAAAATTATCAAAATCGACCAATTTTTCACAGAGCTAATCAAAAAAAGTGACACGGTTTTTTGAGACACGGGGTACTACTGCCCCTGGCGAATATTGGGGAGTTGAACAACAAACACTGACACAGTCACAGCCTCTGCGTTATAGGAGTTCTGGCTCGCAGGGGTAGGGAATATTTAGTGCAGTGTCTACTTGTGACTCACCAGGAGCAGCACTGATCAGCGATTTCGCGTTTCACTTATACCGAATTACATCGGTCACTTGTTGTAAAAGATGCAAAATTTGAGCTATAAATGATTTGATGTGAGATTTGCCGGTGATGGACTGCTGCAGACGCTGGAGGCCCAACTGAATGACGCATTCATTCACATGGACTCGTCGTCGACCACTGCCCCCGACACGCGCGACCTCAAGGAGGACATTCAGGTCACCTCTTATAAGATCTCTGCTATGTTCATATATCATAATAGCAGTAGTCGAGGGCAACGCGAGGGGACGCCGTTTCCCCAAATATTTTGGGAAAAAACGCAATACAAAACTTCATGTTACCAGATGCAGTTTCCGGGGTTCAAAATGCACTAAAATACGTTTGCGGACGGGGATTAGCCCCGTATCCCTCTGGGAAGCTTACAGAGCGCTTTCCATCTCCCTGGCTGAGTTAAAAGGGGTCTACTTCTATATTACTGCTGCTGTTTTTAACTTTTTCAGTAAATTTGTACTACAACGTTTGCAAGTTTATGTATAGATTAAAGGACAGCTGTTAGTGTTCCTTTCCAGGAGCATTGCTTCCTTCCAGCTCGCCGGTTGTATTATAATGTCAACAATTATTGTTATTTTTCAGCAAATGCATAAATGATTGATGGTCTGACTGGCCGACTAATTAGTTGGTTGATCGTTCGATGTTCTGTTGCTAAACGCCCGCGTGGGTTGTGAATTGACGGTGCAGAAAGTGACACACGAGATAGACTTGGAGTACGGCATCTTCGGCAGTCTCTTCAGATGCGGTACGATTCATTGATTGATTCTGGTCGATTTTTGTCAAGTAACACGCGGCCGGAGCAGGTCACCGGTCGGGAAGGCGTGAACAAGAAGAAAAGTACTTGTTAAGAACCCGGTTAATTATGAAGATGGACTAATGAGATAATATTCTGTGGGTCTCTTCAATTTCAGTTTGATTTGATATATAGGTTTCAACAATCAATGCGGTCTACAGCGTATTATGCGAATGTAACAAGGCATAATACACTGCACTATACACAGTGGCAGATTCAATGGGGGAGAGCGGGGGCGGCCCACTCCCCCATTGACTAGATGCATCTTGAAACTGGTGAAAATTCAGCACGAAAATGCACTATTTTTACTTAAAATTTCAAAAAATTTTCTGGGAAGGGGCATAGCCCCCTCCCAGACCCTTCTCCTTACCCCCGCCTTCCATATTTCAAATTTCTGGATCCGCCACTGACTGTACACTGTGTTGAAACGTACTTATTTTATGACCGTGATCGATGGCGTGTTTTGCCTGGACGCAGGCTATCTGTCGTCTCGCTTGAATGGAGTGAGATTATGGGCACTTAGGCCCTATAACACTCCAGATAGGCACCCTACTATAGTGAAATATATGAGGACTGAGTAGTCCATAATCTCCATTCCCGCTATTTGTGCTTTAATTTCCGTTGTTTTAAAGCCGAATATATAGTCTTGTATGGCGCGACTGGTTGTATGTAGGATCGCGTCAAACGTTCTTTGCCAGTCAGCTCATTCGCTTCGCGGATATTTACGCCGGCACCGTTCTGAATCTGTTGCATTACCCGTTCTGTTACCTGTTCAAAGCACCAGCGATGCTCGTATGTCAACTCTAATGCACCATTGTACATGTAGTCGGCCTACTATAGCAGCAATAGCAGTGGTAGATAGTTTGTAGCAAGCCTACGCAATTACGGGCGCATATCCGGATTTCTTGCAGCAGTCATTTTAACAAGACGCCCAGCTGTCGCTAAGGTGGGACCGACCGTACTGGTTCTCACTGACTTCAAAGGTCATCCAAGGTCGATGATTTGCAGATAACTTAAAAGTCAATATGCGACTTCCTATTAGTGATTAATATAATAACCTAAGCTGTATCTCTCACCGTTTCCGAGATATGGCCACTTATAGCTTGAAACTTTCCATTTCATAGTGTGTCATGACCCTTCAAGGTCATTTAAGGTCAATGCTATATATGTCATTTGAAAGCCAGTATGCGACTTGATGTAGTGATCAATAACAACCTAGGCCTTATTTTGCACCGTTTAGCCATAGTACATCTGTGACAGATGGACGACAAACGGACGGAGAGCCAACAACCACGTCAAAGGGTCGACCTTTAAGCTTACAGCTTAACGGTCAGCCCCAGTGGCGTCATTTCACTAAATCCTTGGGGGGTCCACTCTC
>Ga0209367_1009555_pt1 | contig 13122 bp, 5 predicted proteins | sample WorMetLIZISLAND2_FD_187412 | JGI IMG/M metagenome (GOLD analysis project Ga0209367, IMG submission 187412) | Marine gutless worms symbiont microbial communities from Max Planck institute for Marine Microbiology, Germany - Olavius geniculatus... ... | reverse complement strand
AGGGCGTGCTGCGCCCCCAAATTTTTACACGCGCTAGAGAATGACCAAGTCTTACTAGCGCACCCCCCATCGGGGACGGGGGCCCCCTTACAACTTTTTTTAAAGAGGAGTCAAAAATTGGCTTAAAATGTTGCGTATTAGCGCGAGAACTTTGAAGCCAAAGGGAGTAGCTTCATGAAACTTTGCCGTGTTGCTAGATGAGGGTGATAACGCGGGTACAACTTTTAGGGGGCACCGCCCCCTTAAAATTTGGGAGGGCAAAAAAAATCCAAAATTTAGTACGTTTTACGACAATTTTCGAGGTTGACTGCAAATATTTTTAAAACGAATAGAGCTATCGACAAGCGGTAAAAAGCGTTATCAAGTACAATTAACACTGCGTTGAATAAAAAAAATGCTGAACTTTGGCTCACTAACACCAGAGATTACGCGGCTAATGTTTACCCACCCTAAGTCAATAGTTCAATAGTGCGCGTTTTGCGTATGCTAATGCATTTGTGTGCGGGCCACGTGACTTTGCTACCGGGGGAATTTCACCCCTTTAAATTTCTCTCCCCAATCGGACTTAGGGCGCCGGGCGGACTCACGTTGGGCTTTGCCCCAGATTTCTAGTTGACATTTAAAATGAAAAACATAATACAAATCTTATTGTCACCAGATGCGGTTCTTGGAGTGCAAACAAATGCTGTGAAATACTTTTGCGGCCTGGGCTATGACCCGAACTTCGCTGAAAAAAAACTTAACAATCCTAGCTGAACTGGACCTACAGGGTGTGACCAAAAATTAGCCTATTATGTTTTTGTCAGAACTTTGTCAACTCTCCACCATATTTAATAATTTTTGGCACACAGATAGCCAATATGATAGAATTATTTAAGGTACACTGACTGTCTACTTCACCTAGTTTATTTCAGTCTGTAGGCGTACTTTGCGTTCCAATCACTGAAATCAACTTATTGTTGACTTCATTTTGTCCACAATTTCGAGCCGCTGCGTCGTCTTTCTGTTGGTTTCTTTGTAGTCTTCTATGCGTGCCAAGGTAGGATCAGATGTGCAATTGAAAGGCATCGTTGGAGAGCATGGGCTTGGTGAGTGCAATGAGAGAGATATGGAAATCATCGACTTCTGTGCAAGCAATGGACTCAAAGTAGCTAACTCGATGTTTCCACATCATCCAAGGCGGAAGTACACGTGGTTGTCCCCTGATGGCAGCACTCGTAAGTCGTAACCAGATCGACTATATACTGAAAAACAGTAGATGACAATCATCCATTATTAATGCTCAAACTTTTTCAGGAGCTGATTGCGGTAGCGATCATCAGTAAGTTCCCAACTGTTGTTGGTTGCTTTACTATGGTTACGTCTCAAGAACATCAGAAAATTCACAAAACACAGTGACAAGATTTCATTTGGAGAACCTATAGTTAGGGTTATACAGAGTAGAGGTTGAAAACAGATTCTCGGCTTTATGTTTTGAATCAGAGGAGCTCACACCGGAGGAGAGATGGGAGAAAGTAAAGCACGTAATACTGGATTCAGCTGTCCGAACATTAGGAGTGAAGAAAGGCAAAGTCAAGCACAGATACAAACTATCATCAACTGCCAAGTGACAACTAAGGCACATCGTAGTAACCAATGTTTAAACCTTTCTGTCCGTCATAAGAACAAGTACCTGACACCTGTCTTAGGTATGACGAAACACCGCACCGGACCGCACCGGATGGTTAACGTTAAGGTTTAGAGTCAGGTTTAGAGTTAACCACAGATGTAAAAAAGCGTTTTTTGTTTTTTTTATTTTTGCCACGTTTTTTACGTTTTTAACGTTTTTTTCTCAACGTTTTTTTATTTAAAAAAACGTTTATTAAAATTTGAAAATTTTTCCAAAAACGTCGAGAAAGGCTTTTAAAGCCACACAAACGAATTAATAGGCTATAGTGGTGGCAGTTTACTTACTTAGTCTAGTGATACGTAATCTTATGACTACACGGTTGAATTGAAAATGAATAAAATTTTATCTCTTTCTTTAGATCTAGCTGTACTGAAATTACAGCATAAGGTTTTAAACAAGAAGTCAAACAAATTAAGGCTAACGTTTTGATCAACGTTTTTAAACGTTTTTTTTAAATTTTTGTCACGCTTTTAAAGTTTTTTAAACATTTTTTAAAAATATTTTTTCTAGAACGTTTTTCACATCTATGGAGATAACCACACTGGACAGCAACGCACCAGACCTCTGGTGCGGTCGGGTGCAGTGTTTTGTCAGACCCCACCCGTTATCACTTATTTTACACACACATGGTGGATTGGGTCACTGTTTCATGTAAACTGTCATTTTTTACTAAACTGCATAAGGGGCCCGGCCCACTGTGTGCACCACCGACCTTTATAGCCGCCTTGGACGAGCGTCTCGTAGACCTGATGCTGTCCAGTATGCTTAAGTACGTCGAGAAAACACAGGTAGACAGCATCAGGTTGATCGATCAGTATGTCTATCAACGTCTCAGCGGCTTGGACTGAACGATCTGTCAGAGATTGGATTGACTGCAGTTCTTTGAGTGTCAGCGCGTTACGTTGATACATGTGAACAGCCACTGTATGTGCGTCTAGACGGCTTGACAACGCGCTTTTCTGCCTGCGTAGTTCATCTGAACAACACACAAAACACGGTTATGTGCGCTAAAAAGTAATTGTGTCATTGTGATATTGTCCTGTCCAATTAAAAATGAAACATCGTATGCAATTCTGGCGAATCTTATGTAAAGGCAGAGCTGTCCGACAGAAATCTCTAGAAAAAGCTGTGTCTACTTCTGTCAGTCTGTCAAACCGAAAGGTTGTGCCATTTCCAGCTACTTCGTTCTGAATTCCATAATTATCCGTCCCATAATTATCCGTCCCATTGCTACCGCATAGCAAGGGACAGATTATACAAGAAATTTTAGAAAAGCTCACGAGACGCGCGAAAGCCTATAGCATTTCCAGTTCAGTAGTTATAGTTTCGAAAATCGCATATCACTTGGACTCGGCCCATCGGAACCGTAATACACATCGGCCATAGGCGCGTGTGGCGTTGGCGACGGTGGCGCCTCCTTGTGAATGATATAGACTTGCGCAGCCCGATATCGCAAAAAAAACCGTAAAACCCCCTATTTTGGCGTTCAAGGTCATCCAAGGTCATTGAATTCGGCGCCAATCGACAGCCAGTATACGATTTCCTATTAGTGATTAATAGTAACCTAGGCCTGATCTCGCACCGTTACTGAGATACAGCGAGTTATAGGCCAAAAATCGCAAATTTTGACCACCCCCCTCTCATTTAGCGACCTCGTTCGGGGTGACTCACTTCGAATTTATGAAAATGCTTTACGGTTCCTGAAACTAGAGTCTTCCAGGCAGCCGATGGTGAAGATTTGGAGATCTTAGCTTGGACCGTTTTTGCCTGATCCACCCGTGTGACAGACGGACAGACAGACGGACAGACGGACAGAATTGCGATGGCTAAGACGCGCTGAAAGCATAGCTGCTTTCGCGCGTAAAAATCCTTTACGTCATTCTGTCAGTCTGTCAGTCTGTCTGTAAACACTCCTACGGCCACAATTCTGATTCGATTTTGATGAAATTTTGCACAGTGATTCGGGGCCCGAAAAGTAAGATCACGAGTCTGTTTGGGATAAAAATCTGATAACTTCTTTCCTTATTTTACCCCAAATTTTTAAAAATTTGCATTACGGTCTATGGGGACTTCAAAGCAGTATAATTTGGTCCCCGCAAAAGATAATTGCGCGATGTGTTTACTTACCCCCTATTTTCGGGGTCGGACAATCTTACGGTATTATTTAAATTTACCTTTTATCAACCCCTGTTGCCATAGCAACCATTTAAAAGTTGCAAAATTTTCCTTTACAGCCAATGGTGATTTCACAGCGGTATAACTCGGTCCCCTTAAAAGATAACTGCGCGTTGTTTGCACCTACCCCCATATTTTGGGCCCGGGCGCATCCGATGGTGTCATTAATTAAAATTTTCCCCTGCCGACCCCTATTGCCATGGCAACGAATATTGAGACAAAATTGACTATAACTCGGCCCCATAACAGATAATTGCGCGCTGTTTGCACCTATCCCTCTATTTTTGGGCCCAGCCTATCCGATGGTGTCATTTAAATTTCTCCCCTGCCGACCCCTGTTGCCATGGCATCAAATTTTGGGACAAAATTGGTTATAACGCGGCCCCCTTCAAAGATAATTGCGCACTGTTTGCACCTACCCTCTATTTTCAGGCCCAGCTATCCGACGGTGTTATTTAAATTTCTCCCCTGCCGACCCCCGTTGCCAGGGCAACGAAATTTGGGACAAAATTGACTAAGCTTATAACTCGGCCCAGTGAAAAATAATTGCTCGTTGTTTTCACCTTCACCGCTATTTTCGGGCCCGGACTATCTGATGGCGTCATTTAAATTTCTTGCTTGCTGGCCCCTGTTGCCATGACAACGAATTTTGGGACAAAATTGACTACAACTCGGCCCCCGTGAAAGATAATTTCGCCCTGTTTGTACCTACCCACTTATACGCTGTTGCTAGGCTATATAGCATGGCAATGGGACAGATAGGCCCTACCTCGTTCTACAGAACGTATTTCTACGTATATATAAAATCAAGTATGTCGTGAGAACTTTGTTGTTCTGTGATTACCCCCAAACTCTGCTACAACTTTATAGTGTGACGTAGGCCTACAGTGACTACAGTCAGATCTTTACTCAGTCGACCGAAATTTAACTATAAGCACACTTGCGACACTAGTCACACTACTGTACCAGTGATGTGAACTCCTCTATGACGTAGGTGTAACAAATAACAACATGCGAAGAACAAGAAACAACCTTTTATCAGAGTGGCCATTTCTCAGTGACAAAAAAACTCACACAACCTGCGTTTGAAGTTTGGCGTAGACGTGTTCTTGTGCGGGATCAAATCGCAGCTTTTCATAGACACCGTCAGTCTTTGGTAGATTCTCGTAAACTCCTTCCTGTACAAGCTGTCGTTTCTGTGTTGCTGCTGTTACTTGCTCGGCTACAGTCAGGCGATCTTGCAACTGTCTGATCAAGTTCCGCAGTTCATAGTTTGCTAATGCTTCCGAACTGGGGGCCTGAGACTGAACATTTGTTGATCTCAGACCTCGTGGCGCTACTTATGGCTTGGGCTTAGTACTTCTTAGTGCGTCTTCTAGCGACTGTTTCAGTTTATCGTTTGTTTCTTTTAGTTCAGCGTTCTCGCGTTTTACTCGCTCTATTTCGAGCTTCAGCCGCTCGATTCGGCTTTCGTTTCGGCCGAGCTGTGGCCGGAGTCTTTTCGCAGTCTAAACATTTTCTAAAACATACAAAAATCCGCACTTTGCTTTACGCATGCATACCAAACTAATAAAGTCCGTGAATGCTGACACTTTTCTTCTGTGATTGCTAGTTTAAATCATCATTGCATTATGCAATAAAGGCCCATGTTTGTTCTAGCAGACAAATTCAGACACATTAAACTGCTTACGTCGATCAGAAAATAAAGCAATACGCTCTGGGCGTCTGGTATTTCATTAAATTGCTAGCTGTGTGCTCGTGGCTTTACACTGTCAAGATTCAGGCGTGCTCGCTGTGTGACTAATGGGGTGATTACACGATCCAGCAAACTTTCAGCAAACGTCAAGCAATTCACGTGCATTTTGAATACGTTTGCTGGAAGTTTGCTGGACATTTGCTGGATCGTGTGAATTCACTATAGCTGTCTTAACCCTTTTATGCTTAAGCTTTTTCGGCAGCCTCGCATGCCTAAGAGGGGGTCAAAATGACCCCCTCCACCAATAGTCGCATTTTGTTCGATTCTTCGAAGCATTTTACGCATCACTCGAAAAGGTTTTAGAAAAAGACTTTAGAACTGTCTGCTGTAAGTTTATTTTTATATAAGTAAATAAATAAGTAAATAAAAAAGTAAGTAAAACACGAATTTATATAGCGAATAACGTAAAAATTAACCGGTTTTGTTTTTTTTGTCTAAAGTTAAAATTTATTTCAGTATTTTTATTGCCAAAACAGCGCAACTAGTCAAATAAGCAACAAACGAACACGAGAACTGAAAACAAATGCAGTTAATTATAAATTTTAGCATCATCATCAATACCGACGAGCTAATTTATCGATATTATCCAATATGTCCCAAGATCTGGAAAACCGGACCTATCAAGGGTAGACTAGTGTGTAATATGTCAGAAAATGCCTTTGACAAGAACAGATAGACACAATATATTGGCGGTATCGGCGCAAGACAAAAATATTTTTTAAACCGCAGGAGAGGGTCGTTTTGACCCCCTCCTTAGGCATAGAAGGGTTATCTAACTGATTGATGATGTCACGGGTGTGACTGTGAGCTGAGCTACAGGTAGAATGCCAATAAAACAGAAGATGCGAGGCGTGACGAGCCGACTTACAACATGCACAGCAAGAACTGCTGCGACCTGTATAGTCAGACCATAGATACAGCTACAATATAGGAAGTATGTGAGTTATTTTACGACGTTGATACTGTAGGCCTATGTACAGGCCTATGCAATGCTTGAATAGGCTACGACAGAGCGTAAAGCCATCATGCATGTGCATGACTTGTTTCGGTCGCCAGTCGATTCAGCAGCCAAAATGTTGGATCCCAAGACTTTCGACTTAAATAGGTCCAAAGTGTCCTTCAGTCCTAAAGTATAGACGCAACTTTAGTCAAGACTTAGTGTGAAACGCTGCAAAGTTATACCCCGTTTACACGATCGAGCAAACATCAAGCAGGCCTGATGGAACCCCGCCACCTGGCTCAAATATAGGCCTATGTTTAGCCCACAGCTGATCACGTGTTATATAGGCCTTCCATGTTACAACCCGCCCGCCCTCCTAATTAGCATGCTAATTACCATAGCTCGTCGAGCTACCTGGATGAATGCTAGCAAACATCGAGCAAACGTCGAGCAGACGTTGAGCAATTAGCACGTGTATTTTGAATACATTTGCTCGACGTTTGCTCGATGTTTGCTCGATCGTGTAAACGGGGTATTAGGTCTAAATTTTAGTGAAGGTAGCGGTGTACGGTATCTCACATGCATATAGGCACTTCCAGTGCTGCCACGTCATCAAATCCATCATAGCTACAGCCAATATTTGATCGTCTGAAATGTCTAAATGGCCCATGTTCGGAGTAGGCTTATTCTCGGGGAGAGCAAGATCTTGGAACTTAGACGTAGACCTACGTGTGTAGTTTGATATTTGATGGATAAGGACTAGGGCCTAATAAGCCCAGACATTCTTTTGACATGCGTCCAGATCGACCAGCGGTCAAACTGTCTTTAAACCGCACGTGTGACTGTATATATATGCAAGAAAGGCTCTGGTGGCGCCTTCTTACTGGAAGTTCCTGGTTCGAGGGAATTAGCTGCATCAAATGTAGGATGGCTGGTTGTGTCACTTCAACGGTCAGACTGCTTCACATTGTTTAAGCTGAAGGTTCTACGGAACACAGAGACGACTCAGGATGATGTCTAGATTATTAGCGTTTAATAGCGAAGGTTCTACAGGTTAGGAACACACGGTTACGACGTCACGATAGCAGTGACGCCTCTATCACAAGCGCTACATTGCGACGACTAGCAGAGCTCCGTACAGACCGGTGGCTAAAGCTCAACTGACTAGGTAAAGGACCTGCGCTGCTGCTAACGCTTTCGTGGCCAGACAGAAATATTCTAGCTATTCTAGCTACAGCAGTATTACGTCACATACGCAGCCTAAGCCAAATGTGCCTAGTTTTCTAGCTACGCTTTCAGCCAGTACCAGCTGAGTTCTATTCTTATCCTAACTTGCTTCCTAACACTGCTGTCTTCCCTACAGCGTAAGATAAATGTCTCTGGCCAAGCTAAGCTACCAAAAAGCTCTCTTCCATATATTGGCCTATGCGTCGACGCCCAAGCATTCGTACGCACAGTCACAAAACATGTCGTAAATCAGCTGACGACACTGACACTGCTATCACGGCGATAAATCATGTTCACTGAGGTCAGCTATAGGAGAATGAAGTGTTACAGCGTGCAGCTATACAGCCTTACAATGCCATGGCCACACTGCTAAGTAGGCCTATAAGCGGTATCAGGATTTTTTGTTTCTGACGTTTCGCCCTCCGGACGCTTCGTCTATCCTAGCCTGCACGTTTCGCTCACTGAAAATCGCGGACGGCGAAGTCGGACGTAGAGCATAATACAGTAGAAAAGACGACGAATGAAAAAAAACATTTTATAGGCTGACGGTCGCACGATGTCAATGCCTTCGTCGTCTTCTTTTCCGTTTTCACCGTTGTCCGCAATTTTAATACAGGCGAAGCGTTCACGCAAGGGGCGAACTGTCTTGGGGGCGAAACGTCAAAAGAGTGAAACGTCTGTAATTCGTATAGGCAATATCGTGACGGTACAGCATGCACGTAGGCCTATATCAACGAGAAAGTTTATGCCTTATTGGCTTCCAAACCAGATAGCAGGACACTCGTCGTTCATCGCAGCAGATGTCGGTGACAGTCACTCCTACTAACTTTTGCGGCACTTCGTATAACAAGAGTTCCATAGGCTTATCGACAACACGCGAGAGGTCTTTGCGTTAGCTGTCTAGACTATAGCACATGCAGTTTGGAGCCTCTGAGCTTAAAACGTTCAACTGTGACTGTCAGCGTCTATTATACACAGTGTGCCAAAAATGGCCCAACTTGTTTTGTCAGAACTTCGTCAAATCTCCACCAAATTTGGTAATTTTTGGTACACAGATAGCCAAGCCGATAGAAATATGTAAAATACATTCAGTGTCCATTTCGCGTAGTTTATGTCAATGCACTACCGTGTAAAAAGCAGATGCTTTAAATTGTTACATTACACGGTCGGTAATTATCAGTATCAGATTGCTCACTTTTTATTATCAATTTGACAGAGAGTGGCATGAGAAGTAATAACTTTGTGGTATAAAATATTTTACGCTGAAAGTCGCAGACAACGAAATAACTGATTAATGAGCTTTAAAAAAATTTTTGTTCATGAATGAGTGCTATGCATTTTGATCAGTTGATCGTTAATGCTGCTGTCAGACGTGGAATTACGTCTAAGCCGTTGTATACACTTTGGGCATAAATTCTGATAACTTGGAAGCAAGTTGTTACACAAACTTATAATTCTGCTAAATAAATCACATTATAGTTTACGGTGTGGTTAATTAAGTCGTTAAAATTTTTACTGAGACAACAACTAAGCATTAGACCTATTAGAGCATCTACGTTTTACACGGTAAACTACGTGAGGTGGATAGTGAGTGTGACTTACATATTTCCATCGTCTTGCTTATCTGTTTGTCAAAAACTATCAAATTTGGTGGAGATTTGACAAAGTTCTGACAAAAACAAGATGTTTATACAAACACGGAGTCTGTCCAATGCATTTCTAGAGTTTACAGTATATGTCCGTAAAAAATATAATCAGTGAGCTGTTTAGACTGGTAAAAAAAATCAAACAGTTTAATTTCAAATTAAACACCAACAATGATCCTTTCATCCTTTTCTATTATTTTAACTAAACAATAGACAGTGTCAGTCACGAGACCATTCGATTCACTATAAATGGTCTATCGTCACCATGCGTTTATCTTGCACCGTTATGGAGATATGGCGCCTCAAAGATAATGGGGTCACGCCTTTGACCTTTTGGGGTCACGCGACGTCATCGGTCACGTGACCATTCGACTCACACTCAGGACATTAGTGTGGTTTCTCTCTACTGTGAATTCTGCTGTGAACAGTAAGGTCACCTGATCGTGCAAATCGTTTGCTACAAACAGTACATTCGAAGGGTTTCTCTACTGAATGACTTTGTCTATGTACTGTTAACGCTTGATTGCTGCTAAAACACTTTCCACATTCAGTGCACTTGTATTTACTACTGTGAATATTCATATGTTGCCTTAAGCAATCCTGAGTATCAAAACGTTTTTCACACTGATTACATGAATGCAACCTGTCTCCAGTATGTACTTGTTTGTGACGCTTCAGATGCTTTTTCCTTGTAAACCGTTTTTCACACACTGAACACAGATATGGTCTTGGCTTTTCATCATGTGGATGCTCATTTATGTCGTTACTATCAGCTTCAATATTCACCTCAAATGAACTTTCACCTGCACAGTATGCAGCATACATGACATTATAGGAAGTTAAACATAACTATATCCCATCTGCCTCTTTGTGACCAAGACAATGTGCAAATAAAATGAGAAAAAGCAAACATAATGTTTATCTCCTGAAAAAGACTGTGCAAATGATGTTACGGTAGATAAAAGACGTTTTGTTCTTGATTCGCTATAAATCAAGTACAGATATTTTGTGCAAATTTTGCACAAAAACATACTAAAAGTTGATGCTGCAGTTTTGTCTAAACTAGGACCCACTGCTTTGGACAATACATTACTTTTTGATGTCCAAAAACAAAATATTAGAGCTGTCAAATTAATGCGTTAACTTAATGTGTTAACATGTTAAATAAATAATGTGTGCTAACAAAATTAAGGTGCATTAAAAAATTAACACACATACGTAAATTTACTTAATTCTCTGAAGCACAAGCTCCGATATTTCATTAAATTACATTTATTGGACTATCGAATGATTCTCAAGTAATTAAAAATTGTTTTGTTGTTGTTCCATCACTATTGTCATGGTCCTGTGACACAGGCATGATTTTGTGCGCTTCATTCCAGTCACCCTCTCAATGTAGTCCACTGCATGCATTAAAAAATAATGCAAAATGTTAACATGTTACAAAAACTAACACTTTATCAGCTCTAAAAATATGGTCATTAAGCTTTAACAGTCAAAACTAGAATTCTAGAATTAAGCTATAATAAACATTGCCATTCAGAGAACTTGCACAAAAAGCAACTTCTAGCCATCAATGATTCAAGTTCCAATAGAGAAAAATCAACCATGTGCAAAGTTTGTAATCCATAACTTTCCTCACTACACGGTGCGGCAGAAAAAAGTAACCCCCTAAAGTTTATTGCTGTTTTCTCAGCAACCGTTTAGCATTTTAATCTGAAAAGTTACAGATTTATTTACTAAATTGTTCTACGGCTAATTGCCAAATAAAATTTGATTCCATTAAAAAATGACAAAGTTATAGATTTTTTAACATGACCGCTTACCGATTTTTCAGCGTGAAAAAATGTTCAAGCTACAACACCAGTTCGATAACATCGTTGAAACAAGTCAAACAACACAGTTAACTAATAATCAGATGCCAAAATTCCATTGTCACTGTGAATGTTCGAAGTGTCCACCGACAGCTCCAAGCTCCAACACAAGCCTTCAGTAGCTTAATTTGAGAAGTCTTTCACAGTCCTGTCGATCGGTCCTTGTGGTAGGTTGCTCCAGATAACCTGAAGCGATTCCTTGAGTTCCGCGATTGTTTTTGGCTTTGTTTTAAGTTTGCGGTGAGCTCCAACATTGCACACCACACGCGATAGTCCACCGAGTTTGCATTCGGCGAATTTAGAGGCCATTGGTCTTTTCTGATGAAATCTGGATAGTTGGCCCGCAGTCAGTTACCTGCGCTGTGCGCTGTGTGTGCTGGTGCGCTGTCCTGCTGGAAGATGAATCCGGTGGGCAGCCGGCGATTGCTTGAAAAGAACGACAATTTAGTGATAATTTATAAACAAAATAAATTACTGTTTGTCAAAGCGTCACTGTGACGTCATAACGTGGTAACCGGTTTTTGAAAATTAAGTAGCATTTTTAGCTTAAACATTTTTAATGCTGAAAAATCGGTAGGCGGTCATGTTCCGAAGTCAATAATTTCGTCGTCTTTCAACAGAGTCATATTTCACTAAGCAGTTAGATGTAGAACGTTTCCGTAAATAAACCTGTAAAATTTCATGTTAAAATTCCAAGCGGTTGCTGAGAAAACGGCAAAAAAACTTTAGGGGGCTACTTTTTTGCCACACCCTGTAGAGTGGAGTTTGGTGGTTATAAATTTTGCAAATTTGTGATCACAAACTTTACTCACATACACACAAATTTTACAACGTAAAAACAAATGAGGTGTAACTTGTTGGGTTATGGACAGTTTTTTACATTATGTAAAAGATCAGCAATTATGCACAGAGTTATACATGCACATAATCACATTTCCTGAGTCCTCAGCCAAACACCAGTTTACACTGCAAGACCACAGATACAGTGCTAGTACATCACATGGTGTGCCTGTTTATACCGGTATAATATACAGCAAACAAGACATAATTCTGCTACATCATTCATTGCAAACAAGAATTTTATATGAGCACCAGATGCAAGATATTGTAAGTATGTAAGAAAGTAATACAGTAAAACTTTGTTATAACGTACTTCTAGGGACTGGAAAAATTAATACGTTATATCCGAGGTACGTTGTAACCAAACATAGCACAGTTCATACTTTTATCGGCAATGCAAACATATGCATTCAATTAAACGTCATTGTTACTATGACTTCACGCCACACGCAGACAGAACGATAGACAGTAAATCAGACATGCCTGGACGTCAGATCATTCATCTAGTGTACAGTCTGTAGGCCTACTCTGAACCGACTATTTTCTTAGAAAATTGTCCATAGTCATTTGGGTGGTGCATTGTCCTTTCGACGTAAGAAACTGCTCCACAGACAGCAGGTTCATCTGGGCATTCTCGTTGTTGCTGACGCCCAGCAGGTAACGCTGCAAAGTGTCCAAGGCCTTCATAGCCTGTGGACGACCTGGGAGGTCGAGCGAGGTCAAGTCTCCCTCCTCCTCCTCCTCCTCCCCCTCCTCGTCTGACGGTGTAGCGCTGCCTGGCTCAGCAGACGCCCTCACTGCAGCGACGACGTCGTCGTCGGTCAGTTGCTCGCACGTCTCCACATTCTCATCGACGGCGGCATACTCATCAAACTTGACGTCTGCTGGCATGCAGCAGGTGAGATAACGGCAGGTGGTCCTCCTCATCAAACTCGTCGTCATCGTCATCGCCTGTCATTGTCTCACCAGGCACACCGTCGACGCACATTGACAAA
>Ga0209367_1009554_pt1 | contig 13123 bp, 8 predicted proteins | sample WorMetLIZISLAND2_FD_187412 | JGI IMG/M metagenome (GOLD analysis project Ga0209367, IMG submission 187412) | Marine gutless worms symbiont microbial communities from Max Planck institute for Marine Microbiology, Germany - Olavius geniculatus... ... | reverse complement strand
CTGACGACAGGCTGGACTGGAAGCGTCCGCGTGGCCGTCCTCGACATACGTGGATCCGCCAGCTGGAGATCGACGTCGGGCTTACTGCAGCTGCCGCCTGGGATATGGCCGGTGATCGTGAAGTCTAGAGGGCGCAACGACCCTCGCCGGTCAAGCGGTCCAGTGAGTGAGTGAGTGAGTGAGTGAGTTATTTTATTAACATGCATTAATATATTAACGCATTAACGCATAAATTAGCACATTAATTTGACAGTTCTACTTCTTGGATTTAATATAAAATTTAGAGCTGCATCTAGCTCCTAGAACAGGTTAGTGTCAACACAGCATTTCCGATTTGCAATTGACCTTGTGACAGTGGCTGGTGCATTATCAGATTATAGATTAGATTAGCTGCAACTAGCAGGATTTTAAATAATGTCGTTCAAGTTATCTTTCTACAGTTACAGCCTCAGTAGGCGTACCATCAGCACTATGCACTATGCATGGTTCTGTATGTCGTATTGGCAGGTCCAGTTGTCCCAGTTGGCTGAGTTGGATTGCGATCTCACTCAGTACATTGACGTCATCTGCGGTAAGTTATCAATGAATTTGTATTTTTCCAATTAAAATTTATATATAATTTTTGCCAAGTGTTGCGTAAATCCAGTGCATTTTGCGTATTTATATCCTCATACAAAGTGCTTGAAAAAGATGTGCAATAACTGTGATGTGTACTATTATGTGCTGCAGGATTATTTGATATTCCGATCCACAAGTCACGCATTCAATCGTTGCACTTGCTTTTCACACTGTTCTCGGAGTTCAAGAATTCACAAGTTTGTACTACCATACTCCCTCTTGCTGTTTCAGTTTACTTTGAAAGTATTAGGATAAGAAAGTTGAAGACATTGAGTCGTTTCTTAACGTTTAGCATATTAGTTCATGAGAGTCCACTGCATACCATTGCGACACTGGCCTAGGCGTGGTGTAGTGGTAACGCGTCTGATCCGATCAGCGAAGTTACTGTACGCCGGGCCCGGTTAATACTGCGATGGGTGACTGCCTGTGGGCAGGTAAACCTTCTCGGGATGTAACCAACCACCTAGGTCAACTCAGCCTTCCATCCCTCCGGGGTTGGTAAATCGAGTACCGGCCTATCTGGCTGGGGTTAAGGTGGGGCGCGTTCACCTCTGTCAGGTGGCAGGTAACAGTGTGTGATCCCATATGACAAGTGACGCCCCGTAGCTCTGAGATGGGTTCGCTCATCAGGAGCTATATGCGACCTTTTCTTTCTTTTTAACATAAAGACCAGCGTGTAAAATCAGAGCCATTTAGCTGCAACAAAACAGCCGTAACAGAAAGTTCAGTTGTAAATAGCACAGTTGTGATTGCTGTCACTGTACAAAAGATCTATAAAAGTGGATTCTTAAAATAAAGTAAACAGTTTTGTGAAAAAAAGTCGGAATTTGCAAATAATTTACCAGTTGAAGAAACACAGAATGTTTGGAACATAAACTGAGTATAAATTGAGTAATAATTACAGTCAGCAACGTTGCGGTTGAGGCCAAATTTCCGACAGTATTCCGACAAGTAAACAGCAAGTTTCTTAACGGAGATCAGGGTGCTCCAAATTTTAATTTTGCGGTTCTTTACCTCTAATTTTTTCAAAATTTGAGGTCTCCAGTTCCAGATTTAGCATTTTTGGACGAAAATTTTCTGACAAGATGGAGATTTCCGACAGTATTCTGACAGTGCAAAATTTAGGGGGCGGAGACAGTTGCCTTGTGAGCTCGACACCACTGATCACTGTGTGTTGACGTTGCAGCATTTTCAAGCGATGACAGGACAAGCGAACACATATCAGTCAGCAGCAGCAGCAGCAGCGCCGGACCAGGAGTCTGATCGCCTCATGCTTTGATACTGTCGACTTGCATAGATGATCCGTGGGTGTCTCCAGGCGGAGAGGCTACGGGCAGTGCCATCGTGGGTTAAAAATTAGTTGCAATTTTTTAACAGACAGCCGCAAATTTTTGATACAGGAGATCGTGGTGCTCAACATTTTAAGTTTGTCCCTAAGTTTCTGCAAAGTGAGGATTTTTCAGCTTCAAGTTTTGCATTTTTGGATGAAAGTCTTTCGGCAACAAGACGATCTTTTGGCGGCCCAAAATTTAGGGCCTGCAGACTGCCCCCTCTCTCCCAGCCATGACACCACTGATTGTGGGGAAGGCGTTTGGGGATGGAAGTCGCCACAAGTTGAACTGTAAGAACAACACTTATTACGGTTAGCACTAGAATTAGGCCTAGTGTTTTGTATGAACTCAACGACGTGCACGTACCGTTTCATAACCTTTTATTGGATAACCGTAATAGACATTAATTATGCTGTCAATTTCCAAAATTTCAGATTGATTGACCAACGTTTAATTGTTTGGTGCTCAATTGATCACACTAAACTTACTGGACATGAACTAGAACCTTGGCAGCAAGCTGCGCCCTTTCAGATTGTTCATGTAGTACAATGAACGTGATAAATTTTCGCTGAAAAGACCAGTTTAAGACAAAAGTTTGGTCTAAGACACTAGTCAAGAACAAATTTTTTTCTATCAGCAAACGTGAATCTATATTATACGTTTTAGTAAACTAGTCTTAGCGAAACTTGACCTCACTCAATATATACTTATCTTATCCAACTACTTATTTTTGATTATTCTTCACAATCTTCTCAGTCTTGAGAGTGTGAATTAAATACAGACAGCATTTAGTTTATTTATAAATATCCTATATATTTTTCTAAAACAATATTATATAATAGGAGTAATTTAGTCCGGCTCCTCAAATCCGGAGTCGTAATGTAGTTCCTTTGGAGTCCTATTTTCAGGGGTCATGGGTGCATGGAATAGACTTACCCTACAGTGATTGTGAACGCTCCACTCATACGAGTGAAGCTTTTACGGGCCCTATAGCTAATAGTCCAGGAGCATTAGGGTTTACTAAGGAAAAAATTAGTATCACGCTGATTTTTTCAAAATAGTTAGCCTGGAGCACTAGGAATAACATATCAAAACTCCCCAAGAATCTCAGCTGTGCTCTCTTCAAAATTTGAATTTAAAATTTGGAACAAAATTGAAAAATAGGTCAATTTTTAAGTACGTCGAAACATAGGCATATTGCATATCAAATCAAAGGTAATAAAGAGTAAAATGTGAATATGATATTATTGTGTTAATCCGATGACTCTACTGCCAGTAGAAGTAAAAAACCGCATTTTAAAGAAAATGACGAATGCCAATATTCGTTATCCGAACTCACAAGTCTTTCTTGAATAATGTGAAGAAGGATATTCAGAAAAAAACGTTGAAAGAGAAACCGACAAAGAAATGTGGTGATCAAGTGATAATTACAACCATTCCTTCTTAGGCCAATGATGTCACCTTCAGGGAAAAGGGACATGAAGTTCTACAAAGCTTGTGGAAATTAAAAAAGAAATTTGATGTGCAAAACGATAAGGACAGTAAAATTAGTGCGGCTGCTTTATTCATTCAGATGATATAAAAATGCAAATATATAACTGCTTCAAATATCGTGCCATGGAAAGTACCAACAGTGGATTGTCTATGATTCCAGACAGTCTCTCCCTGTTATTGAATGAAGTTTTGAAATCTAAAGCAACACAGACCAATCAACGAAGATGCACATCAGTTGCACATGCCACAATTTCGATCTTATATTTCACCTATTTTGCTCGCCGTTGCAGCTTGCATTTATCAAAAGCATGCATCTTGTGAACTGATTGACATTTTAAGCACTTTGGGTTTTTCAGATGAATTACAAGGAGGTACAAAAATGATTTCTTTCTATATCAGAGACGGTGAGTGGTGACCCTTCCTAGAACTTGAACACATTTTCACAGTTTGATTAAGCCAAAAAGGGAAAGCAACTGCAAATGCTATTACAGGAAAAGTTTTTTTCTGAAGTCAAACTAAAACGCAGTAACAAAGTGACAACTAACAGCGGAGCAAACGTTCATCGTTCCATCGATTCAATGTGGGGCAGGGCAGCCAGTGCCACCCCGTAGGCTTAGGCCGCCATGTGGGCCCATCAGCCATCCCTAGAAGGTTCCCAGCAATTATACTGGGTACTGAAAGTCATGGTGGGAATAGCAAAAGCACAACTACCCCCAGTCACATGACTACTCCCTTTAGTGTAGGGCTCAAAAAAAGATTTTCCAGTCTCCACAGAAAACCACCTAGCAGGCGGCCCAACTTATTAGCAGACCAGCCATGAGCAGTGCAGCCACACCACCCCTACCATGCCTCCGAGCCAAACTGGGCGAAGTGGAGCCCCCACAGAATTTCTAAGCCTGACAAGATAGACATATAGTCCAGTCCCGAACTGCAATGAGTTCAGTATCTGTCGGAAATCTTAATCTAACCCATCATCCCGCAAGACGGCAAGAGTCTCTCCAACGCGCCATTCGACTCCAAGGCATGACAGGAACAGTGAAGGCACCCAACGCACATGACCAGACCAGGGTTTTCAATAGCGGACGTTTGGGCGTAAATACGCCCGAAAATTTCAGCCCATACGCCCACATTTTAAGACGTGGACGTCACGACGTCCAAAGCAATCTGCTTCGTATTATGTTTATTTGTCTATAATAAGCTGGGAATTGACGTCAGAATCTGTTTTCGAATGTATCGTTCTCGTTGGTTTAAAAAAATTCCGCTGACTGTCGTGTTTCTGAATACTTCATTTCATGAAGACGAGGCACGCAACAATATTAATTTAGGCCTATTATGTCAACAGTTCTGATCCAGAAACTGCGATCTTCGTTTTGCATTAAGCTAGTAGAATTAAATGTTGCTTGTTTTTACAAGAAAGCCCAGCTGTCGCAAAGGAAGACGCGCTACAGCCAATATAGTTCGTTCCACTACTGGCCTTCAAGGTCATCCAAGGTCAATGATTTTTTAACATCATTTAAAAGCCAATAGGCCTGTGCAACTTTATTAGTGATTAATAGTAACCTTGGCCTTATTTCTCATTCATTCTGAGATACGGCCACTTATAGCTTGAAACTTTCCATTAAAAATTGCGGCCAAACCGCTGCAGATGAAGACATGACTACTGCTCACAGCCTATAGAAAATCGCCAGCGCCCTATCCGATGGTACCATCGTAGTTTAGCCACAATACCGCACGGTTGGCATTCTTGGTTGTTTACATGTTGTTTTTCTTGCTAAAATGTCTTTTAAAAGTAATTTTTTGTTGTTTGAGGCACTGAATTCGGACTATAACTTGGGAAAAAGGATGATTTGTTAGGCGTTATCAACGTGATGCCGCGGTGCGAAGGACTGCCTTCAGGGCCATGCCCTGCTAAGCGCAACGACCAGTCAGTTCGCAACGGAAAGGGTGATTTAATGCTGTGCAAGTTGTGTGACGCTGAACGTCATCGCATGTTTCTAGAGTCGAAGAAGCGAGATGGTGTGGCTGAACCAGGAGGGTCTACGGATGAAGTTTTCCTGATGTCGGTTAAGGATCGGGAAACACGTGCAAAGTCAAGGAGTCGTGGAGCTAGTCGTACCGACACGTCGCCAGAGCCGAAAAAGAACGACATAAACACGACGAACATTGTGAAGCCGGTTGTTTTTAATGAATTACTAATGTACACCATCTATCAACGCGATAGGTGTAATGCAGCTTCTCTGATATCTGTGATCATGAATTTTTTCTCGTGTGATGAGATTTCTACAGCAAAGAAGGAGTTGATTACGGCATTTAGTGATCGAGTATTTGTCCGGATGCGAGTTTATAACTAAGCGCAGCAACTCGACTCAACGTACAGCTGGAGTTGCAGAGGCTGAAGATATTACGGAACTATTGAATATTTTGGATAATCTGAATGTGCTGAGCATGGTGCAGTTTGGTGCATTGTTGTACAGCCGTCTTCCAAAGTATGGTCCTGAGGACCTGAACATATGTGCCATTGCTGAGAAGCAGGTGTCTACTGACAATTCCATTGCAGTATTGTCAGCAAAAGTCGAAGCTTTGGCTAGTGATACACAACGTAATAAGCAAGCTGCAGAGGAATCAATTCACAACAAGCTACAGGATCAGCTGATGCAGTTGAACGCTATGTGTGCTCAGCTTGCCTCTGCATGCTCATCTGTACCATCAAGTGCATTCGCAAACACGTTACACGAATCCGCGGTGCGTGCGCATCCTGTCAAGTCCTGACATGGCACTACCTGGGCGCGCACCGCGGATTCGTGTAACGTGTTTGCGAATGCACTTGATAACCTTATGACCTTTGACCTCAAGCTGGATCTGTCGAAAATGAGTGATGTTCCACCCTCGATCGGACGCACGCGAGCACCTGGTAGTACCGCGACAGGACTTGACCCGATCGGATACCGATCGGATTTGGTGGCAACTCTGCGTGCGAATGTGAATTGTCTTAAAGGACGCCGTCCAACTGACCGACTCGAAAACCCATTGGGTGTAAGAATATCCGGTATATTTCGATTAGAGGCCATAAAGTATTTTTTGACAGGCTAAGGTCAACAAATGCATTTGGTGACAGATCAATGACTTACACCAGACCTAAGTAGACAACAGTAGCCCGTTATTGATGTATAAATTAGGTCTCAGGTCTAAATCTCGGTCAAAAATATTTTTGATATTAATTAATTTTTTTATTAGTCACATTAATTTAATATTAAGCGTAAGTGTACGTACGTAATACGTTGTTATTTTCTTATACAATGAGTCAGCATTCTGTGCCTATATAAGTCACAGACTAGGTCTATTATCTGAACATTTATGTGCAATAGTCATTCTCAACACTTCTATTGCTTGGTGTCAACATATACTAATTTGTGCTCGTATCAACCTTATTGCGTACAAACTAGTACATTGTTAATTAAGAATGAGTGCTACTGAAGTATTGCAGGATCACGTATCGTATGACACCGGTATCAGCACCTGTTATTCTTGTGGTCAGACCTGCAAAGGTAAGCGAGGACTGCATGCCCACACACGCAGGTGTAGTAAGAGACACGCTGCGTCGATGGTTGAACCTAAGGAAACCGACAATAACTCCGTCTATGCTGAAACATACGGTGTTTCGAATAGCGCAACTATGACAGACATGAAACCAAACGTGGACACAGCGTCACAGATGGATGAAGACAATGGCGCCGACAGTTCTAATCCTTCGATTGCCGTGAGACCAGTCGTAGGGCCTAAGCAGAAAGTCACAACCAACCGGACACGCCAGTACTACATGTATCAGCTCCGATCAGTGCCAGTCCTATGACCCCAAGTTGCGTCGAAAACCACATCGCAATTCTAATCCCTTTATCACTCGTAGATACGATAGCAGGATAAAAAAAGTGTCGCGGATGTGGTAAGGAGTTCAAGGACGATACCGCCAGACCTAAATTCGTGATTGTTCACAAGGAGCTGTCTGTCTTCGTGCGTGTAAACGATACCAAGCACATCCTAACGATACCGCGCGACGTGTTCTATCATTGCGATCCAGCCTGCATACAGATCCGTTATCCGTACTTTCACATGAGATGTGTCACGGTACATCCGGCGATAATGCGTGAACTGAACGACGACGACGCTGAACGTTTGATGTCACTAGGCAGAAAATTATTTTTGTAAAGACTTACGTGACAAACAATGCACCATTTGCATGCTTGTACAGCTTACGCAGTCAGTTAATACATCGTATTTATCGTAATCTGCTTACTTACTTGTTTAGACTGTAGAACGCATGCTCGTGTGCATTTTATTTTTGTACTTGTATATGACCTAGCACGGACATCAGCATCAATGTGTCTATTCATATTAGAGTGTATTCGCTGTTATTAAAATTACTTAGTTGATTGTAATGTATAATAAATATAATAATAACTTGTATGTTTATCATTGTCACGCAAATGCTCATCGTAACACATGACATGCAACTTTATACAGTATACACCAATACATGGTAATTATAATGTCTTTAACAAGTAAACCGACAGACAATCAATTATACAGATTTCTTTCGCCAATATTTGTGACGGTGATAAATGTTAAATGTGACACTAAATTTCCTATGACGTCGGGTGACGACTGTCGGACTTAGACGGTACGGTTGACTTTCTTTAGCGACAGCTAAACTTTTTGTTTCACTGAGCATATTAGCAGTCGTGCAATTGTTATAATCAAGAAAATAGGAAACATTTTTAAACATTTCTCCCTCATTCACGTAAACTTTGGATCTAAAATTTTACTTGTACATGTGTCCACCAGTTCCCATATGCTTTGACAATATTTTACGATGGTGATAAAGTGCTAAATGTAACACGAAATTTCCTATGGCGTCTGGCAACGATTATTGAACTTAGACGGTACGGTCGGCTTTTCTTAGCGACAGCTGAGTTTTTTGTTCCACTGAGTATATTAGCAGTCGTGCTACGACGCATCGACATGAAACCCCACCGTGCAGCACATGGCGAAGGACCAAAGGGCAGTCGTTCGTGTACATACAATTTACGCTCAAGCACGGGGTCAAAGTGTAACACGTTGCAGTATGTCGTATGTTTAGCAATGGTCGATTTATCTGCTGTTAAAACACTGCAGTAAGCGTGTTAAATTTCTACATTTTTATCATCTTGCTCCTACGTATATATTACGTTGTCGTCGTTTGTTGTGATTATGAGTCACAGATATGCTGCGTCGGCATCACGTACGTACTCAATTGGCTGTTATTTTTACAACTGCCACAACGTGATATGTAGGCCTATAGGTCTATGTTAAGTAGACAGCAAGCTCAAAGTATGTCGTATCGAGGCGACCGTGTCGTTTAAGTCCGATAGCCGGTTGTTGTTGAAATAAAGCAATTATTCGCAGATGACTACAGTCCCGCAAATGCCCCGTTGTCCTTACCAGTTGTCGAACGTTACAATCAACACTAGTACAGTACATTAGACGCGGTTATCTCGCTCGGTGTTATATCGTATTAATTATAAAAATATGGTTTAATTACAGCACTATTCTTGCGACATCCGCTGATCCGTGCATTTGTCTTTGATGTGAGCTTAAATTTCCGGTCACGCCGACAGTCCACACTTTCTATGTTACAATCCAACTCACTAATCTAGCTAAAATTTAAGGCTCGACAAAATATATTGTCACTTTACATGGCGTAATTCTGTCGAAAATAAGTATATTTTAGACAAAAAAAAACAAAATGCAGATGTGATTTGCATGACTTGTGAAAATAACGCAAGTAATACACAAATAACACCACTATTCACATTTCGTACAGCCATTGTCCTTTTACTTAATTTAGGAAATGGGTCTGACTTGGTACCGCATAGTAATTTTCACGTGACAGTATTTACTTTTCAGACAGTTTTCCGGTAAGATATACCATTTAGTCTTAATATACACATTACAGACAAGCATAAAAATACATCTTGTGCTATAAACACGACTGCCATATTAGCCATGCGGACGGAAGTAAGCATGACCTACTACTGTGGCTAGAGAAAAATTTTAACGTTATGCACTATAAAAATTATTGTTTCACTTACTTTAGGTAAGAGGCGATGTAACGTAGTGGTCGAGCCACTAGACGAAACACCATGATGTAGCATTAACAGTGTAGGAAGCCTATGGCTAGAACTATGGATAAGATAAGATATACGCACACATCATAGTGTGTAGGTACGGCAGACTTTGAACTTTTTACGACATTGACAGCTATGTAAGACATGCGTGTACGCAACAGAAACTACATTTTACAGAATTAATGAGGTTAATAAAGACAATCAATACTAAAATATTTCATTACACACAAGATAAATGTAACGCTAAACGTAGTAGTTTTACATCTAGGACGTGATACGATGTACTTGCCAGCTTAACGTTATAGGCCTACATATCACGCAGTGGCACGTGGACGTATTACGAACGTATATGTATACCGACGTATACGTATACATATACCGACGTAAGACGTACGTGCCATGTTGAACCGGCAGAAAATCTAACCTTTGGACCCGCGCTGTGGGTGAAATACTCAACGTATAACGTACGTGTGTATTTTATGCCGATACAGCACGCCGATAACTCACGATCACGAAAAATGCCGGCGACGTAGTACATACGTACAGGCCTGTCGAGAAAGTGAGATAGAAAAGCTAAGATAACCCGGGGCAGAAAAAAGGAAGAATGTACCATTTTTTTTAAAATTCAAAAAAAAATTTTCTAACGGTTACGAACGTATATCAACGTACGACGCAGGCCTACATACCATGCTGAAGCTGACTTGCCAGCTGCTTAACGTTATAGGCCTACATGTCACGCGGTGGCACGTGGACAGTTGTAAAAATAACAACGAATTGAGTACGTACGTGATGCCGACGCAGCATGTCGGTGACTCATAATCACAAGAAACGACGACATACGTAAAGAGCAAAATGATAGAAATGAAGACATTTAACAGCAGAAAAATCGGCTATTACTAAACATATGGCATACTGCAACGTGTTGCACTTTGCCCCGTGCGTCAACGTAAACTATATGTAAACGAACGATTACCCTTTGCTCCTTCGCCGTGCGCTACAGGGTGGGAGTTTAATGCCGACGAGTCGGAAACTAAGTGTTAGGGCTTAATATCGAATGAATGCGATTAATAAAAAATAATTAATAATAAAAATATTCTTGACTGGGATTTAGACCTAAGGTCTAATTTGGCACTAATAATGGACTATTGTAGGATACTTAGGTCTGGTCCGAGTCATTGATCTGTCACCAAATGTATTCGGTGACCTTGACCTTTGACCTTGACCTTGATCTAGATATGACAAAAGATATACATTATGGTCTTAGACCACGACTTTGACCTAGATATGTCAAAAATGTACTTGATGAACTTTGACCTTGATCTTGACCTTGACCTTGACATGTCAAAAATGATTAATGGTCTCAGACCTCGATTTTGGCCTAAATATGTGACATGACCTTGACCTTGGCCTGTCAAGGTCATTATATGCCCGAACCGGCAATCTCTTCCTACTTATATGCCGTTTGAATATGATGAGGCTAGTAGAATTGATTTTGCAAACGAACTGAATCTCTTACATAGTTTGCTTGAAAATAACGATGTTTCTCATGTGCTCATAGGAGGCGATTTCAATGTCGATTTCAATAGAGACTGGGTTAACACATCAGTGTTAAGAAACTTTTGTAAAGAGTGCAATCTATACCCAGTTGATGATCATGGATCTAATACTGTTGATTATACATATCACTTTGTTATGCAGCGCTTTCATTGTGTGGACCACTTTATTGTATCTGAACAGTTGTTTCTTGAGGCTGTTTGTAATATATCTGTGGATCATAGTCTCGATAACACGAGCGATCATGATCCTATTGGTATGCAGTTACTTTTTAACATGCAGCGTTTTAGTGCACAGCCAAGATCATTTGTTCCTAAGGTTGCTTGGCACAAAGCATAAGCTCAAGATTTAGAAGCATATTCACAATGCCTTAAGTGTGGGCTGTCAGAATTATGTTTACCATGTAGTGCAGTTATGTGTCGAGATGTAGGATGTAAAAATGTTGATCACATTAATAGTCTCAATGTCTACATTACAACTTTGTCTAACGTGTGTTTGGCTGCTGCAAAAAAGACTATTCCTCATACTTGTAAGCGCTCCTCCAGTGGACATATTCCAGGTTGGAAGGAATATATTGAGCCAGTCAGACAGAGAAGTATTTTTTGGCACAATATTTGGGTTGAATGTGGGAGACCAAGGAACGGTTATATTACCGATATTATGCGCAAAACCCGATCAGCCTATCACTATGCTATTCGTCATATACGAAGGGGGGGAGCAGGAGGTGATTAATGAGCGTTTTGCTAATGCTATTCTTAATAATCATAGTCGTAATTTTTGGGACGAGATTAAGAGGATTCGCAGTTCTAGCAAAGGTTGTAGTAGTTCAGTTGATGGGGTAACACATGGGCGTTGGAAGTGTTTGAAAGTTGGGGGATCGAGCAAGGAGTGGCCGGGGCCATGGCGAGCGCGTAGAGCGCGAGCCTATAACGGGGGGCAAAGTGTTCAATAGGGACATGGTACAGGTTTACTCCCAAAATTTAGTGTTTATGATGCGAATTGTGTGTGCCGTTCGAAACTGAATAGATTTTTACGAAACAAGCAGCTTGATGGCAAGTACAATACAAGTACGATAGATGACATGCCACGGAAGTGCCTTGTGTTGGACTTTTTCGGTGGCATTGGCGTGATTCCGCCTATTGCTACAAGTGTTACCGTGGCTTGGTCTGTCGGTCCCTGGCAGTAGTAAATTGGTGTCCACTTTGGAGAACACTCTGAATTGGATCCAAAGAGGGTAATCCCGATTTCTGTGCATCTGCTTTTTTCTTGTGTCATTTTTGTAGATCTTCAAATGCACAATGTCATAATTTTTGTCTTAATAACGTCTGTTGTTGTTTACTTTTGTGGCCGTCTTCCAGCTGTTCCAACGTATCTAGATGTATTAAAGACCCGAGTCCATTCCATTCTCTGCCGTCTCTTAAATTTGATAACAGATTACTATTTTGGCAGTTCCAGCTCTTCAATTATTGGGACTATTAAGTGACGGTGTTCGATATCTTGGTGACTGGATGCGATAACATTGTCATTATATTTTGTTTGAGTTGGCAATGTTTGTTCGTGTGAAACTTGTGCATATTTGGCCAAGAGGACGAACATGGCATTGAAACACTATTGCATATGTATCAATCGAATTTATCTATCAAGCCTCTGGACATCGATGTGACACATTCATAATATCGTTGTGATTTTGGCATTTTGTTTAATTAGATAATCACACAGAGCATAAACAAATAAACAAATTGGCCTACGCGGCCGGAACTTCAACTTGAATAGAAACAGTAAAACTATAGGCCTACTGTCTTCTGTTGTATACAATAACTAGCATTCGACAAATGCTCCCCCAAAAGGTTGTGCCTTCTGCGCTGCGATGTCTAAGTCGATTCGACTCAGTCTAACATCGCAGTGCAGAAGGCTCAAGCTTTTGGGGGAGCAAGAGCTATGGCCTGCTCTCCCGTGCCAACAGTT
>Ga0209367_1009553_pt1 | contig 13124 bp, 11 predicted proteins | sample WorMetLIZISLAND2_FD_187412 | JGI IMG/M metagenome (GOLD analysis project Ga0209367, IMG submission 187412) | Marine gutless worms symbiont microbial communities from Max Planck institute for Marine Microbiology, Germany - Olavius geniculatus... ... | reverse complement strand
TGGTAGGAAGGGTCCCTGGGACACGAGCACCCCGTGGACCAATTTCGAGGTCAAGGGGTCAGAGGTCAAGGTCACGGCGGCTAATTGCGTTGTTGGCGAAAAATCCACCATCACCAAAGCACGCTCACCATGTAGCGTCGTCAAGTCTAAATGACTCACGAGATGGCAGCACTTGCTGTCGCCGTGTGGTAGCACGCACGTACTCATCTGCAAGGACGGCCCCATAGCGGGCAGCCCCTCAACGGCTGCACACTCTTGTTATCATTATTATTAATATTCTGGTACCGGTGAAAACGAGTAAAAAGTCGTGCCGACTGTTGTCGACGTACAACTCGACCGGACTGCTGCGCGTTACGACGACGTGACTATCGCGAGCCGACAGCGAAGGGTCGGCAGCGACGTCGGCGCAGATTTCCGTCGACCTTTCGACAGTCGGCTCAACGACTAGACCCAGAGTCAGACCGCACCCGGTGTCCGCCGCATCCTGCATCCAACACAATTCCGGTATAAATAGCTTTATTGCTGCAACAGCCTGCTGTCGGTAGACTTAATCTGCGTGCACACGGTATACAGAAAAGTATACGGCTCGTAGCAAATTATTTCAAATAATCTTAAACGTAGAAGTTTCTCCTGTGTCTGTTTTCGCTTGCTAACGGAAATAAATGTACAAAACATCCGCATCACACTGACTGTGTGTCAATGTGCTGCTGAATAATATCATCTTTTGTAATTTTTTGCTGTTTACGATGTGCAAGTCCTTAAATGTTGCCGTTAGCTAGTGTATAAACTTATGTTTTGTACATTTATATTTTCTATTTTATTGGTAAAATAACGTTTTCCTACAGTTGATCAGTTACGGAGATATCTGGCCATAGATATTTTACAATCACGATCTTGACAATTTATGATCGCGTGACATTCAAATGGCAACAAGAGTCGCGGTTGTGGTGGAATTAGATTTTCCTCATTCAATAGCCCGTCCCCGAAAAACCTCCCATTAGAAGCAAAGATTTCGCAAATATCTATAGCAGAATCCAAGTTATAGCCCATTTTGTCCCAAATTTCGTTGCCATGGCAACCAGGGAGAATCCGGGATAAATTTAAATAACACCATTGGATTGACCAACACCGAAAACCATACTCTAGAACCAAAAAGTACGACTCTGTCTTATATACAGCCGGAGTTATGACCCTTTAAAGAATTGTTTAATTTTCCCCATGGGGGCCATTGTAATTTTTTTCTCGAATTTTTCCAATAAATACGTTAAATATTAAATTTTAATTTTTTAACCCTGAAAAATTTGCCAATGCGTGAGGCCGCGTCGTTTGAGCTATCGCGCGTAAAAATCCCCTAAGGGGTCTGACCTGTAGGTGCGTGGAAGAAAAAAAGGTATATGGCTATAAAAAATTTTTGCGTACATTTCACCCATTTGCCAAAAAAACCCCTTGGGCAGATTTATATGATATTTTGCATGCGGGTTCATCTTGCCAACCTAATAGACCAAATTTTGTCTCAATCGGGTGAGGGGTTTTGATTCTGTGGGAATCGAATTTTTGACTTTTCCATAGGAAAGAGAAGTCGCCGTTAACACATGGCTTGAACTACTGTTCAGCCTGTGATAAACTGTCAGATGTTTACAGTACATAACGAGACTAAACAAGTATTGCACAAATTACGCCAAATACCCGTCTCTGCATTTTTAGAATGACCTGAGCTAACAACATGCCAAATAACAAAAAACTGTCACAATGTGGACGATTCTGACATTTTCTGTTTACAGTAATATGCCCATATGACCACCGGGTAAGCAGAGCAATTCAAGCCGCATTGACGATAATATCGTATAAATATTTATTCGCAAAGATAGCAGCAGTTCAGACACCCAATACAGACACGTGCAAGAGAGAAAACAACAAAAAACAAAAGCCCAGCTGTCGCTAGGATAACCGACCGTACTGGTTGTCAGTGACCTTCGAGGTCATCCAAGACCAATGATTTTCATCTCATGTGACAGGGCGTATGACACTTCTTATCAGTGATTTATAATAAACTTGGCCCTACGTTTCACCGTTTCCAAAATATGGCCAGTTTTCCGTTAAAAATGCACGTTTTTCTACCCTCTTCATTTAACTTTAATTTCAAAATGTTTCCCTGCACTAGATGGCTAAAATTCTGATACACTGTCACACACATGGCTAATTATTAGTGTAAAGAGTTTTTTCCTACGACCTACCCGTTAGCCAGGGTACATCCGTTACAGACAGACGGACAGACGGACGGACGGACGACAACCATGCCAATTGCTCGAGTGCTCGATCGTTACTTATAAACCAAGATTACAGCCTAACGCTATCCGTACTGAAACATATAAAAGTTGTGTCTGTCTTTTTGATGTTACCCATGTTGGAGACTGGAGATCTATATATTATTCTTTTTCACTTTAAAATGCACCGAAATACGATCAGCCATTTGGCTTCGTTCGCACTTAGAAAGAAACCAATACTTTCACACTTTCAATTCTTACTGCAAAACTCTGCGTAAGTACAACAACGATTAGGCGTCTGCCGATCAGATCAAGATTTTGTGATACTTTAACAACAACAAATTACTTCAAAAGCTTGCATGGTGTCAACTTTGTGTACTGTATTTAAAGTTCAGCACGTTAAAACCACGTTACAAAAAAGAAGCTTAAACACCAGAAAGTAAAAAAATGAATACGGTTTCGATAACTTCAATAACGATGGGAAGAAAACACCAATGAGCAAAATCACATGTTGCAGCTGAAGTGAATTACTGCATAAGCTATGGATATTAGCTTATTATTAAGCAGATCTGTCGATTCTGTGCACCTGCGTTAACTCTGGTCCTGTCACGCAAGCTAAGGCGCAAACGCAAACATCCTGATCTTCGCCTTCGTGAATACGTTGCACATGTAGGCCTAAATGCACGTCTATATAGTTTTGCCGGTGAAACTGTCTCTGCTTCATGGGTGTAGTCGGAATTTGTTTGGGGGACACTCCTTATGTCTCTCTCTCATTCCTCTTCTCCTTTTTCTCTTTCTTCCCCCTTTCTTCGCCTCCTTCCTTTTGTTTTCCCCAGAAAAAATCCAGCTAGGGCGTTTGGGAGAGCGCTCTAAGCATCGGGACGGAGCTCCGACCGCTAATACATTTTAAAACAGTCTTGGCTTTCAAAACGAATCTCAACAAAACTAAGATCATTTTAGTGATTTATTTGCAATGTAAATTCGACTGTAAAGTGCGTTTTAAAGGTGGGCGATACGGTCAATGACAAATTCGATTCTGTTCGGTTTTTGGTGTGCTACCAATAGTAGTTTTTTTTGGGGGGGGGCAAGGGGGCTATTGCCACAAGTGCTTTTCCACTGCCTACGCCTATGCCAGTGAGTTCTCAGCGCAAGACTCCGTTACCAATTTACCGCTATCATCATATAGGGCCTATTGTCGTGATTTGTTTTAAATGACCAATTATGTATCACAGGCTGCAGCATAATAAAGGCCACTTTTACTCACCATAACTCCCTAGCCGACTGTTTTCTACCTTTACTGCAGTCTACAAGAAGCCAGGCAATTGTCAATCGGAACATGCTTCTAGGCCTATATACCTATGACAGGATGACGTCCGTAGGCCAACTCATTTCCTCTTACGCGTCATCTGTAAATGTCTGTGAAATGTCGACTACCTGTCAGTTCAGGTGCTTTTTTGCGACAGGTAAACATGAAGCACCTGCGTTAAGGCCTGCAGGCCCGTAGTCAGAGTTATTGTTTTTAGTCGACCATACTTACGTAACAGTCGAGCTTATGGTACGAGTTGTCGTCTGTCTGTCTGTCCTTCTGTTACGAATGTATTGTGGCTAAACTGTGCGAGATAGGGCCTAGATTGTTATTGATGACTAATATTTAGACAGTCGCATACTAGCTTGTAAGTGACATGAAAACCATGGATTTTGGATGACCTTGAAGAGTTATAGTGCACTATGGTATGTCAATCGTGCGATATTGTGGCTAAACGGTAAGTCGTAAGAAATAAACGATGGTACTATCGGATAGGGCGCTAATGAGTTTATAAGTTGTCAGTAGTAACTATGTCTCCATCTGCAGCGGTTTGGCCGCAATTTTCAATGAAATGTTTTAAGCTATAAGTGGCCGTAGCTCGGAAACAATGACAGGATAGCAGTGTCTTACGTTTTTGTTTTTGGCGATAAAATTGGCTTTCGTCCTGTAAAAAGCCCTGTTTAGATCTACAGCTAATTGCATTAGCATATTTCTCCGTAATGTTCTTACAGCCATAAACAGAGCCTAAACCAATACCACGGCTATAGTATCCGCAAGGCTAAAGCAAATTAAAGACACTGTGTCAGAGACAAGACCTTAAACACCTTGGACACCATGGCCAAGATCAAGGTCACGGCTAGGCTTCAAAGCTTGTCCTTGGACTTGCTTAAACAAGGCCTAAGTTAAAACAAAGCCTAGACTTTCAGTTCTAAATCTAAGGCCGAAAATTTTGACATCCACAATTTGGTTTTCAAGAATCAGTAATATAATCTATACTACCGCGGATAGATGATCGTCTGCTGTACTGTCCGCGACATCAAAGTCTTGCTCTAGGACGTCGTATGAAGCGGCGGTCAGTGTGGAGGCAAGACCATCCTCGTTGTGGTGGTCGTCATCGTGGTTGACGGAGAACTGGATCAGGGTGACGTTGACGCGCTGCCCAGCGTCGACCTTGAGTCGCCATGGGAACAGTTCGCCGCCGCATTTGTTAGCGTTGGAAGGACCGACGGCAAGAGAACGATCATGTCCACTGAACGTCACCTCGCAGTCTGCCGAGTCGTGCTCTGCCACTAAAACGACAAGTAACTAGGCCTAAAGTAATTTAGTATTAAGCGAAATCACCTTCTATTTGCTAGCTGGCAGCAGCAATTTGCAATTCATGTTTCAGCGGCAGGGTTGATCGACCCATAATTCTCCTCTTCGATGGGGTTCAAACAGTGGCGTCTACCCCCCAAATCTGGAATCAAAATCGGGCGCAACTTCCTCTCCCAGTTTTTGGCTCTGGTTTCCCCCCAATTTCTGAATCAAATTTTCCCCTTTATTTTGGGTTTTTCCTCTCTAGAAAGAAAATTTATTTAAAGGTGCAAATTAAAAAATAGGAAAAGTAAAAATAGGGGAAAATTTTTGTTTGGGAGAAAATAAAAAATAGGGAAAAGTAAAAAAATGAGAAAAGTTTTGTTAAGAAAGTAGTTTGCCCAGTAAAAAAAATTGGGGGAATAAAAAATAAGAGGGGAGTTTTGTTAAGGGTGTAGATTGAAAATAGGGAAAAATGAAAAACAGGGGAGGGAACTTTTGTCAAGGGTGTATTTTGCCCGTGAGAATAGGGTTGAAGTTCTGACCTACAACTTAATCAAAACTCCCCCCTATTTTTCACTAGGCGCAAGCTGCGCCTACCAGGTATAAGGATAGAAGCCACTGGTTTCAAAAACCCGCATCTGTGTCATTAAACAGACTGTACGTGCCAACTGTCATCTTAATCTATCTAACGGTTTAAGTATGGTGCACGAATGTGACAGACGACAGACGGACCACGCTACTGATAAATGCGTAGTTAGCTATAGGCGGGATTGTTTGCGCTGCAAGAGCGATTCCGTTCAACAACAACAAGAACCAGGCAATGTTCCGCAAATCGCCACGGTCACCCAACGCGGCTCGTAGTTTTTCTGAAAATTTATTTTTTGGTTTCTATTTTTCGCCGTTTGCTAATGAAAGTAATGTTAACCAAATTAATGAGAATTACAACATCGTTTTCCGATTGTAGATATCGCTGTCTGTTTCGAAGATAATCGCGATCAAGGTTAAAAGTTTTCCGAAACTATACCAAATTCTAGACGTTTTGCCCCGCTCCGCCACACGCCAGATTTGAGAACGTCTCTTTAAGTCAAACAATACAAGAAACCCAGCTGTCGCTAAGATAACATGGTTGTCGGTAACCTTCAAGGTCATCCAAAGTCGATGATTTTTTTTATCTCATCTGAAAGGGCGTATATGCAATTTCCTATTAGTGAACAATGATAACTTTAGCCTTATTGCGCGCCGTTTAGCCACAATAGCGTGAACTGACCTTCAAGGGCATCCAAGGTCAATGATTTTCATATAATCTGAAAGGGCGTATTCCACTTTCTATCAGTGAATTATAGTAACCTTGGTTTATTTTTTACCGTTTCCGAGATACGGCCACTTATAACTTGAAACTTTCCATTGAAAATCGCGGCCAAATCGCTGCAGATGGAGACATGGTACTATTGACAGCCTATAAGAAGTCGCCAGCCCTATCCAATAATACCATCGCCGACCTTCTATGACTTACCGTTTAGCCACAATACCGCACAATTGGCATACCATAGTGCGTTATGACCCTTGAAGGTCATCCAAGGTCATCGATTTTTATATCATTTCAAAGCCAATATGCGACTTCTTATTAGTGGTCAATAGCAATCTAGGCCATATCTCGCACCGTTTAGCCCCAATACATCCGTGTCAGACGGACGGACGGACAGACCGACGGAAGACAACCGTTACGGTGGGCTAAAAACGACTCATAAATATGTCGACGCCGCGTGCCGACATTACACGTGGTATTGCGGCCGTCTTTCCAGTTGTCGGGCGTCTCAATCTCATTAGCAGTAAGATTATCAGCCGTATTCCCGTTATATACGTGAAACAGGCTGGAATATTGCAATATATGGCCAGTAACGAAAATATCCCAGCACTAAAGTTTTACGAAGTTGTCTGAAGTTATATAATCCAGCCTCGTGGGAGCCACAAGACGCGGCTAAATGCACTCTATCCGAGAAGGCCAGAGCGGTGACGCGAGGTATGCGCCATTTACCAGAGGTTTCTGGCACCCGGTAACCTTAAACTTTGACATTATCTACTGAATATTATAGCATGCCGGTTAATAGTTGCGCTGGAAAACGTTCAAGTATTTTTTTCTTTCTGCTCCTAGTCTGTTAAAACGCGCACAAAACAGACAGGCGGCAAAGGGAAAGGCGCTTAAACGCCGTAAAGTAGTTGCACAGACACGAAATATAAAATAAAGTTTAATCATTGCATTTTTGTAAATGTAGGCTAATAATAAGTATTCTATACTGTTGACATACCGAACAAGAAATCTGAGCTAATGCTCACGAGACGCACGAGAGCTTATAGCATGCGCATGCTTATCTGCAACCGTTTTCACGAACGACTGCGACTGGCCAACATCGGAAAAATAGCGACTTTTACGGGGGTACCGTTCTTTGATGCCCTCGTGCGCAGGTTTCCTTGAACCTAGAAATTGAAACTTGGACCGTCGAAATTTACGTTTAATGTTGAAAATTTCATACGCAGCTTGTTCATGTCTATCTCAATTGGTTTTGGCCAATTCGCTCTTGAAATGTGTCTCGTAGCCCGAAATCACCGAAAAAATCCATAAAACCCCCTATTCTAGCGTTTAAGGTCATCCAAGGTCATTGAATTCGGTGGCAATCGAGAGCCAGTGTACGACTTCCTATTAGTGATTAATAGTAACCTAGGCCCTATGTCGCACCGTCACTGAGATACAGCGACTTATTGGCCAAAAATCGCAAATTTTGCCCATCCCCCTCTCATTTAGCGCCCTCGTTCGGGGTGACCCCCCTTCGAATTGACGAAAAAGCTTTACGGTTCCTGAAACTAGAGTCTTCCTGGCAGCCGACGGTAAAGATTTGGTGATCCTAGCCTGCATCGTTTTTGACTGATCCACCCGTGTGACAGACGGACAGACGGACAGAATTGCGATGGCTAAGACGCGCTTAAAGCTGCTTTCGCGCGTAAAAAAGCAGACTTATGATGGTGTCTCTTTTGATTCACGGTGTATATCGATCCAGCTATCGGCCTACTGAACCCAGTCAAATATACCGACTGAGAGAGCAATCGTGAGATTGCTACAAAACTAAGGTGCCGCTGTCTAACCCAGTCAAATTCTGACTTCGCGTTTAGGCCTATACGACTGCATGTAAGCCATTATACTATCTTTATGCAAGCGCTATCAGCAACGTTATTGCTCCACGCAAACTTAAGCGCGCTGGATCATTACTGTGCGTTGTTCAAACTCATTAGGCGTACAACTGATATATACACGATCTTTCGCGTATATTCCGATCATCACGCATTTCAGTTATCGCTATTTTTAGCTAATAAATAATGCCGTTTGAAACGGCCCGGGAAGAACGCAAATTCAGGGCGTTGCGAGTTTTAAGACCAACGGAAGTGGCAGTTTTTTTCGCGAGCGGTCGAAGTATTTCTCAGAAAAATACACATTTATTTGCTTTGATAAGTACACAGAAACAATATCAGCAAAATGGCAGTAAACAGAAAATAATGATAGCAAGTCAGAAATGTAGATTTCAGTCGAAGTTCAGCGAGCGAGCGTCCTGCTATCGCCCGTCTGGCCGCCTAAAACCCTCTGTCAGACCATCGATCATCACCTGCCATTACTAACGACGAATATTCAAAACATTCCGGTTTGTTCACGACAAACTCATTTTAGCGCCGTTTTGGCAGATTTCCAGCGGTGTCGTAAGGTTTACTTGCTGCTGCCTTATCTCTCGCTTTATCGTCACTTTTGGCGCGACGCCATCACTGGCCACAAAATACGATTAAAACACACAAGAAGTCCAGCTGTCGCTAGGATAGTCGACCGTACTGGTTGTCAGTGACCTTCAAGGTCATCCAAGGTCAACGATTTTTATCTCATCTGATAGGGAGTGTGGCACTTCTTATTAGTGAATTACAGTAATTCTGGCCGTACCACGGACCGCTTCCGAGATATGGTCATTTTTCCGTTGAAAACGCACATTTTATTACTCCCCTTTCATTCAACCTCAAATTTGAAAATGTTTTCTTTGCATTAGATCGCTAAAGATTTGTATGTTTACGTTTAAGACACATAGCCAATTATTCATGTAAAACACTGTATTAAGGCCTACCCGTTATCCAGGGTAATCCGTTACAGACAACGGACAGACGGACGACGACAGACGACAACCGTACCATAAGCTCGACCGTAAGTATGGTCGGCTAAAAATCGTAAGTAAGTAAGTACGTTTGCTACAACGTCAGGATGATTTAATCTAAGTCGACAGTTTGAGAAGACAGAAGTCACGTGGCCGCTGACTGAAGAGCCGCCAATCTATTGTGATAGCTATGTACGATCAAGCTGCGCCTAGCTATGCGCTGGCTTATTCAATAGCCGAGCTAGGAACTGACACTGAGATTTACACCGGAAATCGCCGCGATGCCACAAATCGAATTCTTGGGCGTTAACATCACTAATCGGGACGACGTCGCTTTGGCGCGAAGAATGTTTGCCGGCGATTGGCGTCGGCCGACGGGAACGTATTTCGTCCACAATGAAGCATGCTTTCACGTCCCAGCCGAGAAAGATGTCCTACGGCCGCTAAAGGACGCTAATTATTATTCGGACATTCTTTCTTCCCGGATACCGAACAACGTTTCACGGACTGCGACCGTCCAAGTACGACAGACTGGCAGGCGTATGGTTTGATTAATTGTTTTAAACGTTTAACCCTTTTCGCCCAGTCCAACACGTCCAGACATTTATATGCCCAATTTTATCCAAAAGCAGCAGAAATCGAAGCACTGCGCCAAAGCAGTTAATTTTGATTAAGTTTCTGTATTTAAATTGCTCATTTAGGTAAAGGTTAATAGACGCGATATTAAAGTTGTATGGTCTCATATTGAATTTGTCGTGAAAATAGTCGCGACAGCCGAATATCGCCAGAAAACGCGAATACATTGTTAAATCGACCTATACCGTAAGAAAAGTTGTAACCCCAGTCACGCCTATGCCAATCTGAACAGATTTTGCTGAAAACGAGAAAAAAAGAGCAAACTTCACAAGATATTAGTGCCTCGCTAACAAGCTCTATCTTCTGGAGTAGTCTTCTGTCACTCAGATTACATGGCTGTGTCATCGATCTGTTACCTCCTCGTGTCTTCCGCCCTTGATGTAGACTAGTATGCTGCTGTGTGAAATCAATACACCTATACTAGTAGAATGGCGGCGGTTTTGTTCCACGAGAACCGCAGGTGTCTTGAATAAAACGTTAATCAGCCTCAGAACACTATACCAGGAACAGCCGTCAAGATGAGGCGATTGGCGACACATAAAATGTTTTGCGACCTCGATTTTGTGTAACTTACAAAAGCAAATGAAAGACACACACAGAATTTTATTCTGCGAAGCATTTTCACACGCAAACTTTGTCTTTTATATAGCGGCCATTGTACTTGGTTCGTTTAATTTCGCAAATATTTAATTTAGTTTATTAAGTTTTTATTATTAAAGTCAAATAAAGAAAACATTAGAAAATGATTCAAATCAGACTGCAGTCCACACTGTTAAACTACGTTCACTGCTAGTTTTAGTCGATAAAAATCGCTTCCTCACCGGCCATCAACGAGCCGCTTGGAAGCCAAACTCCATTTACATTGACTTGTATGACAGAACAAGTCGTACAAGATGTTGTGGACTTGTCGTGGGCTTTCGATTTTTATGCCTCCACCAACGTAGTAGCCGGAGGCATTATGTTTCCAGCGTGTTCGTGCGTCCGTGCGTGTGTGAGTCCGGAACAAACATTGCTAGCAAATATCTTGCGTATTTGTTGACATAATTAACCAAACTTTTTTCATCGAATTCACCAAAGCCACCAGAATTACTGGTGGCCTAAGTAAGCACAGGCAAAAGCCATATAACGCTTACTATCCTAATAACTAGATTAACTGTGTGTTTCCGGTTGCAATTCCCGTTTCAAACAATTTTTAAATTGATTAATTGTATTACTGGTTACACACACGTCGGACAGTGCATTCCAGTGACCAATTACTCTGTTGCTAAATACATACTTTCTCAAATCTAATCTACTGCGTTTTTTATATAATTTCTTTAAATGACATCTTCTTTGACCTTCATCATATGTAAAAAAAAATCTGATTGCAAATTATAACAACCATTAATAATTTTAAATGTTTCTAGTAAATCACTTATATGCCTTCTTTTTTTAATGCCATTAAATTCAATTTTTTAATACATTCTTCGTAATGTAAATTCCTTACTTCGTCAATCAATTTAGTTGCACGACGTTGAACTCTCTCAACTAACTCAATATCCTTCTGATAATACGGGCTCCAAATTGGTACACAATAGGCTACTATATTACTTGCACCACTGGGCTAATGGACTTTGGGCAAGGATAAACGCATCAAATTTTGGGGTCAAAAAGTCAGGATCAAGATCACGGTGGGGTCAAATATGCCCCGAAATGCACTTTTTGCCCTTGTTAGCGTGGACGTGTTTTATACATCATGCAGGTCTGCATCACTCGTGTACTTGTTGTACAGCTCGTTGTACTGCAAATTTACGAGAAATCGAAATTAAAGCCCAAACTCCATTTAATTCCTATTTGTTTTGGTTTTGTACCACGCCGCGCAAAAAACTCTACGCCAACTTCGCAGTTGCATCGAAGTGATGGAGTTTGCACTTAACGAAAGAAAAGTCGGTTAACTTTATTGTTCGTAGCAATAAGAAATCGACGCGTCTACAGTAAAATCTCGACAAGATGATGAACACAAGATACGGTCAGGTCTTTGAAGCTATTGTGGCTATTGCGATAACGTGTCATCAGAGATTGGCAGCAGGCTACAAGAATAGCACAGCATTAGCCATATAACAGTGGTCCAAGAAGGAAACCACCATATTAGTCGCAAGCTGTCACGTCAATTAGTTGCATTAAATGTTCTTTGAGATGATAACTTTATTACTTAGCATCACGTATCATGTGTTGATGATGACACAGTCTAGTTGATTGTAGCCAATGGAATCTGTGCTTCGACAAGACTGGGTAGGCCTATAGGGTGGGCCAAAAATGGCACGAAATTTTTATACGCCAATAACTTTATTAAATATTAGCCGATTTTTAAATTTTTTTACTTTTAAAATCACCAGACAATTTGTAGTAACACTATCACTAAACATCCCACCAAACCTCAAGTGTGTCGCTACACTACATGGTAAAATATCAGTGTCTTTAAAGCAACAACTGAAAAAAGGCGATATCTGTAATAACACATTCTACAAAAATTAACAATAAAACAACCTGTTTATTGCCTTAGTTATTGTCCAAAGTAACTGTAACATCTCGCAGTTTTCACATCAAATGTTCAATGTATCCGCTTTGCTGCTGGACAACGCACTCAAGCCGGCGACGCCACTGACCAATAGCGCGATTAACCAAACGCTGCGACAGTTTGCCCCACTCAGTGCTCCAGAATTGTCGTGAATTGTCAACATTGATAAACCATCTATAAAAGAGCCCCCCAAACAGCATAATCGATGGGATTTAGGTTCAAGCTATTTGGAAGCCACATGACAGCTTGAGCAACGTTGATCACGCAATAATTGGTCACTGTCGTCACAGGCTTGAGTGCGATGTCTGACATTTTACAAGGTAGTGTAACGACACCTATGAGGTGTGGTGGGATCTTTAGTGTTAATGTTAGCCTACTACAAATTTTCTGCTGATTCCATGAGTAAAACATTTTGAAAATTGGTTAATATTTGATGAAAGCATATAAAATTTTTGGGCTATATATAATACATATTCAGGCGTCTATGTAACAGAAAAGCTTTAATACTGTTCAATAATCGTTTTAACAGTTGTTTATGCATCACCTAACGGACAGCCGGTTATTCAACAAACACACGACACTGTGTTCTATAACTGTATAGATTATATTACTTTTTGAAGCTTTCGCGCAAGGTATTCACGGGTTACAGATATGCGAATTTATAAGTGTACGTTAACTATACTCTGCTTACGGTTGGCAGCTGTAGTAAGATTTAAGCCGGCTAGTGCAGTAACCTCAGCTTGTTTAAATCTTACTAATGTGGGCCTATCACAGGCTGAACGGTAGTTCAAGCCCTGTGTTAACGGCGACTTCTCTTTCTTATGGGAAAGCCAAAAATTCGACCCCCCCCACAGAATCAAAACCCCTAATCTGATTGAGATAAA
>Ga0209367_1009550_pt1 | contig 13128 bp, 6 predicted proteins | sample WorMetLIZISLAND2_FD_187412 | JGI IMG/M metagenome (GOLD analysis project Ga0209367, IMG submission 187412) | Marine gutless worms symbiont microbial communities from Max Planck institute for Marine Microbiology, Germany - Olavius geniculatus... ... | reverse complement strand
CCAGTGTATCGCGCGGTGTGCCTGTTTACGTCCCAGCGGTGAAGCCGGTACCAAATTATACTGCTTGGTGACAGAGGCACATGTGTGTGAACAACTTGCCTAAGGTCATTACTCGACAATAAACTATAAAACTTTAAACATATTGTTAAAACGTTCATTGTATAAGTAAGTTTCAAAATATGATAGAAACGTAAACATTCGGCATTACATCTCGTTAATCGTCGCCAGCTCTAACTATCGAGACTGCCGAAGTTACCTGACGATCTGTTCTCCGACGGCCCATCGCCTGTGCATCGTGGAGTTACATCCGCTACCAGGCGGCGTCAGCGACCAGTTCCTCGCCTGGCCGGAGTCACCACCGGTAGTGTGACGTCGCTGTAGGTCAGACCTCACCAAGGCGTCGATGGCGTGTGCCCAGACGTGTAGGAACTGCTTGACCGCTCGCTCTTTCGCGTAACGACTCGTCTCGTAGTCAAACCCTGACACAGTGCAGCGGCGCGTGCGCTGAAAGTGACGTGATGTGATGTGGTGCGTTAGGCGCAGGGCTAAACAAAGACCTAGTTCTTTTGAAGAATTTTTTAGGGTTTTGAGTGAGGTTTTTGTGGGTGTTTGATTTTAAAAGTTTTTAAATAGTTTTTTGTAGTTTCTTTTGGTTTAGTGTTTAATAAACGCAGTACACAAAATTACCACCCAGGAAAAATACCTTATACAGTGTATACCTTGTCCGTCACATAATCGCATTGTTTATGACTGAACGACGTAGGCTAATAACGTAACTGACGTTATAACTCAAAAATAAGGATTAAAATACGAGATGAAATAAAATATGTAATAAATTTTGCAACAAACAAAAAACCTAATAAAGTTAGCAATTAAACTTATGAGGTTTTAAAGTTTAAAAACATATTTTAGACCAATTTTCCAACGATGGTTAGGCGTGCAAGGAGCGAAGATACTTAGCGAATTAATCGTGTAATAATTTTCAAGCTTAAACTTATACGACCACCGTACCTACGTCACATTGGAGTGACCAGACGGACGGACGGACGGACGGACGGACAACATACGCTGTTAGCATTACCCGCGCCATAGCTATTGCATAATGCGAGTATAAATATAACTACCGGAAACGCTTTCGCGCAGCTAAATTTCGCCAAAAAGCGTTTACCAGCAATGACGTTATTAAAGGAGAAATAAAAATGGCATCAACTGCAGCAATACGTCCTAAACAAAATTCGCCAACCGGTTACTTCTGCCCTGTGGAACGTTCATACTAATTTTGGGTTTCTACGGCTTTTGTTCTTGAGGTGAGACCCCCTATAAAAGGGATACAGACAGACGGACGGATGGATAAAACCTGTAATGTGACTTACTGGACTGGGCAGGCACATAGTAACCGATCAGTTCGGCTGACGTGAGTAGGAAAGAAAGAAAGTAGCCAAATTTATAAGCGAACACGCTCACCAGCAAACCACTAGACCACTGGTTGCAGCTCGCCAGCTGTGCAGCAGAAAACACACTCAACCGTAAATGATGTCTTGATTCAAAAGCTCACTGAAGTCAAACCTTGTTCAATGCTATAAGACCCAAACTCCACTAATTCGACTCGTAGTAAAATTGCCGGACAACATTTCGTAAAACAACATCTTGAAGATGTGGATTTGTTGTGGGCTTTGATCTGATATGGAGTGCTATTGTACAACTTGTTTGTGGATTTGCTTAAGGCATTCGATTTGTCGTACAACACGTTGTACAACGAATCCACAAGAAATCGAAGCAAGTGGAGCTTGGGTCTAAATGAACGCATCACTCATGGCTAAGTGTGTCTTCTACAGCTGTGCAGCGAACTATGGGAACTGCAACTTGTTCGGTCGATAAATCACAGCCGGCCGGGTATTGAAAATCATCGCCTGGCCAATCGATGGATTAGTCCCCTGTGTGCATTTATCACACTTGAGTAATAACCGTAATAGTCGTAACTAGAGGAGCTCAAACGGCACAAATCTTCGTAGAGATTAGTGCTGCCACTTAGCGCGAATAAAGTCAGCTCAGTTCGAACTGTAGCATAGGGAACGTGAATTCTTTAGAAATTTTTTTAATACAGATGGTACCGTACAAGGAGCAATCGTTAAATATGTTTACATGTAAACCCACGAAAGCGGAGGGTCGAATGAAAACTTCTCATAAAACGTTTCCCATTTAGCTTCGGTGAATATTAGAGATGCATAAAAGTATTAGGCTACATTATCATTTCATCAAAGTGTTTAATGAAAAATAAAATGCATCAAATTTGTTTTCAAGCTTCGTTAGAATTTTGCAGCAATCCCATGACCCTCTAACTGCTGGGGGAGACTGCTTCTCTTTCCTTAAAAACATCAACACAGTGCGGCTGAGCTGTTGGAACCCTTACGCTAATCCTGTGTGCGCTATCTGCCTGCATCGCTATGGTCTCGGCGTCAGGGTTATTTTCAATATCTAACAGCTCGTGCGAAGCCAAAGTTTGAGGCAGATTGTCAGTAAAACGGGCACAGGCGCGAGTGCATAACAGTAAGGCGCTGTCATAATAATTTTCCCCCTCAATTACGTAGGCATATACATCAAAAAGCATTATCCCAGCAACATCGTCAAATTATCAGCGAAGAATCTAGATGCCGCTAGCTCCGTTCCTCCACAACCAACGCAGCTGTCGTCACAAGAACAGTCTGCGGACCCAATTCGAAAAATCCGCTTTTCCGTCTGCGGTCCACATACCTGGAACCAAATTCTTCCCACATCAGAAACCTTCAATCCGCTCTGGCTCTTCATAAAACTCCCAAGACTTTCTGCCACTTATCCAGACCTTGTCCTGCACTATCGGTCTCAGTACTGTATGAATAAAACACTACGACATTTACAATTACGATCACGAAAAGTCGATGACTGACCTAGCAGGCCGGGATAGAAGGAGATCGGCGCCATGAGGTTGCGGTCACCGATGGCGGATTTCGACAGAATCCAGATGAAGTGCTTGCCGGTTTGACCGAGCTCAGTGGCTTTGTGCAGTATCCTGTCGCTCTCCAAACTGCACGCAAACCGAGCTACAAATAGTAGTAAAACTAAAGCACACTTCGTTTGACTAAAACATTATTGTTATATTAAATTAAGTAAAAAGTAAATGAACTAAGCAAAAAAAAACAAATGTGGCAGACTCCGGCATTACACAAAGGTAATCTTGTCAAATAATGATACTAATTTACTGAACGCGTAAAATACAAACTTAATTTTCGAAGAGTGAGCGTTGTAGTATTTTAATGCATGATGTTGTTTTGCAGTTAGGCTACATAATTTTGTATGTACATGTAAGGAGGTTCTCAAACAAGCACGTTTGATGTTTTAAGAGATTTCGTATACTGTTAATTAATGATTACCAGTTGCAATACAATATTTTAGACGCTTAAATAACAGTGGCGGTAAACTATCAGGTTTTTATTTGATGAAGTCGTCAATGCGTGAAAGTTAGGGTATCACAGAGATAGACTACAGGGTGGTCCAAAAAGGATACCCAGTTTTATTTTTGGGATAACTTCGGTAATTCAGCACCGATTTTAACCATTCTTTCACTGTGACAAGCAGAACTTTATGGCGCGTAAACGTAAAGTTCTTTCACCCACCGCACCTTTATTGTGTGACCACATTACCTAGCAAAACAAACCCTGTCAAAGCTACAGGGGTCTCGGAGAACAGGCAACACATAAAGATATCAATTTCGTAGCATAAAATAGTTAAGCTTACTTACTTATTCGCAGTAGTGCGTTGTGACGTCATTGTTACGTCATATCGTGTTTATTTACTTTGTTTACCAGTAATAATTTTTAGAATAAATCGTTTAATATGGGCAGAATAACAAAGGATGATCGCTGTTTGATTATGGGCTTACGAACTGAGAACTGTTTTGCTAGATAATGTGGTCACACAATAAAGGTGCGGTGGGTGGAAAAACTTCAAGTTTACGCGCCATAAATTTCTGCTTGTAACAGTAAAAGAATGGTTAAAATCGGTGCTGAATTACCGAAATTACTCCAAAAATAAAACTGGGTATCCGTTTTTTTGGACCACCCTGTATGTAGCATTGCACGTACTGTGTGGCGTAGAGCAGTATGACGCGCGCTTCTGATTTGTTCAGCCTCAGCAGCTCGTTATGTAGGTAGTTCTCATCGTCCGTGTGCAGCAGCCGTAGAACTATCAGCGTGTCGAACCTTCACGCAGACATTAATCCTATTATACCAAATTACTCTGTTTTTATCAACAGTTCTTGCGAACGGTATGAAAAATTATCAGCTGAGTTTTTACGCGCGACAGCAGAATGCTTTGCGTGTCTTAGCTATAGCCTGGGCGTCCGTCCGTCCGTCTGTCTCTCACACCTTAGATCTGTATCAAAACAGTGTAGGCTAAAATCACAAATTTTTCACTGTGGACTGCCCGAAGGACTCTAGCTTTTTTGTGACAAAATTTTTTGCTCATTGGGATGGGGTTCCTCTCGAACGAGGGTGTCAAACAGGGGCACCCTCTAAAAATCCGTATATTACCGCTATTGGCTCGTTTAACGTGAAAACAGTTGCAGATAAGCAAAAACATTTTGCTTGTCATAACAAGCACTGGTGACAAGCGTTTTGAACGTAGTAACGTGGATGACCTTAAACGACCCTGAACCTCCAAAATAATCGTTTTTAGTATTTTTTGCGGTTTCGTGATATTTCGCGCTGCGACACACATTTTAAGAGTGAACTGCGCCGAAATGGCTAAAAACAGACAAAGACAATAAGCAAACGAAATTTTCAGCATTAAACGTAAATTTCAGCAGTCCAAATCCCAACATTCTACAATGTAGGTTCAATGAGACCTGCGCAGGCGAGCGTCAAATAGGGCTACCCCCAAAAAGTGGTTATTTTACCGATATTGGCTCGTCTAACGTAAAAACAGTTGCAGCTAGCACATACATAGTTACATACTGTTCATCGTAACAAGCACTAGTGACAAGCGTTTTAGTGGTGTTAACTTCGATAACTTTGAATGACCTTCAACTTCCAAAATAGAGAGTTTTAGTGTTATTTTGCAATTTTTGGCTGCGGCGCACATGTCAAGAATGAATTCCGCCGAAACGGCTAGATATAAACTTGGGTAACCTGCGTATAAAATTTTTACCACCGAACGTACATTTCTAGCCATCTAAGTTTCGACCTTTTACATTTAAGTAGTTTTCCATACGGAGGCCTCAAATTTGGGTACTCCTTCAAGATGCATTTTTTACTACTCGCGCGCTACCTTCCTAACGTAGTGAAAAGGAGTATATGAGATCAGTGTTATATTGACGACCAACGACCGACCTCTGTTCCTGGAAGAGCCTTCCTGGAAGAACTTCAAACGGCCATATCTCCATAACGGTGCTAGATAGACGCATGGTCACTATGGACCATCCATAGAAAGTCGACCCCCGGGAGTCGAATGGTCACGTGACCGATGACGTCATTTGCGGTGTAAAAAAACTAAAAAGCAGTTAAAAGAATACATGAGAAAATAATGCGCACGAGGAGTACATTAGATTGGTCACAATCTAACTTTTTTTGTATTTTATTGCACACGGTACACTGATCGCGCAGGTGGCAGGACCGCTGCTGTCGCGCGTCACGTGAGCTTTGCTCAAATTACTTGTAAACATTGATTTCGCGTGTAAAAAGCTAAAACACTGCTACAAAATTATCGTGTGCGATAAACGAAAAAGCTAAAAATGATGCTTCTATTTGTGGAAAAAAATTAGAAATTAGCCACAATTTGAAAAGAGCAGTTTACGAAAGCATTGTAGGAGTATCTATGGCTGCCTACCTGTGTGCGCGTCGCAACTTAGCCAGACACTGGGCAGTAAAAAAGACGTAAAACTGTTTTTGGTTTAGTTTTAGTTTTTGTTTTATGGCAGACTTCGACATTATTGTTTCAGGTTTTGCATTTATCGCATACCATTTTTGTTTTTCTTTAATACAGCAGAGTAACAGCATTTATACGACAATTCCGAGAAAAACGTCACCTCTACTTTTAGGCCTACAACTATTCGAAATCGGCTCCAACGAAATGCATATAAACAGCTACTGACGCCTTGTTTACTTAGCGGTATAAATGAGTTTAAAATGTACAGCAGTTAATCGTTAGTAGCAAAATCTACGTGTTGGCAGACCAGTCATGGCTGTAGTGTGTCTTGGCCAGGTTGCGTAGAGTATCGACGAAGTAGTCACAGTCTGCAGTGGGCGCGCCCGTGACGACAGCGAACGCCTTCCAGCTGTACCGATAGAGCAGGTCCAACATGGCGCGCGCCTGATGATGCACCGATGCCGTCATTAGAAGTATCGTCGAGTCCGGTTTCGACTAAATCCATCCGCCACACATCATTAAACCGTTAGTACTCCTCAACAGCTCGTCGAATAACACGAACGAAGTTACAGAAAATCGTTACAAAAAAGACAAAGAAAAAGATGCGAATTGCGAATACCACTATTGACAAAATTTTCGGCAAATCAGCTTATTTTGTATTCGTTGATTTTGTTAACTTCTTAATGTTGTTTGTTTCCGTGCGTTAGACTAAATGAGTTTACATTTTTCACAACAATTTTATGTTTTGAAACTATTTTTTCCAAGTCACTGAATGGCGCAAATGCAACAAAACTTATTTGCTACCAGTAATGATCTTTCGTTAACTCCCGCCTATCTACACGCTGTTATACTGACACTGAATTAAGTTGCAGCAGTATCATATAGCAAAACACGTTAGCCAGAATTGCTCAAAGAATTCAAACCACCACAAAAGCTGAATCTAAGCTTACCGATACGGCTAACAGGTTTGCGATAACACTGAAGCAAACGACATTTTGTTTTTGTAGCAGTTTCGTTTTAGTTTTATAGAGTTTTTATAGCACACGTAGGTGCTGTAAGTGGAAGACATTCTGACGTCTATGGCTTAAGCGTGTGCGCTGCGCACAATCAGTTGAGTCCAGACCGCCATTTATTGTCCACACTGCGTCCGCTCCATAGATCCAAAGATTATGAGCAGCACAAGCACGGTAAAGCCAAAGATACAAATCCCCGCCGCCGTTATCAGCGTGACGTCAGATGTCGCCTCGGCGCATGCGTCGATAATTCTCGCCAAATCTCGCGCGACTCTTGCGAGACTTGAAGGCAGTTGGACAAATTGAGCGATTTCTGCAGTGACTAGTGATGCACGAGTCGCGGCAGTTATTAATTCGTCCGACATCAAGTAATCGATACCTCCTGCCCTTTCGCAGTAATTGCATCACACCAGATATCCACATCACACCTCTCCAGGGAATAAGCGCGTGGCTTTGTACGTATACACTTCATATAGAGCATGATGCATGCTGATGCAGCAGCGAACGCTCAACTTAGCTGTAGTACAGGTCTTAGATCCAAAGTATAATTCTAGAGTAAATAAACACACTCATTAAATCTGAAAATATGTGAAGCAATGAAAAAGCTCTGATAAGTTCCTAAATGCACAAAAACTGCCAAAAAAATTAACACAGCGAAAACCTTAGTGACTTTAATGCGCGACTGACGCCCAAAAAGATAAATCCCTTAAATACTGTCTGACTTGACGTATCTTCAGGACTAGGCTACTGTAACATTTCAACGTAAATTGACAGCACTCTTTTTGCATTACCGTACGTAGACTGTACAGTTTACTTCAACAAGCACGCTTTTTTCAGCAAACGCTTAATCTATGGTTACTCTGGCACACACCAGAATTATCGAATAAGCTTATACTTAATCTTAAAAGTAGGCTACATAGACTCTAAATGGCGACGGTAAAAGGCTGCTGGCATTTGAAAAAGAGGATGGACTAAGCTACTAGCTGCAGCATTGAATCAACTGAACCAATCAGTCAAAACACATTTATGTAATAGCACCATATATCGTGAACGAATCGGAAGCTTATTGAAATTCAGTTGCACCCAGCATCGGGAGAAATAAAGAAAAGTCGCCGGCGCTTATGACTGGGTTTATTAGGCCTAAACTTTATTGCAAGAAGCTATCTTTAAGAGCTTCTGCGCCTAACTTGGAAACGAAATAACCCATATTGCCTCGAATTGATTGGATTGAGCGTTATCAATAACCGATGAATTAGTCAAGCAGATGTGGAGTGAAAGGTCAGGATCAAGATCACGATGTGCACTCATAACTTTGGAGATGAAGGCCGTACTGAATTTAATTTCGTAGGCCAGCAGAAACTTGCAGAAAGTCATTATCTCAGACATCTCGTGGCTGCCGTCGCCAACTCAATAATAAACTGAGACATCGTATCTTATATACGAGTACGATTATTATCCAGAATAACAAGTAAATTTAAACTAGATATTAGCCGCACGTCTAAGTCGTTAGGCCTTATAAAGCCAAAGCACTGTTGTTGTTGTTGTTGTTGTTGTTGTTATGCTATTGGCTGGCGCTTTTTGGCTTATTGCTAACGCGTTGGTCTCGATTAACATAGTTGCTCTACGTCGGACCCGGTTGAAACAGGGATGGTTGACCGTGTGCGAGCATTACTAGTCTGAAACTCAGCACTAGACCACTTGCATACATGTACTAGAGCTACACTAACCGATGGTAGTCCAGTCATGTCAGCAGTCCACATGATGACAGGTAGACCAATGAAGTCAGCGATCTGCAGGAAGTAAGAGACGGCTGCGGTCTGGTACTGGACAAGATCGGCGTCAGTAATGTAGAAGACGGCGTTAGCTCGAGCCTCCAAGATATCTTCACACAACCCGTCCAGTATCTGCAGCACAATCACACCACACTCGGATCGACTGTTGTTGGGGCGATTGAAAATTCAAAACTTGCAGAAATTATTAGGCTATTGTTGGACGCACAGGTAAAACCGCGTATAAGTGAGCAGTTGGTGTATAGCACTTCCATTCACCTTGTTCTGTGCGTGCCTTCTTTCCGAATGTAGCGTTCCTCGTAAGCATTCTCACTATTCGTGTTCTGTCCGTCGTAAAACGACGTTTGGTCCAGCCGGTGTAGCCAACGACGCATATTAGCAGTAGGCCATGTCTTACACTAGAAATTTATTCGTAAGACGCACTGAGACCTTGATTCCAAAGTCAGCCTGTAAGTTTACATGTAGATTTACTTTAGTCATATAGGCCTACTGTGGACGTCTGACATTTTCAAGTCCGTCAAATTTCATTGCTGCATTTTTCAGCTTTGCTCTTTAGTCGATCGTTTTCCAGTTCTGCATTTTTAGCGTCACATATACTGCAGTTTTTCAATTATTTGGTAAACCGTGATCTGACAGATTAGTTAATAATAGGCAAAATGATCGCAGCTGCAAATGCAGGGCTATTTCGTGGATGTAACAAAAACTTTTAAAATAGCTGCATATTTTAATCGAATATATTAGGCAACGAAAAACATCGTGTAACATTCATTTGAACAAAATTAGCTGTAAAAATAGCTATCTGCCACGAAATAAACCAACAAAAAGACGCAAATAAGTAAGTAAGTAGTCTAAAAGATTCAAAGAGAACGAGTGATGGACGTACTTCAGGCGGACTAAATTCGCTGAGTTCAACGATGCGGTATGACAGAGTGTAAGCTGGTCGGAACGAGAACGACGAGTTGCGGTTGAGGTTTCCGATCGTCTTGAAGAAGGCGGCGCTGAGCTGACGACGATGTGAGCTGTAGCTACGACCTCGCGTGAGACAGACCACCGTCGGCGACACCGTCGCACGTGACCCGTCACGTGACCCGCCAACACACCACGCGCCGGCCAGTAGGATGAGTACTAGAGCGGCGGCGGACATGACGTCATAAACACGTGACCGCTCAGCGTGACTGTGTCGACACTGCTGACATCTGTCGTAGAAACGAAGTCAGCACACGCTTCTCCAGTAATCTATTCCATCCCGGCTATTCTAATACGTCCCTGCACAGAACGATGCAATAGTAAGCATTTGTAATCCGTCGCTACTGCACTTCAAGAGAAACATAAACAGTACGCCAAATAAATAAACTACTTACTTGCTTACCAATTATTTTTGCTCCAGATACGGCAACTACTTGGACGCGGCCTGTAATAGACACAGCTGTCAGCGGCACTAGACGTTTAACTCATTCCTGTCCGTCGCCTGCTCCGTTGATCCATGCAGTCACCCTGGCGACATCTAGTGTCAGTCGACGTCGTTTGGTTCCGGCGACAAAACGTGCCGTGTATACAAAGACGCGTGATATTTTGGGACTGAATACAAGCGTTCGTAACAAAACGATGACCCAGTCTCTTATGCGTGCGATCACGCGACGTTGGTTATGTCAGACGAATGTCGGGTCACAGAACCTCGCCACTCCTTTACGTCCCGTTACAGGTTCTTGAGTTGTCTTGGGTTGTCCCAACCCCCCAAACTCGCTATCGTATATGCTTTAGCATAGGATAGTCTAAGCTATGCAGTATTCCTTGTCACATTTAGTGCTTGATTGTTTTGCTGCTGTTGGAAGTAAATTTCCACCTAAAACTCGTTTGCTGCACATATTCCATTTTAGCTTTGTTGTATTGTATTTTCTAATTTTGTATAATTTGGTTCATGCTGCCTTTGGGCGTAATAAACGATTGATTATTAGCTTAGCTAGATAACGGGTTGACTAAGTAGGCTTAATAACGGGCTGGTGTCAAAGAACAAAGTTGCCATACACCGATCCCGGTTAGTACTCGGATAAACAACCGTCTGACGGCAAATAAGCTATCTTAGTACGCAACTCAGCCTAAGTGAGTGAACCTATCAGTAGAAGACATTAGTCTGAGATGCAAACATGCACACCGCCTTCGATGCAGTGCATAGCCTCATACAGTATCCGTGCTCTAGTGACACGGCTATATATAACGCTACAATTAACGATAAAATACGATACAGTAATTTAGCGCACGTGGACGATGGCTGCAGGCAGAAACTTTGCATTTAAAATTGCGGCAAAACCGCTGCAGATACATTGTGTTCAGAAAAAAACACCCACTCACGTTTTCTTTCATATCTCGGTAGAAAAAATTTTATTCCATTTATGTTCAATTGTCTATTTATCGTCCGGAAACATCTTGCACAAACTTGTGGCTCCATAACCCTTGATGACTCGCAAACATTTTATCAAATGTCTGACTTCAACGGTAAAAGCCATAATTTACAAACACGGAAATATGACGTCAGCATGACATCACCAGCAGCAAAAAATATCCAACTTTTCTATCAATGGTGTACTTGTTTCCTCTCAAACATTCCCTGAAAATTTTGCTGAAAACTAAACATTTTCCATGGAAATATACAAGAAAACGTGATGGGTGTTTTTTTCTGAACACAGTGAGTGACATGGCTACTATTGACAGCATATATATCGCCCTATCCAACGGTACCATCAACGATCCCCTACGACAAACGATTTAGCCACAATACATGCGTTACAGTCAAACAGACAGACGACACAGCGTACCAAAAGCTCGACCTAACTGTCGGTCAAAAATGATATATTCTTATTTTGTTCGTAATTATACCGTGTCCCAGTAAAAACGTGTTACTTATTTTTTTGAATAACTCCGTGCAGCACTGGTCAATTTTAATAATTTTTGGCATACAGCATCGCGAAGAAACTTGACGTAAAGGACTGAACCACCTCACTTTAATACTGTCGCTACACTACCTTGTTAAATGGTTGAATCGCAGCGCTTAATCGTCCTGTGGCATTCAAGCTACGCGATGTATTTAGGGCTCTTTTTCATCGTTTGATATTCGCCGGCGAGTTCAGTTTGCAGTGAATAACATCGAATTAGATTGCTGCACTGCGTGTCAAATTGGCTCAATAGGTGCGTCGACTTCAAACCGAAGTAATTATGCTGTCGTGATAACCAGTCGCAACGCTGTCGAGATCAGCATCATCATCATCATCAGCAGCAGCAGCAGCATTAGCGGAATATAGGCCTAAACGGCAAAAAAATACCGAAGTCAAGAAGGTTTGTTCATTAATTAGTAATCTTACTCACAAAGAGTCACACTCAAAACATAATTTTTACGCGCGAAAGCAGAATGCTTCGCGCGTCTTTGCCATCGTCTGGGCGTCTGTCCGTCCGTCCGTCTGTCCGTCTGTCTGTCTGTCACACTCGTGAGCTGTATCAAAACGGTGCAAGCTAGGATCACGAAATCTTCACTGTAGGCTGCCCCAAGGTCTCTAGTTTATCGTGACAAAATTTCATGCCACTGGGTGCAGGGGTTCCCCTCGAACGAGGGCGTCGAAGAGGGGTACCCCCTAAAAAGACGTCATTTTGCCGTTATCGGCTCGAATAATGTAAAAACGGTTGCAGATAGGTACATACATGCTGCTTATCATAACAAGCACTGCTGACAGGCTTTTCGGATTTATCAACATCGATGACCTTGAACGACCTTAAACCCCTCAAAAAGAGGTTTTTAGTGAATTTTTCGCAATTTTTGGATACAGCGCACATTTCAACACTGAATTGCGACGAAATGGATGGAGATAGACTAAGACAACCTGCGTATGAAATTTTCAGCATTCAACGTAGATTTTAGCAGTTCAAGTCCCGACCCCCTAGGCTTAAGGAGACCGGCGCAGCCGGGCGTCAAAGACAGCTACCCCCTAAAAATTGTTTATTTTACCGCAATTATCTCGTGTAGGGTGAACACGGTTGCAGATAGGCACAGACATGCTGCTTATCATAACAAGCACTGGTGACAGGCTTTTTGGATTTATCACCATCGATGACCTTGAATGACCTTGAACCTTCCCAAAAGGGGTTTTAGTGAATTTTTTGCACAATTTTGCGCTGTGACACGCATTTCAAGAGTGAATTGCGCCAAAATGGCTGGAGATAGACCAAGACAACCTGCGTATGAAATTTTCAGCATGGAATGTAGATTTTAGCAGTCCAAATCCGGACCCTCTAGATTCAAACAGGCCTGCGCACGTGGGTGTCAACGAGAGGTACCCCTGTAAAAAGTGGTTATTTATACTCTGTTGGCTTGTTTAGCGTGTAAATGGTTGCAGATAGGCACAGCCGTGCTGCTTATCATAACAAGCACTGATGAGGAG
>Ga0209367_1009549_pt1 | contig 13129 bp, 6 predicted proteins | sample WorMetLIZISLAND2_FD_187412 | JGI IMG/M metagenome (GOLD analysis project Ga0209367, IMG submission 187412) | Marine gutless worms symbiont microbial communities from Max Planck institute for Marine Microbiology, Germany - Olavius geniculatus... ... | reverse complement strand
CTGGACGTAATCATCTGTGCAAATTTTGGTGTGGAAAAATTAAGGGGTTTGGGAAATACAAGGGGTCAAATTTTGGAGTTTCCCATTGAAATGGCTGGTCACCTTTACAACAGGGCTGGCGCTACCGCGCAGCCTGTGATATGCATTAGCAGAATTGAAGCGAAGTTAATTTTTTGACACGTGACTCGATCCGACCACACTCAAGTTCCCAAAAAATGGCAAAAAACATGTTGCTCAATAAAATTACCGACAGTGAATAAAAACAAGAAACAAAGTAATTTTGTAAAATGCGAAATCGCTGATGCAAGTCAACGCAAATTGTCGTTTTTGTTCGTTAATTGTCAGCATAAGAGTGACAGTTGGGCAGTTTAGCTGATGGTTTGACACTCCAATTTTTTCTTGGGTGTCAGGGACCTTATCTAACGCAATGTATCAATAGGCTATAGATTTCACAAGTCGGCTATACCTGCGAAATGACATTTAAATCCGTCAAACGATTTAAGCGAGAACCACGAATGTGACACTGCAGACGTCAAACGACAGAAAGACAGACTACGCTCCAAAGAAATGTGTAGGAATAGGCGGAATCGTTTGCGCTATAAGCTTAAAAAACAACTCCGCCTAATAAACCAGAAAAGTGACCTACTGACATGTAAATGGCGGAATTTGCTTTCTAGACTCATGTGCTTTATATGGCATTCTTTTTCTTTTCGTCCTGTTTGTATTTTTGTTAAGCTTATTCTTTTTTCTCATCTTGTCGGTTGGCGTGTCGAAAATATGGGCTACACCAGTTTGGTAATAAGTGCATCGGTCCTCTGCGGTTACTATGCAGTTAGAGTCTGTTAATTTATTATGACTTGCTTTTCTCACAAAGTTAGATGCCTGCAATACGTCAGGTCTCTAGCGATATCATCCTCGCCATTAAAGCGAAAAGAAAATGCAAATTTTTTGATACATTGTATTAATATTTCACATGACACCGTAGGCCTATACTGTACGCTACTGGCATACGCTTCAAAGATTTTTGCTAAATATGCCGGTTGAACTGTTAAAATTGTTTCCATTTGGCGAAATTATATGTATGACATTTATATCAACAATTATTGTTTAATAAACGTACTTAATTTTTGCTTCTTTTATGATCTAAGCTTACGGCTTACAGGCATCGACCAAGACAACTAGATTTTTTGTATACCAAATATATGCTAAATAAAAAATATAGCTAAGCTGTAGCCACTATTTTTTATTTAAATTCAACAAATTCAGACAAAAACCGGTACATTAATACACTTTCTAATAATGCAGATACCAGCTGGTGCTAAAAGTTGAGGAGACCAATACACTGTTAATCTCGTAATCGTAACAGTTAGAATAATCTTACGACTACACTACCACTATCTTGCCCCTATCCTTACTACTACCACTACTATGTATACCGTGATGGGAGTCACATTTTTGACAAACCACAGTAATAATTTAAAATGGCCCAACACTAGCACCAACGTTGTCTGCTGGCGTCGTCATGGATACCAGGGATCAACAACAACAACAACAACAGGGATCTATAGTATTTGCACCTATGATTCGAAACGCGTTTGACATGGCACGCTACAAATGCTATTTACTTATTTAGTGACCTATGACACCTATAATGACAGTACTGCTATAGAGGCTGCAACTGGTACTTACACTGTACCAGACTGGATAAATGACAGCGAAATAACGCTCGAATGCAATCATGAGGATTCCGTAGGTCGACGTAGCCATTAAAGCCCAGAGAGGGAGTCGTGTTAGCCACACGCGACAAACGAACTGATCATAAATGCTGTTAGGTGACAAACGAGTGCCATCCACCTCAAAAACAGCGGTCAGTAGCATGAAGAAAGATGCACATATGTCTATGATGCTCTGATTGACAATCAGAATGTTTATCGCCTGAACAAACAATAACACAGCTTGAAAGCTATGCATTCCTCCTCAATAAGCATATACACCGTGTCCGAAAAAAAATCCCAAACATGACCGATGATCACTTGAAAAAGGGATATCCAATTATAATAATTGTTGTTACGAATGTTTCTGGCACAACTGGCCATCAAGCGACTGTTATTTTCACCTCACTTAATGTCTGTTTCTGCACTACCTGGGAAAAGCAGAACCAACGAAATATGAGTTGAAATGAACAGAAATACGTCAAAAAGCATTCCCAACATTACCGATTGTGACTTTAAAAAATTGACAGATTTTAATATTTTTTGATGCAAACATTTTGACACTATTTGCCATCAAATGACCGTTTTAGTTCCCACATCACCGAATGTCTATTTCTGCACTACCTGGGAAAACCCGAACAGGCGTAATTAAATAAAAATGCAATATTCCGTTGGTTTTGTTTCCCCAGGTAGTGCAGAAGCAGACAATGGGTGCGGCAAAAAATTGGACAGTCATTTGATCGCCAGTCGTGTCGGATGTACTGATGTTAAAAATTATTAAAATGTGATAATCCTTCTTCAAGTTACAATCAAAAATGTCCGGGATGTTTTTTTCAGGAGACGGTGTATATGTAGCACGCGTCAACTATACCGACACCCTGAGTGCTAAATTACGATTACTAAACTGGTGCGTAGGCCTACTATATTTCGAATCATGGAATTCTTAAGCTTGCAGAATTTAGAAAAATTTTGAATGAAGTATAGGCCTACGTCATTTTAGAACTTCAAAGCATTTAAATATCATTACTTCGTGGTCGTAATGTAGCAAACAAACGACCACAAGATTGTGTAATTAGTGGCCGATTTTCCAGCGCACACGTTTTCAGCAGCGTTCTGTTAACGTCTTGGTGTCAGTGACAAAATTGTATTAACAAAATAATATTTATACGAACACGGACTCTGTCCAATGTATTTCGACAGTTTACAGTATATGTCCATATAAATATAATCGATGAGCTGTTTAGACTAGTAGAAAAAATCAAAATGTTTAATTGCAAATTGTACAGTAGCAATGTTATTGTCATTTTCGCTATTATTATAACTAAACAATTATCGTTATCAGCGTGCCCATTCGATTCATCACCAGCGCTTTACTATAAATGGTACAGTGTGACCATGCGCTTATCTTGGACCGTGATGGAGATATAGCGCCTCAAAAGTTGGACGGACGCAAGCAAGGACGCACGCACGGACGCACGCACAGACGCTCAGGTGATTTTATACTCTGTCCAATGCTATGGATTGCATTGAACAGACAATAAATTTTTAAGCAGTGCCGATAAAAGCCAAAAACACCGTGTGTCAATGGAAACTACAAAGTATCGACATCGCTGCAGTTAAAAATAATGGTAACAAGTAATTTTATCAAAGCTCCTAAGACGCGCGACAGCCTAGCAGTTCTTGTTCGCAGGTTGTCTTGTTCAATCTTCATCCATTTCGTCGCAATTCACTCTTGAAATCTGCATGCGCCGCAGCCACAAATTGCAAAAAACACTTAAACCACATATTTTGGGGTTCAAGGTCATTCAAGGTCATCGATGTTGACACCACTAAAAAGCTTGTCACTATTGCTTGTTATGATAAGCAGCATGTTTGTGCCTATCTGCAACCGTTTTCACGCTACACCAGCCAATAGTGGTAAAATAACCACTTTTGGCGAGATAATTGTCTTTGACGCAAACCTGCGCAAGCCTCCTTGAACCTAAAGGGTTGGGACTTGGACAGCTAAAATCTACGCTCAATGCAGCCTGAAAATTACATACGCAGATTGTCTTGATATATCTCCAGGCATTTCGTCGCAATTCTCTGCTGAAATGTGCTGCAGGCAAAAATTGCGAAAAATTTAACAAAACCCGTCTTTTGGAGGCTCAAGGTCGTTAAGGTCATCGATGTTGACAAATCTAAAAAGCCCATCACCAGTGCTTGTTATGATATGCAGCAAGTCTGTACCTATCTGCAACCGTTTTCACACTATAAAAGCCAACAGCAGCAAAATAACGTCTTTTTTAGAGGGGGTACCCCTCTTTGACGCCTTTGTTCGAGGGAAACCCCCTCACCCACGGGCACGAAATTTTGTCAAGATAAACTAGAGTCCACAGTAAAAATTTCGTGATCCTAGTTTGTGTCGATTTGACACAATACTGCAGTGTGACGGACGGACGGACGGACGGACAGACAGACAGACGGACAGACGGACGGACGCCTCGACGATGGCTAAGACGCGCTTAGCACTGCGTGCTGTCGCGCGTAAAAATGCGCGTTGAAATTCCCAGTGGTTGTAGACTGTAGTGTGGAAGCTATTAAAGAAGCATGTAAGACAAAACCGAGTACAATCTATACTTCCGTAAAACTTAATTGCAATGTAGCCTACCTCAAAATTGGCGTATGTCTTAACTGCACACAAGACTTTGAAAATGTATCACGTAATCGAAGCACGAAGAAAAACATTTCAACGTAATAATTCTTTCATAGAAAGTACGCTTGTAGTCCACTGAACAATTGCAGCTTTGATGTATACTGCAGTAGGTAAAGATCAAGTTTCGCGAAACCGTAGCAGCTTGATCTACGAGAATGTAACATGTATATTAAGATGTCTCAACTAAAAACTAGAAATTTGGGGCAAAGCCTAACGTGAGTCTGCCCGGCATCGTATGTCTGATTGGGAAAAAATTTGAAGGGTTGCAATTCCTCCGGTAGCAGTCACGTGGCCTACGATTCGAACTTCCGCGCCTACGATTCGAACTTCTGTTTTGACATATGGCGCGTTACAAATGCAGACTACTTACTACTTACTTACTCAAATGCCTTAGTATACGCAAAACTCGCATTGTCGACTTGGAGTGGGTCAACATCTGCGCCTATAACTTTTTTGTTAGTAAACCAATTTTTTTGCTTAACCTCTGAGGAATTGTAGTTGATAACGCCGTTTACCGCTTGCCGATATATCAATCTGTTCCAGAGATATTTTTAGTCGAACTCGAAAGTTGTTTTAAATCGCATCAAATTTTGGACGCTTTTTTGCCTTTCAAATTTTAAAGGGACAGTGCCCCTCCCGACAAAAACTCGTACACGCGTTATTACCCCGACCTTGGGCCACTTCATGTGGCAAAGTTTTGTGAGGCTACTCCCACTACCCTTAAGGTTATAAAGGTAAGGTCAAAGGTAAAGTCCAGTACTTGCTTCTTACATGAGACGAACTCGTGGCCAGAAGCGCTTTGACAATCTCGGAAGTGGCAGCTGATTGGCATGAGCTAATAATACCGCAGCGCACCATGCGGCCATCCATTGCTCGCGTTAACGAAACAATTGGACCCGCGGTTTGCAGCTAGCAGACATACCACAGCCCTAACCGGCCACACTAAGTTTCACCCCGTGGCCCGTAAGCTACTACTTATTTCCCATCTCAAGAAAGATAGAAGGCTGAGTTGGCCTAAACACACAGTAGCTTAACAATTTGCTCAAGGTTGATTGCAAATGACCGGCAGTGAAAATCGAATCGCAACCTGAAAGTTACGAGTCGACACCTATACACCTATCCACTAGACCACTTGCATCTACACAGGCAGGTAGGCGTGAACAACTTGCCCAGAGTTGTTACCCAGTAGTGGCTGGGAATTGAACCGTGGACCTTTCGATCTCGTATCTAACGCCCTAACTGCTGAGCCACCAAGCCACCACGCATATAAGCGCACATTGGTTAATTTTTTTGCCATTTTTGGCCTACCATTGTAAAAAATTGTTGGGGGACCCCGTTTCCGGTGTAGTGTGCGCTGGTAAAACGGTCATTTTCTAGCGCGTGTAAAAGTTTGGGGGTGCAGCACCTCTTAGAGGCCAAAATATAATCTTCTGAAAAAGTTGATTGCGATAGGTATAATTACACATTGAGATCTCCGTAGTTAGTAGACCAAAGTTCACCGGACATTTTTTACCAAACGCTTAAGAAATAGCAGTAAATCATGTAGGCCTACTTGTCTGATTTTTAATATCTTCATTTGTTCCGGAGATATTTTTTTGAAGTCGTGCAAAATCGCGCCAAACTTTGCATGTTTTTGGTTTCTAAAATTTTTTTGAAGAGGTTTTCCAAAATTTTGGACCCGGACTACAAAATCGAACACGCGTGTGTCAAAATTTCGCGCCGATCGGCCGACGGAGCTCACAGATTTTGTGGCGAAAAAAAATTTAAAATAAATGCCAGCAAAACATAAGTCCACTCCGAAAATTATTGTTTCCGGGCGGACTAATAATTTTTTTTGTCCGTTTATTTGTAAATTACTTTAACGGTAGCTTTATACGATTTACCTTGTCAGTAATCTTGATAAAGAATATGAAGACGATCAAAACGAACAAATTGTCAAGGACACCGACTGTTCCGATGATGATGTAGATGACCTTGAGAGCAAAGTCATGACCTTGAGTGCAAGGTCACGGATGTTGGCTAGATATGACGTCAGGTCATCAGACAGCGACGGAGATGTGGTGACGTCGTTCGTGACGTCACTCGACAACGATGAGTTCTCCATCACCGCTGGAAGTCGCCTCGGTCATCAGCCTCAGCAGCAGCCTGCTTTATACTGTATTAACCGACGTGGCTATACAGGTTGCTGCAGCTGCTGCATTCGCTGCTGAATAAGCTGCTATAAGTCTACAACATCGGTAGCAGTACGATGCCACTACTTGGAAAATTAATCTAATCTATTATCTTTCATCAGCACCACACGCTGACGCTGTCACATACATCGTGGTCCATGAAAATTTGCCACCAGTATCTTCACCACAAATTAGCCGATTTTAATAATTTTTTGTGGCACAATCTGCGAACAATTTACGACAAAACAGTTATTAAAGTTCCCACCAGGCGTTAACGTTTTGCGAGCACTCAGCCATACTCCTGTTGAGATATAAACTACAAGAGACCTTGCATATGACAGATATCAACTGCGGTAAGAGAATCAAGTTATCTTTTATCAATATGAACTCCATTATCGACCAGCATTTCGTCACTAAACCAAAACGAAAATAACATCTATTCAGCAGCAGTCTTGAATAACAGTGTGCTTCAGTCAGTTCTTTAACAGGCGTCCCTTAAGTCCAAGGTAAAATCGCCATGAAAAAATGACATTAATGACACCAGCTATTAAACGATGCATTTGTGGCTAATTTTGCTGGCTTAGTTTTATTAGCTACACCACTATCAGATTTTCTTTAGCTAATGCACTCAGTTTGTTGTCGCTATGCTTGCATTGGTGAAATTTATGAAGCGACGCATTTTGTGTGTGGTAAAATTTGTAATAAATTGTTTTACCGCAAATTGTTCATCAGCAGTGTTCCTGTAAAATAATTTTGAAAATCGATTAATATTTGGCAAAGATATGGGCAGAAGTATGATGGCACGTTTTTATGGACTACCCTGTATAGGCTAATTGCTGCAGAACGCAAACGTAATTTAGATAAATTCATGTCTGTCAGCGCAAATAAATTTTTTACTTCGTGTTTCCAATAAAACATCTAGCATATTATACTAAAACGTTATTTTGCTCTCACCAAACAGTAATGCTACTATTGTAAGATCTGATAGTCGTCTGTCGCAGTGAAATAAAATAGAGTCTAAAGTCTATCTAAATCGCTGAAGAACGGGAGGTTTGAACTACAACGAACACTACTACTGCGTGTAAGTTAATTTAAAAGCAGTGATGTCGAGGTTTGTAGTCGTCGGTCTTCTGTTTCTCTTAAGAGCGCGCAAATATTGAAACAATTTTTGAAGATACGGAAATTGTGCTGCGAAACGCTTAATGTTTCAGCCCGAGAAACATTACCTGAGAATACAGACACGCACAAACATGCACAACATCATCTTCATAGTACATCGTCACGCAGACGACTATACTTCAAGTACTTGTCTAGCACTGTCATTCTAGTAAATGCGAACGAAAAATATGCCTTAAGATAATTAGTCTTTCAAACATGAAAACTGAAACTAAAACTGATCAAGTAAAAGTAAAATAATTTTTAGAACAGTTCTAGGTTAAACCAATTAAGTTTCAGAACTGAGTAAAAACATGCAATGAAAATTAAAAGTCGTACGAAAGTACACAGAGCGTATCGAAATACAGAATAAAACGGCTGTCATAATTTTCTACTTTGCTTCTTTGCTGATTACGGCTAGAAATTCATTTGAATGTTTTGTGAACATGAAGAAAAATGCTTTGTCTTTTAAATTAAAATTAAACGATATTTTTACAATAATAAATCGGGACTAAACAAAAAGGCAAAAAAACTGTCGAAAAACTGAAAAATTAAAACAAACAACAATTTAAGTAAGTTGTTGCGCACAGTTGCAGCTCTGATCAATTTCAAGATAGACGTACATGTTAATTTTGTTTTGTAAGCCAATGTAATCAGACTGCATTTACTTAAATTGGTGCGCTCTCACAATTTATCTATCGCTCAACTTGATCAAGTTTCTCAGGCCCTTATTGTATCACGATTACGACATGCACTGCGTGCTTGGTCTGGATTATTGACAACTAAACTAATTAGTACACCGTGTCTCAAAAACTGGACCACTGATACACTTCTTGCATGTGTCCAAACAAAGAGACACCAGGTAGAAAATTTATTACAATTTTAACTTGACTGCGACGTCGCTGATGAATGGTTTGTATAACGTTATAATGTTTAACGACAAAAATTTTGTCACTGACTTGGTTAATTCGTTGGAGTATTGTAATGCAGACACCTCTACTGTGGGTGGCACAAAAAATCTAAGCTGGTACTTTATTGTCTCTCCAATGCAATGCAATGCAATAGCATTTGACTGAGTATAAAATCACCTGAGCGTCCGTCCGTCCGTGCGTAAGTGCGTGCGTGCGTGCGTCCGTCCGTCAGTCCGTCAGTCCATCCAACTTTTCTTAAGCTATCTTTCTTCCACATTCTCTTTCCCTTTCCCTTTCTTTTTCCTTTTTCCCCTTTTTCCTTTCTCTTTCCTTCTTTTTTCTTTTTCCTTCCCCATTTTCTTCCCCCTTTCTTTTTTCCTTTTCCGTCACTTTCCCTTTTCTTTCTCTTTTTCCTTCCCGTTCCTTTTCCCTAGCCTTTTCCCTTACCCTTTTTCTTTCTTCCTTTCCTTCTTTTTTTCCCTTGCGCTTCCCCTTCCCTTTACCTCCCCTTTCCACTTTTCTTTTCCTTTCCCTTTCTCTTCTCCTTTCCTTATCCTTACCCCTTTGTTCTCTTTTTCTTTCTTTTTTTCTTCCTTTCTTTTCTCTTTTCTCTTCCCTCTTTTCTTCCTTTTTTCCGTTTTTCTTTTCCTTTACCTTACCCCTTTTCTTTTCCTCTCTTTCTTTCCTCTTTTCATTTCCCTTTTTGTTTCTCTTTTTTGACTTCTCTTCTCCTTCTCCTTCCCCTTTCCCTTTTTTCTCTTTCATTTTCTTTTTTCCTTTTGCCTTCTTTCTTTCCCTGTCCACGTTCGTGCGTTTAACATTTGAGGCGCCATATCTCCACAACGGTGCGAGATAGACGCATGGTGACAATGGACCGTTTATAGTAAAGCCCTGGCGACGAATCGAATGGTCACGTGACTGACAATATTTATTGTTTAGTTGTAGGCTTAATAATAGCAAAGGATGACAGTAACATTGCTGCTGTACAATTTAAAATTAAACTTTTTTGATTTTTTTACCAGTTTAAACAACCCAGTAATTATATTTATACGGACATGTAGACGGACATTGGACAGACTCTGTGTTCGTATGAACATTATCTTGTTCTTAATATTTTTAAAATAAAATTACAACTTTTAACAAGTGCTGTTCTGATTATGTGACGATTTTTGCCGTTATTAAACCAGGATTTTTAAAGATATTTAAAAATGTACCAGGGCTCCAGTTTTGGAGACAAACTTCCCATTTTTGTCATGACAGGACTGTTTTTAAAAACATTTTTGACTTTCTGTGTCGTACCTCATTGATCTGATTTCACTGTTGCGTTTAGTAGGCTATACTCTTATCTCTGCGTGCTAGATGAACTGGCACTCAGTTAATACCGGTTGTCGAGTACATAATCATATTATATTATATTATATATCGTATAATTAAGGAATCGTAAACGAGTTTTTTTCACTGCGACTATGCTAACGTGACAAGAACTGATGACATTATTCATAGGTCTACTAAGGCGAACTTACACCTGTCAAGAGCGACAAAACTGAGAAAGGCGGAAAATTTTCTAAATAATTATATTTTTGATGTAATTTCGTCAAATTGTTAGTCGGTGTGTTTGAGGCAATTTACTTTTGCGTTGATGTGCAATTATGTTACTGATTCGACAGTGAGCCAACAACGTTTGCCGTCCTTTCAATATTCTTATCCAGAAATGCACCGAAATATCTGGCCAGTAAAGCATAACTAGATACGACTTCTTATATGACAGAGAACTAAGCATTAATTAACACGAGAAATCGCTAATGACAAAACATGTTGTTTGTCAATATGCAGCTGATAAAAGACGTCTAACTGATTGAGCTTTTAATAAGCGGCAGCGCTTCCCTGGGCCCACTGAACAGCTTACACCACTCGCGAAATTCTATAGCTTACAGACAGAAAATAAATTTTAAAAAAACTAGAACAAATAAAAAGAGAAAGAGAAAAGGGTCGTAGTCTCCAAAAATTCAAATTTTACCCTTGTTTTTGCTGTAGACGTCTAGCACGTGTTGCATGTTATGTGGTAAATTAGAACAGAAATTATATTTCGATGGCGTTTACTTGTGACACGGCTACCGTAACCTACTATTTTTGCCTTCATCTTCTTGCTGGTGCATGCCTGCGGGCGTGCATGATTAGGCTAATGAAGATAACCGTGTATCTGCGCAATTTTCGTTACTTACATTACTGCCACGATAGCTATGCTTATAGGCCTACGCAGACAGAGTCTGTCTTAATGAATAATGACACAGTGCGTTCGTTACGAGCGTGATTGTCGCTGCCCTCATCATTTTTACACGCCCTCTTCTGCCATAACTCACAGCTGACGTGATTCGCAGCGTTCCATCATATTCTCCGTTATATTCTCTGACGTGTGCTATGGATGGACACAAGCGCCGCCATGCAGAATCAATAGGCCTACACATCATTTAGCTTATCCTAGTCTCCGCTGACGCACATTTCGGCAAAATTTCAGACTGAGGCTATTAGCAGTCCCGAATACGTGTCAAAGCCAGAGCTCGCCAGTCGCCTACTCGTAAACCCTACCTACTCCATCCGAGATGTTCGCAGCACACACATGATATTGTTTTGTTTAACGACGAAGACTGGAAAGAAAGAAACCAGAAAAATATGCCAGTCCAGTGCTGACATATTGCGCGGACGCCTACTCACGGCTGCGTGACCGTAACGCTGACGTTTGAGGCTTTGACCTATTAAACTAAAAATTGCCACACCGGGTACTTTTCACGAAGGAGACGTTCACATTAATTCTGTTGGTTTTCTGCGTTTGTTTCATTTTCTAGTTAAGAGCCAGTTCGGAACAGAGAGACTGGCGGACAAGACCGTATTGTGACCATAAAATAAACATAACAAACTTTACTATGGAAAGAATTTCACTAACTAAGCGTGCAATAAAAATACACCAACCATGTACGTATTTTAATGAGTCATTGGGTCACGAAAGCACCATAGATTATTTTTAATCACAAACACTGAAATAGTCTGAGTTTGAGGTTTTGGACAACTTTGTGCATCTGTCGAAACATTTGCCGTTGTCTGTAAAATCTGCGTGTAATATTGACAGTTGCTACGCGGTTAATTTGGTCGATAGCGATAGCATGCCTGTTTATAGTCTGCGCTGGGATCATGCCGACTTGACGCTGTACAGAAATGCAACTGGGTGTTATTTGCCTTTTATTTTGCAGGAACTTTCTTTTCTAGAAAATAATGAGAATGTTAATGCTAAGTTAATAGAAGGCGTATATCGTTGGTTAGTGGAAGTTTTGTCTTTTTGCTCAGAGAATACTATTCCTTTGCAAAAGAAACACTTTCTCAAGTTTTGGTGGGACCAAGAGTTAGATGCCTTGAAAGACCAATCTATATCTTCATGTAATACCTGAAAGGGGGTAGGTAGACCGGGGTCTGGCCTATTGTTTGACAAATATCGTAAGGACAAGTCAACTTATAGGCGAGCTATAAGAGCTAAGCAGCAGAAGGAAAGCTATGCTTACACTGACGACTTGCATGAAGCTCTGCTTAAAAAAAACAAAAACAACTAATTTTTGGAAATGCTGGAACAGTAAATTAGGTGATAAGAAACCTTTAGCAAATACTGTTAATGGTATTAGTGACAAGAATGTAATTGCTGAGAATTTTGCAACATATTTTACTAACGTTTGTAGTCACACAACAGCAAACCGCGCTGCTGAGTTGAAGGCCGATTATGTGCACAGAAGATCTGCCTACCTCGGAGTTCCTGTTGATGATTCATTTCGCTTTGATGCAGAACTTGTTGAATCTGTCATTTACAGAATGAAGCTCGGTAAAGCTGCAGGCCTGGATGGACTAACTGTAGAACACTTGCGTTATTGCAGTGTAGTCTACCATATATATTAGCCAAACTCTTTAACCTTATGCTGCTTGTTGGATCTGTACCTACGGATTTTAGGCAATCATTCACCGTTCCAATTCTAAAAAATAATTTAAATGTCTACTCTAAGTCAATAACTGTTGAAGACTTTCGTGGAATATCCATTAGCCAGGTTATTTCAAAAGTATTTGAACATTGTATCTTGGAGCGTAACCAGAAGTTCTTCATGTCAAGCGACAATCAGTTTGGGTTTAAGAAAAAGTCCACCTGTAGCCATGCCATATACTAGTTGAGATGTGTCGCCGATTACTATGTTAACAAGAAATTTGAGCTAATGCTCACGGGACGCGGAAAAGCCTATAGCAGTTCCTGTTCGCAAACTGTCAGTCTATATCCAGCCATTTCGTTGCGACTTTTACGGGGGTACCGCTCTTTGATGCCCTCGTGCGCAGGTTTCCATGAACCTAGAAAACCGTGACTTGGACCGTCGAAATCTACGTTCAATGCTGAAAATTTCATACGCAGCTTGTCCATGTCTATCTTAATTGGTTTCGGCGCAATTCGCTCTTGCAATG
>Ga0209367_1009547_pt1 | contig 13133 bp, 6 predicted proteins | sample WorMetLIZISLAND2_FD_187412 | JGI IMG/M metagenome (GOLD analysis project Ga0209367, IMG submission 187412) | Marine gutless worms symbiont microbial communities from Max Planck institute for Marine Microbiology, Germany - Olavius geniculatus... ... | reverse complement strand
CTTTATGCGTCCTATGCACAGTCTTATATCTGAACTACTACCTTTGAAACCTTAGACCTTTAGTCCTTAGTTTCAAGGTCCTATCTATTCTTAAAGGGGAAAATGCCATACTCGAACGGTCACCACAGCAAAGAAAGGTCTCCTCGGTCTCAGATTACCTTTAAGGTCGGGTTTCCTGAGCACCTACTATGTTCGGATGCTCAGGCAGACCCTACCATGCACTTGTAGGTATGGTCCTTAAGGGACCACCAGACTACCGTGCGGTAGCTTGGTCAGATCAAGTTAAGAGTTTTTCCCTTTGAGCATCGCCTTTTATAGTCCTGGCTCTCATACAGGAGCCTATGGAACAATTATTTTTTCAACACAGAAAAGGCTCGGTAGCAATGTATTTGATAGAAAAGGTCATCCAAGACCATTTATATGGTAGATGAGCCTCTTTCCCAGTACGTTTTAAAACGTTGAATGAGAAAACGGTAAACAGGCTACTTGGGAACTTTTAGAAGAGATAGTTCTTTACGAAGAATCTAAAAATACGGTTTTATTGGCGTAACTATGGTTTTAAAGTTATTAATTAGACTTTGATAAAGTTATAGCGAAGCATGGGTGAAGATTTTGACGTTATTTCCTACAGATGGATTTCTTACGGGCGGGGCCTATTTTTCGTGCTTGAGAGAGCTGGGTGGCTGGCAGTGATCCGAGTATGTGCTGCAGCTCCAGGCTCACGCCTCGGTCATTGATAAACGACGTATTCATACGCGAGTTATAGCGAAAATGTAAACATTTTTTTTGGAGATTTTTGATATTTAAAGTTTAATTTCTTAAAATATAGATATTGTAAAAATATGCGGATACCTACAAACTGTTTATCGGAAGGTAAGGTTTCTATCGATACGTAACATTATGCACCACAACGCATTTGAGGTAAGTTTTTGTGATATTTGTGCGTTAAAGGGGGTTTTTAAGGCTAACTTTTTCGGACATGCTAAAATACTTGCTAGACGAAATTAGGTTCTAGCTATAAGGACGCAAATAATGGCATCTTATATGTCTAAGCTAGCTATAATATTGATGGTTTTTATGTGGACAGAGTTTTTATGGTGATTTTTTAAAGGTTTTTAGTTGGTAAGTTTTTGACTAGGCGGAAGCTGACAGAAAATGCGACTATGGTATGAAATAATAATAACTTTTAAGACGCAGGCTTTATAGCTGAAGACTATAAAATGATTTTAATGTGTTACCAAAAATTTGTTACACTTGTAGTATGTCACGAGTACATCTGAGAAAAAAATACTATGCATGTCGATTCATTTCGTGTATGTTTCAAAACTGACCTCTTTTTCTTGTCATAAACCGCTGAACTTACCATTTACAATGACATTAACAACGATGTAAACAACCTTGTTACTTCAAGATTAGTGGCTAGAGGGCATGACCATTTTAACTTAGAGTAAAAGAATTTTGTTAGATCATTAACAAATATTTTTATTTGTTGTAGAAATCATTATCAGAAGTCTAAAGATGTCTGAGGTATGTATTGTATGCTTATAATGTGCTTCAGAAAAATCTGAATTTATGTGGCACATGTATGTGAAAAACTGTAGAAGGTTGCACTTAAGAAGTTATTACAGGATGGGCCAGAAAAAATGTTTCACTTCACTGGCACACTCTGCAGACAATTTGTGATAATGTGATTATTACAGATCCCACCACTCCGTAAATGCGTCTCTACACTACCTTGTGAAATATCAATGAAATATGCATACATAATGATAATAACAAACAGACATTTTGGTAAAATTGAAAAAAGCACTTCAGACCAACATTGCAGTCAGTGTTCTGTATGACACTAAACTGTGTGGGTCTAACACAGTCTAGTGTCATACGAATCATTCATCGCAATGTTGGTCTGAGGCGTTTTTTTCCGTTCACCTAAATTTTTATTATTTTTCGTTTTTGCTTACATTGATATTTCTCAGGGTAGTGTAGAAACACATTTACCATGTGGTGGGATGTATAATAATCACATTATTGCAAATTGTTTGCAGAGTGTGCCAGTGACAGAATTTTGAAAATCGGTCAATATTTTTCAAAGATATGGACAAAAGTAAAGTGGCACGTTTTTTATGGCCCACGGTGTAGGTTTGTAGTAGCTGTTTAAAAGTCTTGAGTGTTGCAAGCTGGATCACGAAGTAGAAAGTGCTGGACGGAATCATCTGCCCTGATACTGAGAGGGATTCATGGTTGAGTGTACCGACAGTCTCTGTTACTGTATGGTACAGTGACACGATTAGTGGCTGCTATATGAGTATGACAGCTGACATAGTGATTCTTTCCTTTTTCCCCTTCACAGTGTGCCTGTTTATTGCAAAATCTGTGCTAAGTACATTAGTGCAATTATGAAAACAGTTATTTTGTAGCCAAAAAGCTAAGGTATGTGGCATTTGGGTTTAGACTTTTCAAGTTATTGCTGTGTTGATGGTTCATCACCTGCAATGCTGCATGAGAATGATGAGATACATGATAATTATCATATGATAATAACTTTTGTTATTTATCATTTTGTTTTAGATCTCCTTTTTTACAAGTTCTGCTTTGTTCATGCAGGAGATATGGAATTATTAATACATATTAAACACATAACTTGTGTTATGACATTAAGGGCATTGATTTTCATGGGACTATTGTATACCTATTGCATACATCTTACAACATCCAGCAGTCTCTAGTGATTTCTAGTTTATTAGCTGTCAGAGTGAAATTTTAGTGATTTTATTTTTTTTTGTGTTTTATGGAGATATGTTTATTTGTTTAAAGGGAAATAAGAAGAAGACTGGTCGTAAATACACATCTCAGATGGAGACAGTTGTCCGTGAAGGTACTTGTTTAGTCATTGATTGGTTTTACCATGGTCATGTTAGCTTATCTGTCTCTGTAGATAGGTTCAGTATTTACAGACTTGACTGGTGACCTTTGTTAGGAAGACACAGTGAATATTTATAACATATGCTCGTAGCATCGTAACAAGTAACAAGCATTCGTATCAGGACTGTTGGCATTCGTTATAGTTGAATGCAGTGACATTTAACGGAGCCATTTGATGCAAAATATTTTTCTACCAAGGGTTGCCTGCTAGCTATGATTTTCATTAGCAAAAAGCATCTCAAGTTTAGATACAATATGTCTGTGTCACAGTGCCGCTATTGCTATGTGTGTGCTGTGGTATGTGATCTTCTCGGTTGGCGCTAGGCAGCAAGTGTAGCATTGCTGTTGACTTCACTGGCATAGAATTGTGTAGTGAAATTTTGAGATGCCTGATGTAGCATATGGTTTTGTGTTAGCTTTGTGTAAAGTGGGTCACGAGGTCTGTTGATGAAAGAATCTGTGTGTTTTGCATACTGCTGTACTTTGACATTCTGTTTGTGTACTTACTTCTCACCGAGTTATGGACGGATTTTCGTGAAATTTTTGACAGTGATATAACTGCAGACAGAAAAAAAACAGTTGTGTTTATGAGGTGGTCTGGGAGATGATTTTAGACTGACAGAACCAAATTTGTTTGGGCTAAGAAATTTATTTCGTTGCTTTAATCTAATTATGTTCATGCTAAACTGGTGAAATTGCAGCACGAAAAATGGTGCTGCATGCTGATTTATACAAGGTGACTAAAACAATGCTGATTTGTTGATTTCAGCCAAAGCTGCATTCTCCGACCTGAGTACTACGGGTCCACGCCAGCTGCGCAAACGTCCGCAGGCCTTGCAGCCAGCCGTTGCACCGCCAAAAAAGACTCCAAAGAAAGCCCCAAAATCTCCTAAGGTTTGTCTACTGTCATCTGTTTTCTTTTACGGAGTTTGTAAATGATTTGTCGAATGCCACGGTAATTTGTAGTTTGCAAAGAGCTGCTGTTTTTTTTGTTGCTGTTTGTGAGTGAGCCACATGATGTAATGCATTCTGCTCAGCATTAAATGCTGTGAAGACAATTCTCATCACCTACCTGACTGATGGCTCATAGAAACCAAGTCCGCATAATTTCCGTTCTCGAAAACCCGTCCATGCATTTTAGCATGCTTTCAAACTGTTTCTGTGAAATGTGTGGTTTTGCTGCAAATTCATTTTGTTCTTGCCGATGTACTTGCATATTAACCATAGTTGTTATTTTTCCATCATTGTAACCGTGAAAATAACGGAAACTGAACAGCCTCTTTAATCATTGTCATCACGTCAAAACAAGTACAAGAAACTTGAGCTAATGCTCACGAGAGGTGCGAAAGCCTATAGCGGTTCCGGTTCAGTAGTTTAGCGGAAAATTGGGGTGTTCACACTAAGTTAATATACAAATACCAAATTCTATATCTGGATCGCATAATGATAGTTCCATGGTGCCACTTTGTGAATGATATAGACTTGTGTGACAGCCCGAAATCGCAGAAAAAATCCATAAAAGCCCAGCGTTCAAGATCATCCAAGGTCATTGAATTCGGCGCCAATTGAGCGCCAGTGTACGACTTCCTATTAGTGATTAATAGTAGCCTAGGCCCTATCTTGCACCGTTAATAAGATACAGCGACTTACTGGCCAAAAATCGCAAATTATGCCCACCCCCTCTCATTTAGCGCCCTCGTTCGGGGTGACCGCCTTCGAATTTAATGAAAAGCTTTACGGTTCCTGAAACTAGAGTCTTCCAGGTAGCCGACGCTGAAGACTTGGTGATCTTAGGTTGCACCGTTTTTGACTGATCCACCCATGTGACAGAACGGATGGACGGACAGACAGAATTGCGATGGCTAAGATGCTATGAAAGCAGTAGCTGCTTTCGTGCATAAAAATGGGTTAACATTATGCACGTTTGCAGTGGTTTAAAAAAATTTTTCTACCGTTTGTTACAACCATAATATCAACTGCCTGTCAAATTTATGATGTCTAACGTGTAGTGCGTATTGTACATTGCATTACCGGTAGCTGCATGCAGTCAGAAGGAGTTAGGATTCACGGATTGCACATAATGACCAACCATTTATATAGGGTGTTGGATTGCATTAAATATTATTACCATTATGTCCATAAATGTGATAGTTTCAGTCCACTGCAACTAGTGATTTGTAGGAACCGGGTATCCGGACCTGGTTCCAAAATTTACTACCCATTCCAAATCCGGGTAATTGATACCCGTTTTGTACCGAATACTGACAAAACTGATAAAAATTGCACTACTTGTGATCTTTTTTGGTGAAGTTGTCTGCTGCAAAGAAAACTCAACTTCAGCCGTTTTTGTTGACAGACCTATAAATATCTAATGTTATAGACACATTATGAACGTTTTCACGAAATATATTCGGTAATTGAGTGGTCTATGTGTCATTTTTCTTACATATGGCACTTGGTTGAAACTGGGTCCGGGTACCTGGGTAATTGCAACCGTGTACCCAGTTCCTAAAACGGGTAATGCTGCAAATCACTACCTGCGACACAAACAGCGTGCCTCATTTCGACTTCCCGTGCTAGGATTGTCTGTAGCAGCGCCAGATAGTAATTCTCTAATGCTGCTGCTGTTAAATTGCAGAAAAAGTGATAGAAGACTGGGCCGTGAGTGGAAATCCATGCCGATGCGTTGAACACTCGAACTTCTGTTTGCTGTTTTGTGTTTGTTCTCGTTTTAAGACATCTTCTTCGTGTTTTATTGACGTTTCACTTGTTGTGTCGGCTTTTTTATGGGCATCTGTTCCTGTTTGCATTAATCCAGCTCAGGATTTTATGTAGTTGTGTAATTGGCTTTTACTCTTTTGGCTTGCGATTTATGAAATTTGTTGCCACTCTGTAGTGATTGCATTGTTTATTTATGTGTTTTAATATGTACATTGTACAATCTACTGGAAGTGAGCTTTTCATCATTGCACACTTTGTACATGAATGAACTTCGACTAATTTCTACCACTCTGTTCTAACTTGCGTGTGATACATTTCCTGATATGGTTGTTTTTTGTTTGTTGAAAGTTTGAAATTAAATTCGGTTTAATGTACTACTTTTAGTATTCACCTGTGTATCAGCTCACCATTTTGGGGTAGACTGCTAAGCTGTAAGCTTAAAGGTCGGCCCTTTGGTATGAGTTGTTTTCGTTGTCGTCTGTCATCTGTCTGTCACGGATATATTGTGGCCAAATGGTACAAGATGGAGCCTAGATTGCTACTGATCACTAATTAGAAGTTACATACTGGCTTTCAAATGACATATAATGCTTTTAGTATTCACCTGTGTATTAAGACTTAATGTGTTAATTTCATGCCATATTTCAGAATATTTGAGTCAATCATCCAGTAAAACTGGCAGCAGCTGTGGAAAATGGGGTACATTAACCTAGTGTGCAACGGATTAAGCAGTAAAATGTGCGAACAAATTATTGGTTAGAGCTGAGTACTGAAAGGCACTGCACATCAGTGGACACAAAATGGATTTCACCTCAGATTCAGTGAGTTTCTCACTGACATTGTGCGCTTTATAAATTCAATTTTGTTAGAATTTTAGTTCAGTCTGAAGCCCGGTACACGCTAGCTGTCCGAGCGGTATGCCCAGATGGCTGGTGTTTCTTACGACCATTCGAATAGCTGTTGAACTGCCGTTCCAATGGTTGTCAAAAACCAGCCATTTGGACGGACTGCTATGTGTACCGGGCTTGAGTGATAATGTAATGGTTTTAATGTGGCAGATGAGATAAAATGAACCAGCAAATGCCAGTATTGCACATGCAGTAAAAAATGAGCTGCAAACACTTGCTTTTTCAGACAATCACACAATGCCTGGATATAAAAGTGTTAGCACATCGAAAACAGCAAAAAATTACAATGTGATTTTGTTCAGCAGCACACTGACACACTATCAATGCGATGCAGGCAGTATCATCTTTGTAATTTTTGCTGTTTTCTAAGTGCTAGTCCCTCAATGTTGCCGTTAACAAGTGTATAAACGGTGACTGGACTGTTCGTACCATCACGGACTATTCATACCTTTCATAGGGTCGACTATTCATGGCACCATTTATTTTTATCGTTTTCACGCCAACGTCGGAACACTTCTATCATGAGAAACTGTTCACAATGAAGGGACTTGCATAATTAAGTTAGTGTACGTGTAAACGTCGCTGCTAGCTAATTGTAGTTCAGTCGTCTATTTCATTCATTTCTAGAACATGGAACAGACACAGTAGGCTAAGCAAGTAAACATTCATTGTGCGCCTGAAAGCCAGCCCAGGCTGTTGCTTTAATCTGTCGCATTTAACTTAAATTAACAATCACTAGACTTCTAAAACATGAGCTAGAGTTTCGTTTTTGAGAAAGAAAAGGAGATGCACCACGTGCACGTGAAGTGCGGTACGTTTTAAGGTCATCCAAGGTCATTGATTTTCGAATCGTCTGTGGTACGAATAGTCTATGGTACGAATAGTCCGAGGTACGAAAAGTTCTGTAACCGTATAAACTGACGTTTTGTACATTTATCGAAGTAGAGCTGTAACCACAATATACACAGTGAAACGACCCTGATTTCTGCAAAAAATCGTGTAGATCTAAGCAGTATTTCTGAAGTTAGAAGCTATATAACAGAGTGGCCCCGTTTTTTTGGGGCCGCCCTGTATATGACAGGAGACTGTTAGACACACAGATCATTCACCGTAATGTTGATCTGAAGTGTGTTTTCAATTTTACCAAAATGGTTATTATTGTTGTACATGCATATTTGATTCATATTTCACAAAGTAGTGTAGAGACGCATGTATGATGTGGTGGGATATATAATAATCACATTATTGCAAAGTGTCCACAGAGTGTTGTCAGTGAAAGAATTTTGAAAATTGGTCATTAATTGGCAAAGATATGGACATAAGTAAAGTGCCACGTTTTTCATAGCCCACCCTGTATATTCTGTTCATTTCTTCAAATAGTGGAAGTTCAATTTTGGGCAGTTTCTGGCTGCTATCAACACACTACAGCCGATAATAAATTGATGCTACAAAAAATCCATTTACTGCTTTAAATGTTACACATATGTGTGGTCAACTATAAAAATGAACACTTGAGTAATTGTTAATTTTGTTGAAAAGCTAACAGTGCTAGTTGCCAAAGTTTAAGAAAATGCATTTTTCCTGTTTAGCAAATCTTTCTGTTGTTGAGCATTAATCTTACAGAATAATCAGTAAAACTTTTCCGTAGTTCTAGAAAGAACAAACTGCTGGCAATAAACCTGTCAAAATGTATCGTGAATCTGAAAATCACTTCTGACCAAACAGCCAAGTTTTGTTGTAGCAATTAGAGCATTATACATAGCACAGTTGATGAACTCACTAAACCGACATTTAGATTAGAAGCAGAAAACAAACTTCACTAACCACTGGTTAGTAACTAGGGTTCCTACAAGTCAGGGAAGATTGGAAAATGTCAAGGAATTTGTGAAGTCAGAGAACTGTCATGGAAAAATATTATCTTTGAAAAGTCAGGGAAAATGATCTTGGATCATGCAGACTGCAGATAACTGTGATTTTTTGCATCTCCAAATATTAACAAGAAATTTGAGCTAATGCTCACGAGATGTGCAAAAGCCTATAGCAGTTTCAGTTCAGTAGTTTAGCTGAAAATTGGGGTGTTCACGCTAACTTAACATACAAATACCAAATTCTCTATCTGGATCACATAACGATAGTTCCGTGGCGCCACATCATGAATGATATAGACTTGTGTTGCAGCCTGAAATCGCCAAAAAATCCATAAAACCCCTTATTTTGGCGTTCAAGGTCACTGAATTTGGCGCCAATCGAAAGCCAGTGTACGACTTCCTATTAGTGATTAATAGTAACCTAGGCCCTATCTCACACCGTTACGGAGATACAGTGACTTATTGGCCCAAAATCGCAAATTTTGCCCACCCCGTCTGATTTAGTGCCCTCATTTGGGGTCACCCCGTTCGAATTAATGGAAAAGTTTTACGGTTTCTAAAACTAAAGTCTTCCGGGCAGCCGACAGTGAAGATTTGGTAATTCTAGCTTGCACTGTTTTTGATTGATTCACCCGTGTGACAGGTGGACAGACGGACAGAATTGCGATGGCCGAGATGTGCTGAAAGCAGCAGCTGCTTTCGCGCATAAAAAGCAGACAAATTGTTAGCTTCCATTGAATGTCCAAAAGCTAGACATGTTTCAGCTTCAGGGGGGCTTTGCCCCCTGACTCCTGACCAGGGCCTCTGTCATTTGCATATTGCTCTAGTAATACCGTTTCATTACTTAATACCATTTATGACATTTTTGCGATAGGGTTATTGTTTCGATAATGTCGGAAATTGTCATTCAATGACTGGAAAGTTGGGGAATTTTGCTACAGAAAACCTGTAGGAACCATGACTAACAGAAAAGCAAAACGTTCCAATACTCTGTCCACATGCACTCAATGAATTAAGCACAAAACAAGCACTTACTATAAAGTGAAATGCTCTCAATTCTGTCCACCTGCAGTCAAGATTGAAACTATAGCGATTACACAGTTTCATACTGATGTCAAACAAATGTGGCTCAAACAGAAACTGTCCACATCAACATGTACAGCTGCTCTACAATTACACCCTACAGATTTGGCACTAAAAACAGTTTGCACCACCAGTGGCAGAGCCAAAGCCTCCCAATCCCCCATAAGTACATGTTCAAGCTGCACTAAATGTGCCAATTTGGTCAGTTGGCTGTCAAGAAAATGACTGCAATTGTTACTGACCAGATCTCTTATTTTAAACGCACAGTGCACCAAATTTGACTTTGGATGGAGCTCCACCCCAGGCCCCACCTGGTGGGGAAGCTTACAGCACTTCCCAGATCCCTAGCTGGATCTCAGGGGTCCACTTCTAAGGGGAAAAGGAGAGGAAAAACAAAAAATGGGGGAGAGGTCAGCAGGGGAAAATGGAGGAAAAGGCCCAAAAAGGGGGCGAAAATGGGACTTCAGGGAAGCAAGGACCCCCAATTCACATTTCTGGCTACGCCACTGTGCTCTACCAGCAAACACTACAATATGCACATGTTTGCATGTACGACAAGATCGCATTAGGTACTTGAACGTCTTCCACGACTTCTGCGCATTCTTTTCTGCCGGCCATGTATATCTACTTGATGCCTGCGGAGGTTAGACATGTGATTGAATGAGCATCCGCACAGCTTACAAGCAAACTTTGTCAGCGTTACCATCTCCCATTTGTAATCATCATCACCACTGGATTCTACGTCAGCAGATGTGGACATCGGCACTGTACGTGACACCCTCGGTGGTCGACCTGCTCGACCTCGGCCCCCTCTTTTCCGACGAAACTGCATGCTCCCTCGCACATATTTCGAAGCTGATGGTTGATCTGATGCGGAAAACGATGTCTGCGGCTGAGCATCGGCTGTTTGTGGAATATGCCAAGACAGTCGTGGCCCACAGCGTGGAAGCTACATAAAATAACAGCATTTTAACAACACAGCGTCAAACACAGCTTTATCAAACAGACAGCTGACATTCATACTAAATACCTGTGCACTAACGGATAATGCACTAATGGCAAAATAACTGCTACAGAACAAATGTATTTCGTAGGAATTATGAGAATGTACTTTAAAATGTAATAAAACTAACTGAGCAGAGTTTTTCAAGAATTAAAAAATTTTTCATCAGCTATGTATCAACAACATTTCTAGTAACTAAACATAAGTTATATATGTCTTAAACTTTTGAATGGAAATGCTGTGCAGTTATCAGAAGCAATGACTCAACCATAGCTTTAAACAGTATATCAATGAATCTTTGCCTGCCCTACTGGAATAGTCAAGGAAATTCATGTGGTCTGGAAGTGGTCTCCAGACCATAATGCGGCATGTGGTTATTTAAACATAATCATGCTAAATACTACCATATGCAATGTCTCAAATTTGTAGAACTGTCGAATCAATGCGGTAACGCGTAAAAGAATTAATGTGCATTAAAAAACTAACACACATATGTAAATTCATGTGATTCTGTGAAGCAGTAGTTTTAATATTCCATTAAACTATGTTTAATTGACGATCAAATAACATTTATGTAATTTCAAAGTGTTTTGTTGCCATTCCATCACTACTGACACGGTCCTGCGACACAGACACGACTTTGTGGGCTTCATTCCAGTCATCCTCTCGATGCAGTCCACTTACAATATCAGCATGATGCATTATTAAGGCATTAATGCATGTGCTAAAAAATTAACGCTTCGATAGCTCTACAAATCTGTAATATCAAATGGTATGTAGTAGAAAACAATTACCATTTTATGGTAACCTCTGCCCATTCTGGTTCCTCTGCCCCTTCTGGCTACCTGTCTTGGCATACTTTGTGCATTCTCAGATTTAGGTGCACTTGTTGAGTAGTCAGTCATTCCCACATCTCCATCTTCAGTTTCAATAGCAGGATATGCATTATACTGTGAATTATCAGCATGGACCGGAGCACAACTATCAGATGCAGTAGACAGTCTTGCTGAATAGTCTGACGTTCCAAGCTCTTGCCGGTCAGCAGCAGGTGTAACGGGATATGGATTCCAAAATGCAGCTGGGTCATGGTTTGGACGGCTGTTGTCTACAGGTGTCAGATTTGATACAGACTCCAGACATACAACATCGTCATCAACACGGGGGAACCCAGATTCCTGTACCGGCAGCAGACTGGCATTCGTAGCTGCTGCACGTGTTGCGGCAGCATTTGCAGACAGTGCATATTGATCATATATAGATGCAAATGGCTCTTTTTCTTGCTTAACCTGTGAACACTGCGATGCATTAGCCTCCGGCATTCTAGGCCACTGAAGAATATCAGCTGGGCACTGTTCACTCAGACGATCGACACATGACTGACTACTGGTAGATGCCTCTACGGAATGCCGGTAATTCACTGACTTATCAGAAGAACTGCACCTATCAGTATTACAAGTTTCATTCACATGCACAAGAAACACAGCTCCACTGTCTACCGTCACACCAAGCAAACCCTGAACTTTCAGCTGCCGTTCAAACGACACGCCATTCTTAAATAACATTATCACTGTCTCTCTCACCAGTCTGGTAATCTGATCGTAACGGCCTTCATCCATATTCCTGAAACAACAAACATTAAATTAATACAAGGGTTGTTTCGTACATAAGTTACAAAACAGTGTCGTTATTTACGTTTCCAAAATATAAAAAATCCGAAATATACGTTTTTATAGGAAATTTAAGTCTGCTTGCCATGTCAGTTTTATTACGATGATGTCACTTATAAACATTAAACACAGTGATGTTGCCACTGAAATTGACCCGTAATGAACGGTGCGCCATTATTAATCTTTTCAGGGCCAAAACATTCAATGCAAATAAAATTTACTCCAATATGCATCCAGCATATAATGACAAGTGTTTGGCGAAGCCAAGAATACACGTTTGGCGTAAGAAAATCTAGATGGGCACAAATTTGCATCAGATACCGAGGTGCATCAGTCGTTCATTAGTGGCTCAGACAGCAGCCAACATCGTTCTTTGCGTTAAGCATTCAGAAGCTTGTTGACACCTAGGACAAAATTTTGAACGAACTCGAATGATATGTTAAAAAATGAAACAATAATGTTTAACATTTCAAGAGGTGACATTCAACTTGCTAAGTTTATACGTTTTTTCGTTCCTATGTTTGTCACTTGTGACTTGATTACTAGCGGAGAAATAATAAACAGATAGACTGTTTTCTATGAATAGATGACACCACAATAATGAGGTCATCATCACAAAAGTTTGTTCATATGTTAAAAATAAAATCCTTTACAAAACATATGTCTTGGATTTTTCATATTTAGAAAACTAACAAAGTGATGCTGTTTTGTAACTTATTTACGGAACAACCCTCATACTAAAATGAATGTTAAACAACACACTCACAAACATGCTAAGGAGTTACAAGGAAATAGCACGAAATGTTACAAATTATTATTATTATTATTATAATTTTTTTTTTTAATGGAAAAGCTAGAGGTCTGGTGCATCGTCGGATAAAAAGGTTTCGCTGATCAAGATAGCGTTAAAACGCTGTACAACAATAGAAAGTCGCTGCCACAAAAATGACGTTTCTCTGTG
>Ga0209367_1009546_pt1 | contig 13134 bp, 6 predicted proteins | sample WorMetLIZISLAND2_FD_187412 | JGI IMG/M metagenome (GOLD analysis project Ga0209367, IMG submission 187412) | Marine gutless worms symbiont microbial communities from Max Planck institute for Marine Microbiology, Germany - Olavius geniculatus... ... | reverse complement strand
CTTAAATAACGTGAACTGATGAATACTATCTGTTTGGTCAATATCAGTCGTCGTGTGACATAACTCAATAGTGATAAAACCAGTGCCTAACCGCTCAACACGCTATCACATTCGGCCGTGGCAGCGTCGGATGTTACAGCAAGTACCGGACATTACTTATATAGTACTGTTGTTTCAGCAATCATTGCAGTTGCAACAGTCGCAATTGCGCTTGCAGCAGTTGTTGCAATGGTGGTTGCAGCTGTAGCAACGACATAAATGAGGAGTACGTAAAATTGAATTCGACACGACAATGCGTACGTTAGCTCGGTCTGTTCGCGTGTATTCCGTGCTGAATTACAGTGTAGTGTGATGTGGTCACGACACACAGACTGACTAGCGACATCGCAATCAGTCGTAGTGATGTTTCTACTGTTTGCTGTCATTTCACTGCTGGTTATCTGCCACCGCCATCTAGACAAAAGCGCTGCCGTTGTCTCGCATGGGTTTCTCGATGTCCACCATTACTTAAAAAATGAGCTAACTTGTATTTGCGCTGTTCTTGGTAGAACAACATAATGTACAAACAACATTCTAGCTGCGCTGTCCGTTCTTTAGCAAAAGTATCGTAAATATCTGGAACAGTCTTGCTGACGACAATCTACCGATGCCACTTGAGGGTTTCACTGAACATTGAGCAGATAAATAGTTTGTACTATCCAGCGTTTCGCTTTATGAACTGTTAGTTGTTCGCCTGTTAAGTTTGATTTTTGTGTTTAGATTTTACAGGTTGTTTAGGTTGTTGTCCTGCATTTCGGCCTAACTTTCGATTAGTAGTCTATTATTTTATTTGTCATGCTGTTTTTAGAAAATAAATGATGACGATGATGATTATTATTATCATTGTGATGGTCATAATGATCATGACGATACATATTAGTTTATCGATCTTTAAATCTGTCGTCGCTGCTTCTGTGGGAAGGAGAATATTCTACTTCATTAATTGGTCAGCTGATAACGTTTCTATTGTTAGCTTGTCTATTCGTGATATATTATAGGTATTGATTACTCTGTCTCATTACGAGGTGAACATGCATGCAACGTAATCACTGAAAACGGCCACGAGAATGTCCACTAGGGAGTTGAATAAAAATCAGTTGACAGATTCAACTATCAACTATAGCGGTTCGGTGCACGCGGGGATGTTTTTGTCACCGAGTTTTAAGTTCTAACATTTCTAGCAAATGATAATAAATAACATGGGGAATAGTGTACGTATAAGCTAACGCATAATTTCATTTTATTTACGACTTATGGTCCAGCTGAGTTTTGTCGTGATAAAACTAAAACAAAACCAAGTCCTAAATAGTTTTAGGTAGAGCTGTTGAAGCGTTAATTTTTACAATGCATTAACGCACTGCACTGCGTTAATTTTTTAACGCATTAATTAACGCGTTATTAACGCACCCAGGCCCGTCGAAAGGAAAAGTAGGGGAAAAATTACCCCGAGCCCCGCGACGTTTGGCGGCGCCGCCTGTTGAATATAGAAAGTTAAAAAGCAAATAGAAACACATTTTTCAACAACAATTGACGTCTCCGCTAGCATAGAAATCTATTAGCCTGTCATCTAAATAATATTTATTTACAGTACTGATGGAATGGCAACTACAGTTTAGTTACTTGAATTCATTCGATTGTCAAATAACTGCAGTTTAGCGGAATATTGGATTTTTTTTCTTCATAGAATTTAGTAAATTAAATAAATTTACGCATTTGCGTTAATTTTTTAACGCGCGTCAACTTTTTTAACGCGCGTTAACTTATTAACGCATTAACGCGTTAATTAACCCGTTAATTTGACAGCTCTAGTTTTAGGCTCAGTGTCAAACACTGAGATGTTAAGCGGCACATACGTGTATATAAACTAACTAAAACAAACTTTTAAATTTTGGGATTTATCGCATGCGATTTTATTTCAGTTTTCGTTCAGTTTTTCGCACATAGGCGTCGCCCTAACATTTTCGCAAAAGACAAAATTGTCGCCGAAACCGTGAAGTTTTCAGTAAATCCCCTGTGTTCGTCAACGCGGACATCACGTAACGTGCGGTTGGTTGCACTGTGGTTGCCGACAGATCATCCGAATGCGGTGCACAGTCCCAAGTGGTTCAAGAAAGAACGTGACCCTGTAACCGGGCAGCTGATGTATCGCTACACGAACGAGTACTGGCAGTGTAAGCGCCATCAGGACTGGTCGCGGTGTCCAGATATTTTTCTCTGACCTCTCCCATGCTGCACTGCGGTTTCCCGCCTTCGGTCATCGTTTCAACTTGTCGCGACGTTTGTCCATTTCCTTTTCCGCCGACATCCGTCGGTCCGACAACCGGTCGATAGACGAAAAAAGCTTTTTCGTTATGTTACAGAGAAGCTGTGTAGGACCGCGACTTAGGTGCACTTCGTATAGCATTAGCAGGGGTCTTGGCAAAGACTGAAACGAATAAAATACAGGTAATCCGTTAAAATATCACTTAAAAAGTAATTCGATTTCAAAAACAGCTTTTTAAACTTAAATTGGCGTTAAAAAATGTAACCTGATCTTCGGGGGCATCGATGATTTTTTTGTTATTTTAAGGAATTGGAACATAAACCGACTCGCTGTGGTAAACGAAACTACAAACGTTTGCCTGGTGAAACTAATGCTACACGAAGTAATACTGCAGACGGTCGCTTTGTTTCGGTTGACTAAATACTATGTTTCTGTTGTGTCTTGTGCTAATATTGAAATCAACAAGTGCTAAGGAACGTTTACAATCACGCAAATTTACACGTTGAAAGCTAGCTGTTCCGCAAGTTTAGGCTTACTCAATCGCACAATGTCGCTTTACGTTTGGACTCCATGTTCTCAACCAGACTGATGTGTGAGAAATTTTTTTTTGTTAATTTTCATAAACGTTTAAGACGTGTCCGTAATATGGTACCCATTTAATTATGCGCGAAAGCAGCTACTGCTTTCAGCGCTCCTTAGCCATCGTAATTCTGTCCGTCTGTCTGTTTGTCCGTCTGTCCGTCCGTCTATCATATGGGTGGATCAATCAAAAACGGTGCAAGCTAAAATCACCACATCTTTACCGTCGGCTGCACGGAAGACTAGTTTCAGGAACCGTTAAGTTTTCCCATAAATTCGAAGGGGGTCACCAGAACAAGGGCGCTAAATGAGAGGGGGTGGGCAAAATTTGCGATTTTTGGCCAATAAGTCGCTGTATCTCAGTAACGGTGCGAGATAGAGCCTATGTTACTATTAATCACTAATAGGAAGTCGTACACTGGCTCTTAATTGGCGCCAAATTCAATGACCTTGAATGACCTTGAACGCCAAAGTAGATGGTTTTATGGATTTTTTGGCGATTTCGGGCTGCGACACAAGTCTATATCATTCACAAGGTGGCGTCACGGAACTATCGTTATGCGATCCAGATAGAGAATTTGGTATTTGTATATTAACTTAGCGTGAACACCCCAATTTTTAGCTAAATTACTAAACCGGAACTGCTATAGGCTTTCGCGCGTCTCGTGTGCATTGGCTCAAATTTCTTGTTTTTATATGCTAGAGCGTTTTTGTGCATGGAAACCCCGAGGTTCGACTCCAGTGCAAAGTCCCTCGAGTAAGTTAAAAACTTTACTGGTCCTTATGACAAACTCAGCTTATTTCTCTCAAAGGGGCGGATAATGTTTACACTTAATATGGGTCATGCGCAGTACCGCTCAATGGGGCTGTGGTGTGACTGCTAGCTGCACCGTGGGTCACTCCATTTGTAACGCAGTGTGGCTCTATTAGCCATGCATGCTAATCACCAGCTGCCGGAGTTTATCTCGTGCTATTGCAATTCCAGATAGGCCTACTGTGATTGTATTAGCATATCAAGTAGACCTACAGAATGGCGGACGGTAGGCGTAATGAATGGAATGCTGCAGCTAGACGCCGCAAGATGTCACCACTGACAGACAGGTGTCCGCTAATCACTGCGCGTCGTTTGACGTTTTGCCTCTGATATATGCCACCGAAAGGCTGAGGTATCAATAATTAAATAGTAACGAAGGTCACCGACGTCGGCCAGTCGTTTGTGCACTGCTGACCAAGCAACTGATTATAAGACATACGGGCGACACAAATCACTAGAACACGTGAATTACACTGTGTTTTAGAAAAAGTCACCTTTTTAAATTTTTGTAATAACTTTGTCAGATGTCATCCAATTTTGCCAATAACTCTTGGCAAAAACATATTCCACGGAATTAAAATTAAACACATAGCCCACCGTGCACATACGAGATGCATTTTGGCCTAGCGTCTAAACTGGAGGCCAAGAACTTCGTGTCAAAATAAGATTTTTGAGCTCGAAAGAAATAAGAAATATGTTTTCGGTTAAGTCTTTGCCCCGGACGCCACTGGGGAGCATATAGTGCTCCACACATCTCCTAGCTGGATTAACCGAAAGCCGCTTACGAAGGTGGAGTCGAACTACTCGAACCTTCCACCCTCAGTTGTAAAACTAAACATCTGGCTACGGGCCTGAACTGTGTCTTAAAATTTGTGGCCCTCACATGAAATTGGGAAGAGACAAAGTCCAGAATTGGCGTAATTTTGGACAATTGATCGCAAATTCATCCGAAATAGAACAGACTAGTAAAACTAAAAAACATATTTGCAAATCACATTCTCTCCCGCATGTGACGATATAATTTGGTAAACTTTGGCGTGGAAACGCCGAAAAATATCTCCAAAGGTTGTACGTAAAGCGGCCATGCATCTACAGTGCACCGTCTAGTTTAATCATTTTTCATCATCTAAGCGACGAAGAAAATGATTTATCTAGCTGTTAGTATCTGCCGTGTCGGACTAATGTCAAAAGGAAATGCGAAGCATGTAGTGCGCGTCATAATCACACGAGGAAAGCACTAAGACGACTTTGAAGCAAATGTGTTAAAAGCCACAATGATTAGATACTGCGCCTGCCCGGATGAAAACGCGCTCTGACGTCACCGTGATGGACAGTGACACGTGACACAGTGACGTTAGAGACGGTTGCTAGGCAACACGACGCCGAACTATGGTTCTTAACACATCACCGTAGTGATGCTAACACCGTAGTGATCCTAAACTTGTGCACACACTCGCTGAGCCGTGATGGACAGCGAACAGCCACTAATCGGAGTCCGAGAAGCACGAACAGCAGCGGAAAGTAATGGGATCTAAGCTAAAGACGTGATACGCAAAACAAAAAGATTTCGGCGCATTTTCCTTTCTGTTTCGGCGCCTAATGGCGAACATTAGTCCACGCTTCTACGTGCATGCCATCTGTGAGATTTGACCAACGCAGCTGGAATAATTCTTTTCCTCGAGTTCGACATTACGGGGACTGGTTTTAGTACAAGATGCAGTGAAATGAACCTAAAGGCGTGTACAGAGCGACGTAACTGAACTGAACTGACATGGTTTAGTTTTTGACCAACTGACCAATGGGCAAGCAGTAATGCATTACAGTAGGCACCGTCTAACGGCGTCGTCGACCTACGTGACTACGCTCACGTATGTGTCAACCAATTATCAATGGGCTCGCCCTGCTAGACCATTGGTCAGTTCGTCAAAAATTAAACCGTGATAGACTAGTTCAGTTACGTCATGCGCCTTAATGAAATTTGTGCATTTTAACCATTTGTTTGTTGTCAAATATTAAAAGTTTGTGTTTGTTGGTAAATGCGTTGTGAAAGTGGAAAATTCTCTGGGTGAGCGCGCATAATATGGGACCACTTCATCAAATTTAAAAAGAATTAAATAAAACTTTGTAATATGACGTAGATTTAAACGCCAAATATGCGTGAAAAATATGATTTTCAATTTTTCAGTTTTTGAAAAATAAAGTTTAGAAAACTTCAGGGGAAGGGTAAAATTTTCCGACTCACACTGTAGATGTCAGCCAATAGACTTGAATGATGTTAACTCAGTTGTGTACAGCTGTCTTTTTGTGTGAACTGATCAATACTCAAGTTACCGGTATAACAATTCATTTACAATGACGTCATAAATTACAATGACGTCACACTTCCAACACACCTACACGAGTACACAAGAAAGGCGTGTTTTACTAATGTATAAACAATAACAAAAATTTGTGTTTAATATGTCGAGGCTCAAAACTTTTTGCCCGCCCCCCGTACTGCCTCTTCACAACTGTTCTACCACCCAAGGTGTCCGCCCCACAATATAAACAATAAAACAATAGAAACCACCCGTTGTCCGACTACCGTTGGGACTGTATGTCTTCTGGCTGCATCGTGATCCAATATTTGTTAGCGCGAACGGCAACGGATGGCCGCGTAATGCGCTGCGGTGCCATTAGCTCATTACCTGCAGCTTCCGAGATCGATGCAAAGCGCTTCTATAGTCGGCAGTCAGGTTCGTGTAAACAGCTCTCGCTATAGCAAGTATATAATACTCAATCTCAGAGCAATACTGTTTTACGTTTATTGCTCGCAGCACTGAACGTCGGTTTAAATATGCTATGCTCCTTGCCCTCCGGCTCAAGAACTGAAGCACCTTCGACGCTCTGAATCTGAATAAAATTTTGTACACTTAAATCACAAATAAATTGCTGAATGAGTCACCAAATTTGTCGGAAAATATCACTTTTGGCCGAGTTATTAATTGTTGAATATCGTTAACATAATATCTCCGTTACCTGTATAACGTTACATAAGTAAACCTCGCTGTTACTGTGCATTTGCGTAACCTTAACAAACAATATTTGATTTTGGCAAAATTTAGCGTTAATTACGCAGCTTTCATTGGTTATAAAACTGTCAAATTTTAGCTAAATTTGCCAAAGTAAAAAAAGTGACAGCGGCTTTTGTTACGTGACTCCAAAACATTTCAGTTTCAGGTCTGTGTCTGACGTCATCCACAAAGATCTGAAACTAAAATGTTTAAGGGTATCTCACCAAGCCCACTTTAACTATCCTTTGCTTTGGCAGATTTAACTGAAATTTGGCAGTTTTATTGCGAATAGAGGATTCATTGTTGATGCAAAATTTTGCCAGAATCAAATGTTGTTTATTGGAGTTACGCAAATGTGTACAGTAACAGCGGGGTTTACTTATGTAACGCCATACTGGCAACGAAGATGTTTTGTTATCGATATACAGCAATTAATAACTCCACTAAGAAATAATACTTTTCAACGAAATTAAATGTTTTTTTCAGCAATTTATTTGGAATTAAGCGTATAAAATTTCACTGAGATTCGTTTAGATTTGACATTTTTATTGTACGATGTCTAGGGGGTTACTTTTTTCCGGATACAGCGTATAATTGACTTAATTAAACAGTGCGCCAGCTTGCTGCGATATTTGCACGGCGGCCAAGCGTGCCAAGATGAATTTGCTCATCAACCGATCATACGCTGCTGCAGACGCAAACTGAGCGACCACTGAGACAAACAACTTCTGTATATTTGTCACAGACCTTTTTAACGAAGCTGACGAAGGAACGGCGACTACGAAGAGTAATGTTGGTCGCTCCAACACCACGCACACGCAGTCAACAAGAACTATAGCGAGCCTCATCCAGCATGACGTTAACTCTAAGCTATGGTAACCGTGCAAGAACACGGGACGTTTTCCACACGGCACACGAACCACCCTGGAAAATATCGACCGAACCGTCGTTGGAGTTACGACAAAAAAATCTGAGGTAGCGCCACAGTCTACAGCAGTTCCTGTTCGCAGGTTGTCTTGGCCTATATCCAGCCATTTTGTCGCAGTTCACACTTGAATTGTGCGCCGCAGCCGAAAATCGCAAAAAACACTAAAACTCTCTATTTTGAAAATTCAAGTCGTTCAAGATCATCAATGTCGATACCCCTTAAAAGATAGCAGTTTTTTTGCTATGCGGTAAGCAGCAAGTCTACACCGTGTCCAAAAATTAGCGATCTCCTTAGCTTCAAACACACCTAATTCAGTTTATAGTTCATTGTTTTTAACAAAATATCGTACACTGCACTATCTTAACATTACTTACCGTCACACCTATCATGACGTTTTCACCTTACTGTGTGTGTTGTGTGTAACGTCATAATGACGTCAAAATTTGTTTACATTAGGGTCACGTTCAATACGTTGTTATTGACAGGACGATCAAGCAGTGGCGTACCCGCCTAAAACTTAGAGCTTGCGTCGAGGCCAAAAGTGGCCACTTTGAGCATAAACTTTAAAGATTAGTTTAGAATAAGTGTCTCCATAAATGTTTCAAATTTTGTAGAAATCTGTCAGGTATTAACGATTTTACATTAACTTGTCTGTTGGGGTCGCTAATTTTGAAACACGGTGTGTATATGCAACCGTTTTTACGCTAGACAAGTTAACAGCGGTAAAATACGGACTGTAAGGAGTGACCCTCTTTGACACCCGCGTGCGATGGTCTCCCTGAGGTCGATGATCAGAATTGCCTAATTAATTAACACGTGCGCTAGCTAAAAAAAATTAATTAATTACAACTGGCGAATTTTGTGATTTATTAGCAATGTAGTTAATCAGTTTTAATCATTTACCAGCAATACACTCGTTGGATTCCATAATAAGAATGGAATGGAGATTGGAAACACTTTCCGCGGGCTCTTACCATTCACTTTGCTGTCTTTAGTGCATCTGTCCGTTAGAGACACGAAATATATCTTCCCTCAAAATTTTAAGCAGGAGGGACAATGATGACTTTGTTCCCCGATGTTGAGAAATGGGGACTTGGAATTACTATAAAAGCTGTTACATTCTAGCGTCAGAAAAGTTGCTTTTAGAGCCAGACATGCACTAAAATTGTCTGCAGCTGGAGCTATACCAGGCTTACCAGCTCAGAATAAGGCTTAAAAGTTAGAAGGGCGAGAGACAGAGGAACAAACTCCTCTCCAAATCCGACCCCGTCAACGCTTTTTGTCTCCCAATGTTGAATGTGTACAGATCGACGCCGTTGGCCGTTGGTGTCACGTCACTTACCACGCTCCCATTTGGAAAACTTTTATGGCAACAGCGCATTGCTATCACGTATCGGTGACCTCCGGGCGCCTTTTACCGCTCTTTTATATCCGTCCGTTTCTGGGACGGTGTGAACGCAAGCTGATGAAACATTAACCGGTATTGCGAGGCACGCACAGAGCCGACGCTATAAACCCGGCTGTGAATATTTGCTCACTCAGTCGGTCAGCTTGAATTTTCCCAAGTCATTGCTGCCATTTAGGCCGATATCACAATAATAGCAGGCGTTCTGATGTTCAAAATTTCTACTTTTGGCCAGTGATGGTGCAAGTTCTGGTCTCCATATTTTACGGTGTTGGCGAACCACGTTTCAAATAAAGTTTGCTTCGTCATCGTCGTCGTCATTGTCGTAAATATTTATAGTGCCCGTTCGCAGCAAAATAAGATCGCCGATACATTACATTGTAAGATAGTTGCAACTGGTCTGAGGTTCACGGAGTAGGCCTAGGCCCGATATATACAACGTTTTGCAGACTGTTTGCAAACTGCATAGTATACAGATTTATTCAGTTACATCGCCCTGCCGACATGAGTTTACTTATGATCGCGTCCAGAAACACTTTGCAATGTCAGAAGTGGCAGTCGATTGGCATGAACTAATATAATACTGCAGACCATTTATACAAACAGCATGCGCCTACCCAGACTTGCTGTTGCTGGTGTAGCTTATCGTTATTGTCCTGAAAAACAAGCGAATTGCTGGGTTATGCTGCAGGACCAATATTGCTGTCGACGAAAAATAATTTATTTATTTATTTATTTATTAGTTCACGTAAAAACGATAAATATTGTGTAAGGCAGGGAGGCCAGCTCACAATGACACCGGCACGTCTGCTATATACCAGTCCACTGCATCTAATCATCATCTGCGTAATGGAAGCGTACCATGTCGCCACACCCGGCGTTAGACGCAATAATTACATCGTCACAGGCGGTACTGTTCGATTCCTTCGCGCTGTGAGTGTTATCATCTACATCATCATTTTTCGGAGATAAGCAACATCGGTTGTGTGCTTATATTCTTGTTCCGTTTAGCTTGAGCACATTGCTGTCATGAATATCATTATGACTCTTGTTTTAAATGCAATCCTACGTTGTCCGCAATCAACTAGCCTATGGGGGTGTTATGGTTGTGCGGAAAATGACGTCAAGTTACCCGGTAACCAGGGAAAACATTATCAAATATCAGTGCTGGTAACGGAGGAACTCGTGTCACCATACAACATGTTTCACTGACTTATCTGCAACAACTAGCCAGTTGGATTCAGCATTGGTTGTAGAGATTATTATTATTCACCAGCTTAAGCCGCCTAAGCAAAGGTCTGCACTAATTGACTGCTTTCTAATTTCAATTAACTAATTCCATTAATTGCTATAGGAAGTACAGGATAGTCCAAAAAATGTCCCAACTTCTTTTGTCAGAACGTCGTCAAATTTTCACCAAAGTTGCTAATTTTTGGCACACAGATAACCAAGACGATAAAATTATGTGAGGCACATTCATTTTCTACCTCACCTAATTTATGTCAACGCACGGTAAAACGCAGATTTTCCAAATTGTTACCTTACGTGGTGCTTATTTGTATCCGACTGCTCACCTTTGCATTATCAGTTCGATAAAAAGCGCCACGTGATTTATTAATTTTGTGGTATTGAATATTTTACGCTAAAATAGCAGACAACAAAATAGACGAATGATGAGCTCAAAATAGGCCTACGTCTAATCCATGAATGAGTGCCGTCGAGTTTGATCAGTTGATCGTTAGTGTCTCTATCAGCCACGATGTCACGTCTAAGCCACTGTGTACACTTTGGGCATAAATTATGATAATTTGGAAGCAAATTGTTACAGAAACTATATTCTTTTTTTCTTCTGCTAAATAAATCACATTCTAATTTATTGTGTGCTTAATTAAGTCGTTAAAACTTTTATGGGCATAACAACTTAGCATTATGCAACAATTTACAGCATCTGCATTTACACGATAGTGCGTTGACATAAATTAGGTGAAATGGACAGTGAGTGTGCCTCACATAATTTTATCGTCTTGGCCATCTGTGTGCCGAAAATTATCAAATTTAATGCAGATTTGACGAAGTTCTGACAAAAAACGAGTTGGGTCATTTTTGGCACACCCTGTATATACCCATACACATGCATTGGCTGATGAATTCTTTAATATTTAAGCCTACGTTATGCGCTCCATACAGCACCGATATCATACAACGTTCCGTCAACTTCCTGTTGGCAATAAACAGAGCTAAAAAATCTAGGTTTTTGGGAAAAATTAATTTTTAGTTTTTTTTTTAAAGTTTTCAAGGTTTTTTCTAGGTTTTTAGGCTTTTTGGTTTAATGTCCAATATACGCCGTGCACAAAATTACGACCCAGGAAAAACATTATATACACCTTGTCCGTCACATAATTACATAGTTTTCTATAAATTATAGCAAGACAAAGTAACCAAAAATCACAATTAAAATATTAAGTAAAATATAATATAAAATTAATTTCACAACAAAACAAAAACCTATAAACCTAAAATTAAACTTTTAAGGTTTTTAAGGTTTTTTAAAACCTGTCAAAATCTAGTTTTTTCAGACCTATTTTCTAGCCCCAGCAATAAATCAATCTTAATTGACTTCGACCGGAAAAGAGACAATAGTTGTTTGACAGGAGACTGTAGGCTTAGAGAAGAACAGAAAGCGACAAAGGTAGTATATGAGCCATTGACGTTGCTATTTTAGAAATACATATGTTGCCTTCGCAGAACCACAAAAGTTCGTTCCTTTCGTCGCCGGGAAATAGTGTGCACACACAGCAGAGAAATGAAATCCAGAAATTGTTAATCGCCAGCCGGAAATTAATCAGCCTACACTCAACGTTCGATACATATTCATAACATCGTAGGCCTATATATGTCCACTGTCCAGTGTAAAATGATGTGTTGTCAGCTCTGCAGATGATACTAATAACATTTTGCTGTTCTGCTGACGGCAATATTTCCTGTCGAAAAGATAACTGAATTTTCCTGACATATATAAAATTGTCGCTTTCTACCGTATTTCTTGTTTCTCTTGCGTGTTTGTATGTAAACATATTATCTACAAAATAACTTTCTGGTTTTAGCTACTAAAATGTGTACCATAACGTACAAAACATCTGAAAACTATGTTGCAGTATTTTCAAAACAAATGTGCACTGTGAGTCATAAACACAGTCAGGCGGACTCATGCTAGAATAACACTTTCTGACATAAAGTTCGCAATAAAAAACAGTGTGTTTTATGATTCCGATAAAATTATCTGGTAAATTTTATCCCAATATGCACGTTATAAAAGAATAAAATATGCCAAGAATGCTTAATAATTTGTTTGTTTCGACATTTTGCTGTTGCGACAGGCAGACAAACGCGATCGCCACAACACATACCGCGTCTTGCAGTAGCGTCGCCCGAAAACGCAGTATGGTGAGCATAAAACAGTTTTTCCGAAAAAAATCTCCGCTGTAGTGAAGAACGAATAATAGGCCTAAATTCCAGGGCTTGAAGTGGCGTACCGTCATTTCCTTGGCCACCTGGAAAACATACCCCCACTTCTTTCGTGAGATAGTGAGATCGTTAATATTTGATACACGATATTCGACCTGCAACTACACTATAACGGTTCCAATACTGACACTTATTTCTTTCACTTTAAGCCATAACATTATTTATTACCACAACGGATTGTATACTGCGGACAGTTATGTCGACACACTTGCTGTACATGAAGCATTTGTGGATCACACCTCAACTGATCTATTATTATACCGGGTGGCGCAAAAAAAAGTCCCGAACATTTACATGCATTATTCACCTGAGCAGTCGAAATAAATCAGAGCAAAACATATGTAATTATGTAAAAAAATGTTCAGTTTATATACAGTGTAAGGGTGACATCATGGTTGTAGATATAAAACAGCACAAATCACAATTTACAAATTCAAACTTTACCATTACACAGTCAGCAAAGTTCTTCTGACATTGTGTAATGGTGATGTTTGAATTTGTAAATTGTGATTTGTGCTGTTTTATATC
>Ga0209367_1009545_pt1 | contig 13134 bp, 6 predicted proteins | sample WorMetLIZISLAND2_FD_187412 | JGI IMG/M metagenome (GOLD analysis project Ga0209367, IMG submission 187412) | Marine gutless worms symbiont microbial communities from Max Planck institute for Marine Microbiology, Germany - Olavius geniculatus... ... | reverse complement strand
CCAATACTCTTTCTTCTATATACAGCAGATCTGGTACAGCTGGTGCAATCCTTTGAACTGTATCCACACTTATACGCTGACGACACCCAGATCTACGGCTTCTGTCGACCCGGGGACACCGACAGTCTACGGCAACGTGTTGCTGACTGCGTTGCTGCAGTCGCTGATTGGATGCGTTCCAATCGACTTCAGCTCAATGCATCCAAGACGGAAGTACTGTGGTGCACTTCAGCTCGTCGACAAAGTCAGCTACCTTCCGATCCGTTGGCTGTTGGCTCTGATCTTGTGTCGCCGGTCAGATGCGTGCGCGATCTCGGTATTTTCATTGACGCTGACCTGATGATGCGTACCCGAGTCAGTCAGACATGTTCGAAGTGTTTTGCTGCCCTTCGACAACTACGAAGCATACGACGATCTGTGTCAAACGACGTGATGCAGTCGCTTATCGTAGCGCTGGTGTTTTCCAGGCTTGACTACAGCTCCGCAACTCTTGCCGGCCTTCCGAAGCAACTCATGGACAGGCTTCAGTCTGTGCAGAACGCCGCTGCACGGCTGATCTTCAATGCTTGCCGTCGGGACCACACTCGGCCGTTACTGCGCAGATTACACTGGCTTCGGATGCCAGAAAGCGTTTCGTTTTGGCTGGCAGTGCTAGTGTATCGCTGCCTCCACGGCTCTGCACCTGGGTACCTGGCCTCAGCTCTTCAGCGCGTGTCACACATCAATGCATGTCAACGACTGCGCTCTTCGACTACATCAGCGCTGGTTGCTTAACGCACTGTGCGTTCTACCATTGGCGACCGCACCTTTCCAGCGACTGCTGCATCGGTCTGGAACAGTTTGCCGGAGTCAGTCCGGTTATCGCCATCGCTCCAAGTTTTCCGCAGCAGACTGAAAACCAAAATTTTTTTTTCTTACAGACATGACTAAGAACGTCTCACTGCGCTGACTACTATTACGTGACTTCACTGTTTAAGCTTATTGTTTGTTACGTGTCCTTGTAGTCTTAGGACTTAACGCCACGCTAAAGTTGATTCGTCCTTCATCATCATCATCATCATCACCTGTACAATATAGAAAGTTAAAAACACACTTTTATTAAACGCATAGTCAACAACAACTGATGACATAGCTAGCATAAAAGTCCATTAGCCTGTCATTGGAATTATTATTTATTTGCAGAAGTGATGGAACGGCAACTACAGTTTAGTTACTTGATTTCATTCAATTATCAAATAGCCACAGTTTAACGAAATATTGGAACTTTTTGCTTCACAGAATTTAGTAAATTAAGATAAATTTACGCATGTGCGTTAATTTATAAACGCACTAACGCATTAATTAATTAATTTGACAGCTCTAGTTATGACAGCCCATAGTCTCACTCCACTCAAGCATGACGACCGAAACGAGGCTTGGATCTTCATACAGCACCCATTCTCAGGCAAAACTCACAGTCGATCATAGTCATAAAAGGTACATTTCAGCATGATCTACAGCGTATTATGCCTTGTAACACTGTAGACCGTGTAACTTATACATTATCATAATCATCCTAATCGCAACGACGATCATTGTTGCTGATGCTCATACAGTGTACGTGGAAGAGGCGACACTACCGCCATGCCCGGTCCAGTTGGTGTGGACAGGATCGTTGGGGTTATCCAGCGTCGTGTACGTGTGAGCACCAAAGTAATCTCTCTGAGCCTATACAAATACACACAAAGTAGTAGTAGTAGTAGTAGTAATAGTAGTAGTAGTAGAAAAAAGGAGAAGAAGAATAAGGAGCAGCCGCAGCAGTAGATGAATATTTATAAAGCACCTGAAAACAAAAGTCACTAAGGACCCGTTTTTCCATGCACATTTGATGGTCGATCAAATTGATCTCTGATCAACTTTGGGCCCCGATCCGAGATCATCTCAATAACCATTTTTCCACCGCCAATTATCGACTAATCGTCCATCAAATCTCCCATCAAGTTGATGGCTGAATATTGGCGGATCAAGTCAAATAATTGACGATTAAACATGGCGATCTGCAGTTCGTTGCTTATTCGCACCAGAAACATCGATTCACGTCGCCGGTCAGAACAGCAATTCACGCATTAAAATGAAGTTCCAGGCATGGCGATTAGTCACTGCTAATCAATTCATATTGTGCATGGTGTTTTGTGAAGAAATAAAATGGATAGACGCTCCCGTATTGATTTGCGACAGATCGTATTTTTGACAGCAGACGATATGGACAATATCATTAATATCATTGCTATGACCACGTTTACTGGCTACGGCGTCCACTCGCAACGCATGCTAGGTAATTTAGCGCAACACCGCAAATTGGGGTCACTGTCAGCCAGTCAGATTGGCATAAAGTAGGCTCAGTTGACGGCCGATCAACTAATCGCCGATTACGTAATAGGAGATCGAAAATGCATGGAAAAACGAAATAAAGGTGATCGACGATCAATTCTGAACATCAAGTTAATCGAAGATCAGGAAATCAGAGATCAAATTTGATTTGATTGGTGGACCTAAGTGCCTAGTAGTAGTAGCAGTACGATAGCAGTGCGATAGCAGGAGCAGCAGGAGCAGGAGCAGCAGCAGGAGCAGCAGCAGCAGCAGCAGCAGCAGCAGCATTAGTAGTTGTAAGAGAGTGAAGTGTTACTTGCTGCTTGACACATTACAGGTCAAAAAAGTCACTTCAGGCAATTACTTTGACTGACAACAGAAGTGGAACACTAAAAATCCACCCAAATGACAACACAAAAAACTACACCATGGGCCATAAAAAGTGCCACTTTTATTTATTGAAGAGATCCATGAAACACTCACCGATTATAATAATTTCTGGCGTGTGACATCAAAACGGAACTTGATGCGAATGACAATATTTTTGGCCACCTCACTTTAATACTGTTGTTACGCTAAGTGTGAAACGCAGAAGTCTAGTTTGGCCGTTTGGAACAATGAGTTCATACTGTGTATCAATACCAAACTAAAAACCTGGTTTAGGCACATTTTTAGTGATTCAACAAGCAGATGAATCGGGTCTATTCTACAGCTCCTGGGACCCCCACGAGGTTGGTAATAGTGTGAATTTTTGTTGTTCTTGTGGTGGTAGTGGTAGTAGTAGAAGTAGTAGTACTGTGAGTAGTAGCTGTTACCTGAAGAAGGTTGGCTGGTAGCCAGCTGGACCTGTAGCCATCATAGAATGCCAGGGCAGAACTGAAAGCGGGAGTAGGAATTCCCAGAGACACTGCCATAGCAACAACCTTGCGCCATGATGCCTGCAGACAATTAATTCTATCATTCAGTCAATCTATCAAGTAATCACATTTACCATTTAACTGAAAACTAATTCAAGTAAGCTGTACAAAGGAACAAGCAAAATTGAAAATCGACAGAAAGCCTCAATGGTAGGTCACTCCAACTTCAAAAAAATAATAAGACAACAGTGGCTACTAATACGACGTGACATCATGAGCAAAGATTACAAAAATAAAAAGACTGAAAGACAACAGCGAGCTAATTTTATGCTATTCACTGTAGCACTACGAATCGTAATCGTTTAACCCTTTATGACGTCATAAATTAGAATGACGTCACAACCACTTCAAACATGTACAAATATGGGAGGTTTATGCATTGCACCAGTGTATAAATTCTTAAGAGTTTTTCAAATGCCCTTCATAGCATTGGTAGCACTGTTATTAAAACAGCAACTACTGAATACTAATACTAAAACTACTAACACTATGACAACAACTACTACAGTTACTAGTACACCCACACATCGATAGCAACGTTTGTACATTTATATGACAAACCTGAGAAGTGTGGACTGCATTGCGGAAAAAGTCATCAAACAGCAGATTCGTTAGCGAAGGATTCTTGACGAACGCATCCTTTATGTTGCCCAGGAATGTACTGCACACAGTCCAATCAACAAAACAATCAATCTATCTATTGGTCTATCAATAAATAAATAAATAAATAAACAAGTGCTTGCAACTTCAGATCTGTTGTAGTTCATAAGATATTGTTAAAAAACCTGTCAGCCAATTAGTTCAGTTTAAATCAGCAAAAATCATTACTGTTGTAAAATTTCTTCGCTTTCTCTGTTAGGTAAAAGGTCGTTTCATACAGCTAACACCAGTATGTATTAATCACCAAGTAACTCTAAAAATAGCCTTTTGAAACAAAAAAGCAGCAGCAGCAGTAGTATCTGACCTGCGAATGATGCATCCACCACGCCACATGAGAGCTATGCCACCAAAGTTCAGTTTCCAACCAAACTGCTGACCAGTCTCTCGCATCAACATGAAGCCCTGTGCGTATGAGATTATCTTCGACGCATACAGAGCCTAAACACAACCACACTCTGTAGTAGTCAAATAGCTTAGGAAATTTAATGGCTGGCTAGCCAACAAACTCTGGCATAAATTGGCTGGATTATATGCCATAAAGAGTGCAGCTTTAGTTGGTTTGGCTTATGTAAGATATCCTGGCCATCTAAGATGACATTCATAAAGCAAACTATGAAAATTATGCCAAGTCGTTCACAGTTAAGAAGCATAAAAATTGTCAGATCTTGATAATGAACGTAGTGCCTTGTGATATAACATGTTTACAGACAATAAAAAATCACAGAAACATGGAAATCACGGAAACCGTAATTCTCGTCAAATGCAGTGATTATGCCAAAATGTCATGTTTTGCCATGTTTTTAGCCAAAATGCCAAGATTTTTATGTTTTTTTTTACAATTTTTTTCGTTTTTAATCAGCATAAATTACAGTTTATTGTGTGATTTTGACACAAAAAAATATGTTTTTGCTACTGCTACCAAAGTCCGTATGTTTTGTTACTTACTGGCTCAATATGTGACCGTGACATCGTCGCCAAAATATGTATTTTAATGCTCCGCAGCATCACAATTTTACAGATGAAAATTTTGCACTTACTGTAATGATAGCTGTCAATGGTAGATATTGCATTTTATGGAATTATAATGGTTATTGGGCCCGTAATTTGATGCCATGATTTTGCCATAATTTTTGTGATTTTCACAAAAAGTTGCCGAGTTTTTTTGCTATTTTTTGACGTGATTTTCTACTGTCCCTAGACATGTCACAAACAAATTTCTGAGCAGCAATATGATAACAAAATGGCTATGGGAACGTCAGGTGCCAGGCACTACTCGCCACCATTATCCCAGTTTTATTTTCATTTTATTTTTTAAAATTTTTTATTTTTATTCGGAATAGAAACCTCTTTTGTTAACAAGCCGAGTCTGGCAGACGTCTTATGGCTGGCAACAGGCTTATGAGTTTAGTGGTGGCTTAACCAGCTTGAGTCAGCTGGCAATGGCTTAGCAAAAAGGTAAATGGTGAAAATGGTGAGGCCGTAGTCTGCTGTCCAATAACAAATGTTTAGCTAATAAAAACTGTAAACTAAGAAAACGAAAAATTAGCCCAAACGACTGAACGATTGATTGTAACAGATACCAGTTTGATGTCTTGTATCATCTGTTTGCGATTGCCGTCATATTGTGCTGACGTCGCGGGACCAGTGAGAATCCGTGACGCCTCCACACGGTCTGACTTCAGTGACGACAGACAGCGAGCAAACACTGCCTCACCTACATCAGATGGTAGGTGGCTTACATCACACGGTATGTGACTTACACAGATGTAGACATAAAGACAACATGTGTTGCATATAGGTCTATGATGTATTACGCAAGCGTAACAAGTCATAATACACTGTAGACCATCTTCAAATGTACTTATTTCATGACCTTGATTGACAGCGTGTTTTGCCTGGATGCATGTGTGAGATGCTACCAGTCGCCATGCTTGAACAGAAAAAAATAATGAGCACTTATAATACTGCAGACACTGCAGTGAGAGATAGGTGATAAATAACTACAAGAAATTTGAGCTAATGCTCAAGAGACGCGCGAAAGCCTACAGGGTGCGGCAAAAAAAGTAACCCCCTAAAGTTTTTCGCTGTTTTCTCAGCAACCGCTTAAAATTTTAATTTGAAATTTTACACATTCATTTGGTGAAACCAGTTACATCTAACTGCCAAACAAAATTTGATTCTGTTAAAAAATGACGAAGTTATAGACTTTTTAACATGATCGCCTACCGATTTTTTGGCATTCAAAAATGTTCTGGCTTCAACGCCAATTTAATAACGTCGTTGAAACAACACAGTTAACTAATGATCAAATGCCAGAATTCCATTGTCACTGCGAATGTTCGAAGTGTCCACCGCCAGCTCCAACACAAGCCTTCAGTCGCTTTGAGAAGTCTTGCACAGATTTGTCGATCGGTCCCTGTGGCAGGTTGCCCCAGATAACCTGAAGCGCTTGCTTGAGTTCAGCGATTGTCTTCGGCTTTGTTTTAAGCTTGCGGTAAGCTTCCAACACTGCACCCCACACACGATAGTTTATTGGGTTCATATCCGGCGAATTTGGAGGCCACTGATCTTTGGTGATGAAATCTGGACAATTGGTCCGCAGCCAGTTCTGTGCGCTGTGCGGCGTTGCGCGCTACGTGTGTGCTGACGCGCCGTCCTGCTGGAAGATGAATCCGGTGGGCAGCCGGCGATTGCTTTAAAGGAAGAATAATTTAATGATAATTTATAAACAATATAAATTGCTGTTTGTCAAAACGTCACTGTGACATCATAGGCAGTAACGTGTAACCAGTTTTTAAAAATTAAATAGCATTTTTAGCATGAACATTTTTGAATGCCGAAAAATCGGTAGGCGATCATGTTAAAAAGTCTATAACTTTGTCATTTTTAGCGGAATCAAATTTTATTTGGCAGTTAGATGTAACGGGCTTCAGCAAATAAAGACGTAAAATTCCAAATTAAAATTCCAAGCGGTCGCTGAGAAAACAGCGAAAAACTTTAGGGGCTACTTATTTTTGCCGCACCCTGTAGTCTCTAGTATTGTGTGTATACAGTATAGAGCACGATATATAGGGTGAAGGACGAGGAGATGACATCTCAGTGGATCAGGCTGATTTATGATACAGCAGTAGCAGCAGCAGCAGCAGCAGCAATGGAATCAGGTCAGACGGCCTACTTCTTCCCAGAACCCTATCTCCCCTCTCTCGTCGACAGACCAGCCAACCAGCCAGTCACCTGGCTGACTGGCTGGCACGCGTATTGATCGCCGGGGTCTGGGCCAGCCAGTGACGTCACAGGTAGGAGAGGGAGGAAAAAAGGCAAGAGTGGGTGCCGGTCTGGCCGAAATGCGGTCAATCGATCGTCGACAACGTGGGTGGCATACGGCAGCAGACGCCAGCAGTGCGCACTGTGCAGTCAATACCCTCGCTCGTGTGTTACAGCTACTGCAATAACTCAGACGTGCAGTGTACAACAACCGGACCAACACGCCCACAGGTCTAGCTACCTGGTAACGACGCATAGCCGCTTCATGCTTGCCTGCTATAGGCCTATATACGACAGACTTGACAGACTTCGTTCAGCGAAATGCGAAACGCTACGTACGGCAGCGTAAACAAAAAACAGAGAAAAAAATATAGCCAGTCTGGCTGGGGTTAAGGCAGGGCGCTTTCACCTGTGTCGGGTGGCAGCTAACACTGTGTGATTCCATATGGCAGGTGACGCTCCGTAGCTCTGTGAAGAGTTTCCTATTAAGAGCTATACACAACTTTTACCTTTTACTTTTTAATGTGCGTTCCTCAAACGAACCCAGGGGCGTCTACACCATATAAACGTTGGAGCAAATGCTCCATAAAAAATAGGGGGAAAGGTTTTTTGGGAAGTTAGGAGGGAATTAAATATCATAATTCTGCATGTTTGATATATTGCATGTTATATCAAAAATGCATTATACTTCCCCCCTAATTTGCCCACAAAACCTTCCCCTTGGAGTGTTTTGCATGTATATGCTATATCATTAATGCAGAATTATAATATTCATAATCCCCCCTAATTTCACAAAAAAGCCTTCCCTCGTAGAAAGTTTTTTGGGAAAATTAGGGGGGAAGTGTAAATGGGGTATAATAGACATGCAAGTATATGGATGTCTGTATAATTAGTCACCTGTGAGATGCGGTGGGCAGCTGATGGGGTCTACAGTTGAACGTAGACTGACCAGTAGCGTTCACGGCGGCCCTACTATGCATGGCACACCGTGCGATGTCGACGTCGTTTACGTCATTATCATTATAACGAACTCTTTTCTCAACCTCTGTACGCTGTTCGCTGCCAGTATCACATCCATCGCTCTGCAACAGAACACACGCCACTACCCATCCTCAGCCAGCAGACAGACGCCAGCTTACACTGCGAAACCACAGGCCCATGCAACGGCATCGTGGGTTAAAAAGTGGGCGGGCAAGAAATTGAAATTCTCAGACGGAGAGCTGCACATTTCCGATATTTTGACAGACATAGCTGCAGAATTCCGACAGAAGATATTATTAATGCTCAAAATCCCCCCCATTTAAATCCCAAATTTTGCATTTTTGTCGACAATTTTCCGACAGTTAGGGCTGTGTCACGGAATGGGGGTTTTTGGTATGCGGATGTTGTCCATCGTTGTACAACAAATCGCCAGCAAATGGAAGCGAGTGGACGGTGGGCCTAAGCACAGTTCTAGGGGGGTAAGTTCCCGCCGTTCTCGGCATGTCTGAATGTCTGTCTGCATATCCGTCTGTCCGTCCGTCTGTCTGTCGACAGCGGCAGAAGGCAAAATCCTGGGCAGAGCCAGACTGCAGCCGAGAAGCACTTGAGGCAAACTAAAGGCGCGAACAGAGCGACGTCACTGAACTAAAATGAACTGACCAATGGGCGAGCTCAGTTACTGTTTAGTTCAATTCAGTTACGCCGCTCTGAACGCGCCTTTAAACTTCGCCATGAACTCGACTGTACCTCTAATGCTGCCTCCAAATGAATTTCTTCACACGGTTGGGTAGCATTGCGCCTAATCTCATTTCGCTTAATCCCATTTCGCCTAATCTTTTTTTTGATAGGCGGACCAACAACAACAACTTGCTTTGTCGTTTTTTGCCTCTTTGACAAGCTCTGTTTTGTCGTTCATCATCTTTTTCTGTACCATCTTTTGGCCGACCGTAAGTAAGTATACGACGGGTGTCGTCTCATTTCGCCTAATCTCATTTCGCGTCGTATACTAACCTAACCCTAACTCTAACCCCAACCCTAACCCTAACCGTAGTTCGATTTTGGTTGGGGCTCTGCAGTAGACCCAACTGGAAGAGCGATTAGGCGAAATGAGACGACACCCTTCACACACGTCCCTAGAGAAATCCCCCCAACTCTGATTCACTGACTGATTGACAAAGTTTTGGGTACTGTTCCGTTATGTGTTTGTGTGCATTTTGCCTGAAAAGGCCGTCCCCGAAATGACCTATACTGTGTCGGGTGGAACGTTAAATCCTACTCACTCACTCACTTACTTGTGTAGTTTTCGGTATCCGGTGCTACGATGTGAGGGTATTGTACCTGACGGCGTTTGCGACAGCCAGCGTGCAGTGCCGTCGTGGTAAGTTCGTCGTCGGCGTGCTCTTTGAAGTAGTCCAGACAGTTCCTGAGTCGCCGCTCGTCGTCCTCGGACACGTTGGCCGGCGCTGCCAGTTGCAGGTAGGCCCGCCAGTTGGAGGGGTCGAAACCCCAGTGACACGTGTGACGCTCCTGGTCGCCGTGCGAGTGCGCCACGAACTGTTGCGCGTCGAGCTCATGTCCGCAGTCGACGCAGCGCACTACGCGCGTCGACGGACGCAACGACCCCGCGCACTTGCCGAAGCAGCGGTGCATCACGGGAATCGTGACGTCATCGACGAGCACTGGTGGATTGGGGCTGGGGGTGACGGCGCGCTGACTGCCCAGCAGGGCACAGCAGAGTCGCTGGGCGTCGGTCAACGTTACTAGTCCACAGCCGTGAGCAGTTCCTGACAGACCACAAAACATCGGTAATGTTGCAGTTTAGCGCTCCAACCTCCCCCTTCCCAGCAGAAAATATGCACTACAGACAGATGCCATGAGTATGGTTAGAATAAGAGGTTTGGGCTAGTTCAAAACCTTTACCCTAACCCGAGAAATAGACTATCGACCGCTTACAAGACTATAAAAACCGACATGTAAACCATCTCGGTATATATAACCAACGCCGAGGTCAACTCAGCCTTCCTTCCCTCCAGGGTGAACATGAAATCGATTACCGCCTGTCTGACTAAAGTTCAGGCGGGGAGCGCTCACCTCACCTACGTCGGGTGGCAGGTTTAACACCGTGTGATCCCATATGGCAGGTGACGCTCCGTATCTTTGAGATGGGTATATGAAAAAACTGTACTCTTTAAACGCTTGTCACACGCGAAATCTCATAGACACAGCTTACAAGTTTTACGCTAGACCACCGCTAACTCATCGGCATCGTGGGTTATGAACACTTCATAAAGACAGAAACTGACAGCAAGAAGACAGATATGTACAGATAAAAACACCGCCTATATCTAATAAAATCGTTATAAAGCATGCGGGTCAGGAAGTTGCAAATTTCCGACAGAGCAGATTACGGGTGGCCAAATTTCTCAAAATGGGGATTTTAAGCTCAAAAGTTTGCATTTTTGTATGATAATTTTCCGACAAAAAGATTCTCCAACAACTCGTTGTTTCGACAGAAAAAAAATTAGACCTAGGGTGGGTATTATTGCCCCCCTCTCTGTGTCTGCCCCAGTGTTTGAATTGGGGGTTAAACTTTTCAACGGTCAGAGCCCAACCAAAATTGTGATGTAAATCCTATGTATATAGTAGGCCTACGTAGCTGACGTCCTAGTGCATAATTTGACAGGATGTTAGGGGGTTGAGAAAGCAGTTGGGGGTTGAACCCCCCCGGCAATTCAAACACTGGCCTGCCCCCAGAGATATGTGGACTGCGGACGCGTCAGTCCGCGGATGGAGATCCGCAGGATTTTTTTGCGGACACGCACTGACGCGGATCATGCTCTGCGACGAGAGTATTTTTCTTAACAAAAGTTAAAAACAGAAATAAGTGATGTGTGTTCATAGGGGAACGGACAATCGCCCGCACGGACATTCGTGTCCAAGTATTGCCCGCACGGGCAACTGATTTACCTGGCAGAACGCGGTCTCGTCTCAGCGCCGTCAGCTGTGCGTCATCAGCCAGTGCGATGTGAATTCTCAGCGAGTCGCAGGCCGAGTGGATCTCCGGCAGCGAGAACCGACTGAGTACAGTCTGTAGCAGCTGAGGCACGCACAGACGACGCTCTCCCCCCACCACGAAGCACGAGATCCGCTCACCCTCCAGGGTGGTGTCGCGGCGCCGATGAGGGTCCTGGGCGGCACGCAGCAACCCAGACAGTTTAGCGTCAAACCCTCCTCCTTTCATTCCTCCCCCTGTATCCCAGCTTGTGACGTCATCGTGCGTCAGCACCACGCAGGAATTCGACGTTGGTGGTCCTTCCAGACTGGACTTGGCGCTCTCCTGGTAGTTCCTCAGCAGACGTTTGATTAGCGGATTGCGTGGCGAGCCTCCTCGTAGATGGGTGTCAGATTCGACCACATCAGACATTACAGAATTCAGTACAACGCTGTTCGTACGTTCGGCATAAAATCGGCAACACACGCTAACTGCGATTATCCGGTGAGTCTGTTGACACTTTCTTGCACGTGTAACAAAAACGCAATGAACGCAAGAAAAGTAGGCTACGCAGCGAACGCAGCTGACGGTAAATACGACCGATCGGCACTCAGACGAAAACAGAATGAGTGAGTGAGCGACCTGATCAGGGCAGGCCTACAACCATGCGAGGCACTCGAGCTCGTAGTAGTAGACCCATAGACAACATAGCCTCGGCCTGCCAGGCCCCAGGCCTAACCCACTAACAGAGCCTTGACCGGCCTGCCTGGTCCACGGCTGTTTCGTCTGCCTCCCCCATCCGGTCACATTAACGCACCTGCGCCATCAGTAAGTAAAACGAGACCGAACGACGCGCTCAGCATTACGCAGTTACGCTACGCCTAAATCGCCCATCAGTCTACCGACAGAAATACATGTAACCTCGCAATCATGACAGAATATAGCCAACACCATGTTTCAAACGAAAAGCCCAGCTGTCGATAGGATAGCCGACCGTACTGATTGTCAGTGACCTGGAAGGTCATCCGAAATCGATGACTTTCATTTCATCTGAACGGGCGACGGGCGTAGTGATAAATAGTAACTTTGGCCGTTTCCAAGATACGGCCAGTTTTCCGTTGAGTTTCCTACCCCCTCCATTCAACCCTAAATTTGAAAATGTTGCCTTAACGCACAAGGCTAATTATTCGTGTAAAAAGTTGTCCCCTACGACCTAAAGATCAGTATTATGGCTCAGCCATATTACATCCGTTACAGATGGACGTCCCGCTTCGACATTATTTTGTCCATATCTTCAGTGGCGGCGCCAAGGGGGGTGCAGGGGGGCCATGCCCCCATTTAAGGCTTGGCCCCCATTTGAGTTTCACAGATATGAAGCAAAATGCAGTCTATCGATAACTAAACTGCAGTAAAAAATCTATCTCGGTAAATTATTACTGATAACTAATTTTGAGTTATTTAGACCTACAAGCCACAAAGTAGAATAATCATAATTTACAAACTGAGTGTAGCCCACGCCATGTGGTGTGGGCTACTCAGTTCAAGGTCATTCACGGTCATTGAATTCGGCGCCAATCGAAAGCCAGTATACGATTTCCTATTAGTGATTAATCTCGCACCGTTACTGAGATACAGCGAGTTATTAGCCAAAAATCACAAATTTTGCCCACCCCCTCTCGTTTAGGGCCCTCGTTCGGGGTGACCCTCTTCGAATTTATGAAAAAAGCTTTACGGTTCCTGAAACTAGAGTCTTCCAGGCAGCTGAAAATTAAGATTTGGTGATCCTAGCTTGCATCGTTTTTGACTAATCCACCCGTGTGAAGGACGGACAGACATGTGATGGCTAAGACGCGCTGAAAGCAGTAGCTGCTTTCGCACGTAAAAAGTTTAGAACCCTGATGTGGCAAGTTAATTACGTTTTAATAGAAGCCGGGTCTCAAATAGACACCGGGGGGGGGTCTAAGTCAAATG
>Ga0209367_1009544_pt1 | contig 13135 bp, 6 predicted proteins | sample WorMetLIZISLAND2_FD_187412 | JGI IMG/M metagenome (GOLD analysis project Ga0209367, IMG submission 187412) | Marine gutless worms symbiont microbial communities from Max Planck institute for Marine Microbiology, Germany - Olavius geniculatus... ... | reverse complement strand
CCATTGCGTTAAAGGGGGCATACGGGAACCGCTGGCAAAGCGAAGATGGTGACGCCACCTAGCGAATAGCATTGCCTTGGCGGAGGTACCTGCGAGCTATGATTGCTTTCTAGTTAATAATACGCTGATCCAATAAAATGACAGCATCGCTTTGAAGTAATTTTGATAAAAAAATATGTTGTGCCAGCCGAACTCACCCGAAATTGCTACAGTAGGCCTACTGATGACGTCAATTTCAGTACGCTTTGTTGACAAACTGACATTCGCATTGAAAACGTAGTAAATCCAGCTTTTTTTCTCAGAACACTGTCGAATTTATAGTACAAGTAATGACGCATACGTGACATCAGAAAGTACGTCATTGTTGATCTGTTCACTACTAGAAGTGTGCGATTAGCAAAATTATCCATGTACAGTAGTGGAATATTGCGTTTTACTAGTGGGATAACTATTGATAAAATTTTGGCATGTTAGAAGCTATTTGGCCGTAAATTAAGCTGCATTTGACCTTAAGGCAATAAAGCTAGTTAACAACCTTACTGCAAGTGACGTCACGGTTCCGAAAATGCGGAAGCCGTGAAAAGAGAACATTGAATACATTAAACCATATTTTTAGGGTACTAAGATGTATTAGCAACCAGATGATTAATGCGTATTGAAAAAGTAGCATTCGATAAAGCCAATTAGGCCTAACGCTTTATAACAGTTACGTACAAGTAATTTGAGCAAAGCTCATGAGACGCATGATAGCCTTAGCAGTTCATGTTCGCAGGTTGTTTTGGTCTATTTCCAGCAATTTCTACGCAATACACTATATGTGTGCATTGCAGCCGAGAATCGCCAAAAACACTAAAACCCCCTATTTCACGAATTCAAGGTCATTCAAGGTCATCGATGTTGACACCATTAAAAAGCTTGTCACTAGTGCTTGTTATAATTAGAAGCATGTCTGCGCTTATCTGCAAGCGTTTTTAAGCTGAATGAATCAGTAGCAGTAAAATAGTTGAACATGGACTGACCAAATATTTTAAATAAATGACCGTAAATTCGACACTAAATTTTCAACTTTTATTAAAAGCAAAAAACGACGGAAAAATTACTCTTCTTTGACGCCCGCGTGCGCCGCTCTCCTTGAACCTAGGGGGCCTCGACTTGCAGCGCTAAAATCTAAGTTTAATGCTGAAAATTTCACGTGCAGGTTGTCATGGTCTATCTCCAGCCATTTCGTCGCAATTCATTCTTAAAATGTATGTCATAACCCGAAATCACGAAAAATTCAGCTTAATTTGGTTGTTCAAGGTAGTTCAAGGTAATTAATGTTGACACCCTTATGAAGCTCGTCACCAGTGCTTGTTATGATAAGCAGCATGTGCCCATCTGTAACCGTTTTTACGCTATACGAGCTAATACCGGTAAATATTTAGCACACTTTAAGAGGGGTTACCCTATTTCATGCCCGGTTCGAAGGGTACCCCCTCACCCAGGAACACGAAATTTTGTCACGATGAATTAGAGTTTTTGTGGCAGCTCACAGTGAAGATTCGCCGTTTTGATACAGTGCCAGGGTGTGACGGACGGACGGACAGACAGAAGACACTTAGACGATGGCTAAGACGTGCGAAACATTATATGGTGTCGCGCGTAAAAATGGTGCGACTTGGCCTTTAAGTCATCATCATCATCATGGCTTACGGCATGCAAATCATCGGCGACGGCGGAGAGAGAGAATTTTATTTGCCAAACGAACATAACATAGCATAACACAATAACAAAAACACAATGGCAGGTTGCCAGAGAAGCAGAATACGTTTGACGGGAGGGGGTGGAGCAAATGTCCAATTTTTTAAACCGTTGATTAACTCGATTGATGAGACCAACTAATCAAAACCACCAGCGTTTAGCTTAAGCCGCCACCAGAGATATTACACAATTTTTATTCAGCAAATATTCGTAGTAGAAAATGTTTTTTTAAATACAAAAGAAACACACAGACATGCTTGCGTTGCGTAGCACACATGACGCAGATATGTCAATCTGTCAAAGTAGTTTATGTGCAAGAAGCATAAGCCATGTGACGAATGAGCAAGCAGTATTTAACAGAAAATCAAACTCGTGTAAAACAAAAATATACAACCAGTGATCTTATCACTGAACAAAATTGAAAATTAACTCTGCAAGGTAGGCCTAACTAATTGGACGTTAGCAAACTTATGGCACACATAGCAAATGAAGTTGTCGAGGCTTGCGTACTTGACTAAGAACTTGTGTTCTTTCTTGAGAATTACCTCTTCTGCTTTTAGGCAATTGAACACAACAAAATGGCCCAGTGTAAAAAATGACGTTATTAATTCATTCAATTTGACGTTCTTCGACTGACCGTGTAGTGCTGGTCGACATCGTTTCGCGGCACCAGTTCAAGGATGTGTTCAGTCTTCGACGCAGACGACGTCTTTACGCTGTAACCTATACACGGTGCGGCAAAAACTATCATCTTGTCTGTAGTTGTTTGCCATTTTCTGAGCTACTGCTTGCGATTTTAACGCAAAATTCCACATCACACCTCACACGGTAGTGTGAGTGTTGTAAGGACGACCTTCAAAGTCAATGGGAAAAGGCAAACTTTGACCCTCAGCCAACCAAAAACCCCTGAACCGATCGTCATCAAATTTGAATGGCATGATTACGTTGTGGACTCCTATCACCAAAAAAATTTGGGCTCAATACACTCAGGGGTTTTTGCTCCCCATATAGGTGAAATATACACCCCCTTCTGTTCGAAATTTACTACACTTTTTTGGTTCTTCAACTCGCCTACAGGCGAGTCCGTTAGACCGATTTTTAGGCTTAATACGTCAAATGACGCGGTTCTACACAAGGAAGTGCTATTTAATGTTACAAAATAAAAATTTAATTTTTGACTTATTTATTCGAAAAATTCGAAAAAATTACAATGGCGCCTATGAGAAAATTTAAAAATTCTTTAAACTGTCATAACTTCTGTTGTGTGCAAGATAGAATCGTAATTTTTGGTTCTAGGGTAGGGTTTTCGGGGTTGGTGACATTTATATTTACCCCCGGTTGACCCCTATTGAGCCCCGTTGCCATGGCAACGAAATTTGGGACAAAATTGGTTATAACTCGGGTTGCGTAATAAATTTTTGCGATATTTTTGCGCATATAGGGGGTTTTCGGGGATGGGCCATCGAATGCCGCCAATCGCATTTTGAATCATCTAAGATTATCCAAATGATTTTTGCTGTTTTGGAGGACTGATATCATCACATTGTCCTTACACACAGTTGTAAACTGGTAAGTTTTTTTGCATATATATTAATATGGACGTACACTGTAAACTATCGAAATGCATTGGACAGACTCCGTGTTCGTATGAACATTATCTTGTGATAAAAAATATCAAGGGATTTGCCACGCCCTCCTCGAAGAAATAAAACTGCTCCAATATGTGACTAACACACTGATAACCTATTGATATAGGCCTACCTGTTAGCGGGAACGAGAAAGTCTGAGACTTGCTGGTTGGTTTGTCAAAGCCGTAGAAAATTCCTTCTTTGACGACGCACCAGACTTTCTTCGACTTGATCAACCGACCGTCTGCACATGCACAGCACAACGATCACGCAGCTGGGTGCTGCAGAGTGGTAGCCTAATGATTGAAAGCATTTTATTGGTTAACTTTTCAAAAATTAGTGCTTAGCATATCATTAATATCGATTAAAATTAGCAGTGGTTATTGCTCAAAAATGCATGTTTCAGCCGACCGTAGCTGTAACGGTCGAGCTCATGGTACGGTTGTCGTCTGTCGTCGTCGTCTGTCACGAATGTATTGTGGCTAAACGGTAGGTCGTAGAGAAATTTTTTAAAATGAATAATTAGCCCCGTGTAATAAACCTAAGCATGCAAAAGTTCAGCGATTAAGTGCAAAGGAAACATTTTCATATTCGGGGTGTGATGGACGGGGGTAGAAAAAATGTGCGTTTTTCAACGGAAAACTGTCCATATCAGGAAAACGGTGAGATATATGGCCAAGGTTACTATTAATCACTAACAGAAAGTGGGATACGCTCTTTCAAATAAAATAAAAATCATCCACTTTGAATGACTTTGAAAATGAATGACAGCCACTACGGTAGGCTATCCTAGCGACAGCTGGGGTTCTTATTGTTAATCTTTCAAGTTATTCAGCTAAAACACGGTGTTTCATAAAAAGGGTACCATTTTTCTTTCTTTTATAACTCCGTCGAATAGTGATCAATTTGCATAAAAATTTTTAACAGTTGTAGCTCAGGAAACATTAATTCAAAATATTTCAACAAAATAAGGCTGTTGGTTAAATATTTTTTGTTAGTCGTGACGTAACGATGACACCATACTTGTCTCAAGTAGTGCTCTCAGTTGCTACCCTGCTTCGATAGTGTGCTTTATCTGGTTGGCTGATAAAAAATGTTCATCATATCAGCATTAAGCAACATGGGGGCATGACATCAGGCGTGTCGCGATCCAAAAACTCAACCATCTTGCAAGCGGTGTGTGCTGGTGCACTGTTCTGCTGGAAGGTGTAAAAGTCAAGCATCCCCACAAGTGTGTGAAAGTGATTGTTTTAAACGCTTTTTTGTGGTTGCAATGGTAAAACTTCAACAGTTTGTCATGAATAAACCACATAAAGTTCGCCATTGAAGCCGGGCAGCTATTCAGCAATATAACATACTGTCAGCACCGGTTGCGACAAACAAGTTTGTACTCACGGCACATTATGACGTCAGCATTGCATCATGACTAGCAAAGAATATTTAAGCAACAGCCATAAGTTGTCAAAATATTTAAAATTAGTATTTTTGTTGCTACATCTGTTAAAAATTTCACGTAAATTGATCAACATTTGAGTGAATTATGAAAGAAAGAAAATGAACGCTTTTTTATGAAACACCGTGTAGATGTCACAAAGCAGTATGTGATTCAACAATAGGCCTATATTAGCATTATTATATATAAAAAAACTGCAAGCAACTCGTTTAATGTTGTATAAGTGCTGATGTAAAACGGCAAAAATCAAAAAGTATAAGCACGAACTAATATATTAGCTTAGACATTTAATCTGTTCTCAGTAGCCATATATAAATGTCTAAGCTAATGCATAATGTTCGTGCTTATACTTTTTGATTTTTGCTGTTTTACATCAGCCCTTATACAACATTAAATAAATTGCTTGCAGTTTTTTTATATATAATACTAAAAATTCGGGACAAAGCCTAACATTAGTCCGCCTGGCGCCCTAAGTCCGATTGAAAAAAAATTCAAGGGGGGGTGAAATTCCCCCCGGTAGCAAAGTCACGTGACACGCACTCAAATGCATTAGCATGCGCAAGACGCGCACCGTCGACCTAGGGGTAAATATTAGCCGCGTAATCTTTGGTGTTAGTGAACCAAAGTTCGCCCAATTTTTTATTCAACGGCAGTTAATAGTACTTGATAACGCTTTTTACCGCTTGTCGATATCTTTATTCGTTCTAGAGATATTTGAGGTCGAATTTGAAAGTTGTTGTAAAACGTACTAAATTTGGGATGTATTTGCCCTCCCAAATTTTAAGGGGGCGGTGACCCCCAAAATTTACACCTACATTATCACCCCATCTAGCAGCACGTCACGTGGCAAAGTCTCATAAAGCTATTCCCCCTGGCTCCAAACTTCTTGCGGCTAATACGCTACATTTTAAGCCAATTTTTGACCCCCCCACTTTGAAAAAAAGTTGTAAAGGAAGCCTCGTCCCCGGTGAAAAGTGAGCTAGTAAAACTTGATCATTCTCTAGCGCATGTAAAGATTTTGGGGCGCAGCACCCCCTGGGGTTCGAAATATGACCTTTCGCAAAAATCGATTTGGGTGGGTAAACATTAAAAGCGAAATCTCTGGTTGCGGTAGATTAAACTTTAACAAATTTTTTTGTTCAACGCGGAATTAACTGTATTTGATAATGCCGTTTACCACTTGTCGATATCCCTATGCAGTTCAGAGATATTTGCGCTCAAAGTCGAAAGTTGTCGTTAAACGTACTAAATTTTGGACGTTTTTTGCACTCCCAAATTCTAAGGGGACGATGCTCCCTAAAAGTTGCACCCGCGTTTTTACCCCCATCTAGCAGCACGTTACGTAGCAAAGTGTGATAAAGCGACTCTCCTTGGCTCCAAAGTTCTTGCGGCTAATACGTTACATTTTAAGCCTATTTTTCATCAGCCTTTAAAAAAAATTGTAAAGGGGGCCCTCGTCCCCGATGAGGGGTGCGCTAGTAAGACTTGGTCATTCTCTAGCGCCTGTAAAAATTTGGGCGTGCAGACCCCCTAGGGGTCAAAATATGCTCTTCTGAAAAATGCGCTTTAGGTGGGTACGATTTCACTTCGAAGTCGTCCGAAATCGGGCCAAATTTTGCATGTTTTGGCCCCTAAAATTTTTTTGAAATGTGTCCTCAACAAAAAAAGTTTTAGACCGACGTTATAAAATTTTGCTTAGTACTGACCACCGTGCAAAATTTCACGCCGATCGGCCCATGCATCTCGGAGATCTCGCGTTGAAAAAAATAAATAAAACATCTGGGGTAAAACTTAAGTCTTCCCGAAAACTGTCGTTTAAGGGCAAACTGATTTGCGGTTTTATTAAAGTTTGAAAGGTAACTAAAAAGTTACTTAGTACACAACAACAACAACAACTACTACTACTACTACTTATTTATTTAAACAATTCACAGTAACTCAAAACAGAACAAGACAGCAAGCAAACACCAATTAGCTAGTACAGACAATGAGAAAACTGCAAAGATGCCAAGGCTATATGCACTAACAGACACCTTTAAAAACAAGACGGACAAATATAAAATGTACAAGGAAAACTAAGTATGCAATAGTTGTTTTACACATAATACAAAAACTGAGTGAGGTCTGACTTTTTCACCAGAGACCTAAACTTTTTAACACTATTTAAGTCGTTTACAGTCATATTAAGACTATTCCATGGAGCAACAACACGTACACAATAGAAGTGCTTTCGTATGTCAATGTGGGAGTGACTGGTCATAAGCTTCCAGTCATGTCCTCGTGTTCTTGAGTGCAACCGTACATTGAACATATTTTCATAATTAGATTTTGTTATTTGTCTAATATAATGGCAAGCCTGTATATGGGACCGCAAATTTAGTCTACATACCAAATTTCATGCAGATGGGTGAAAAAGCAGTTATAAGTGGTGAACTACATTTAAAATGGTGACCACTGCCATCTTGAATTTACTACTTTTCTCGATTTTGGTCACATGATTTATGGTAATAAATCATGTGACCAAAATCGAAAAAAGTAGCAACTAACCACATTCCTGCAAAATTTTATAAACCTTTTTCAGTCGGCAGCTGATTTGTTATGCTTTGTGTTAAAATACAAAATGGTGGCCGTCGCCATGTTAAATTTTATTGTTGTTCGATTTTATGGTATAACTACATGTAGAACGTGAAAATTAGCTCGCATATGAAATTTCGTGCAAGTACGAGCAATAGCAACTAAGTTATAAGCGATAAACAGAATTCAAAATGGCGGCCGCCACCATTTTGAATTTATTATGTTTGTCGATTTTGGTCACACACACGATCTACTTCTGGTAGCAGCCGACGACATTACTGCAAAATTTTATTAATCTATGTCGATCGGCGGCTGAGTTATTGCTGTTTGTGCAAAAATCCAAGATGGCGGCCGCCGCCATCTTGGATTTTATTTTTGTTCAATATTTTGGCATTCATGTATGTAAGACCTCCAACGTAATACACTTGCCAAATTTCGTGCAAATATGTGCAATAGTAAACGAGTTATGAGCGATAAATGAAATTCAAAATGGTGGCCGCCGCCATCCTAAATTTATTATTTTTGTTCATTTTGGTTAAATGCTCTATTTCCTGTGGCCGCCGGCATCTTGAATTATAATTTTGTAATGCTGGATCACCCATGAAGTCTATTTGTGCACCTGAAATTCCCCTTCAAATTTCGTGTTGATCGATCGCATACGTTTCGTGATATCGTGATTCGAAAATTTCCCAAATTTTGCTTAAAATGCCTATTTAGGCCCCCAAAATCATGTTTTTGGAGAGTTTTGGCCCCCTAAATATTATATTATATCATCGAAATCCCCAAAAGGCCCTACCTTACGCGGAAACACGCGTTTTGAGTCATAAACGGTCATGATCGGTTTTCTGGTGTGACCTGTAGGCGTGAGCAAGAATACAAAAAAGGATAGAACACAAAAAGTAACGGAAAATGCTCTCCCTACGCATACCCCTTTCCCGTCGTCTCACATCAACCAAATTTTGGGGACATTTTTCTTGGTTTCAAGTTTCATTAAGATCGGTTGAAAAATGTGGGAGCTGTGGGGAGTCGAAATTTCGGCCTTCTCATTGACTTGGCACATCGCTACAGCACAAGCCGTGCAATCACGTTCTCCGGATAATGTGGTTATCGTTTGTCAAATCTTGCCATCTTAATACAGCAATAAATAGCGCGTTCTTCTGACGTGACATTAGTTTAAAATTAAGGATAAAATTGTATTAATCGTTAAAAAATTTTAACGATTAATCGCGTGATCAATCGTTAGTTTCTACAGCCCACTCACAAGAGCTGAACAATGGGTCTATAGACTGCAATCATAACAGCATTAAGCCCAAATCAAACCATTCATAATAGTATATACAACAACTTACGTGTTTTCCTGTTAAGAAAGCCGCACTTTGCAGGATCCGTGACGTCACAGGCTGCTAACAAGACTAGTTTCTCTTCATTTGTACGATTATCGCCGGCTGTGACGTTGCCTGGAATTTACACCGATCACGTAGGAATGATTTCCATCCAACGCAACGAGCGCAACAAACGCAAGGAACACAACGCAAAAATAAATACTGCTTCTATTTTTGGGTTCTGGCCGTTGCGTCAGCAGCATTTGACAATTATTGTCGCGTTTGTTGCGTACTTTTTGCGTTCGTTGCGTGCGGTGCGTTTAATGGAAACCAGACTTTAGAATCAAGAAAGTGCAAGAAATTAGCCCCCATACAGCATTAACTTCTCACTCTCTTTACCGAATAATACCGGCAATAACTGCAGTTGTTAAGATTTACTTATTCTACGGCATTCTTATAGGTCGCAGTACGGTTCTTGCCCGTCCGTTCGTCCGTCCGTTTGTCTCGTACGGGATTCTAAGTTCCTAACTTAAAATCAAAATCGCAGAAAAACCGACGATGCGCCATAGGGCCTATCTAGGTCTATATAGCAAGATTAATAAGTGAAAAATTGTTAAACTGGCCTATAAGTAACTTGGGTCCACTAGAGAAAAGTCGAGTCTAAGACTCAGAGAAACGATTCTGCAAAGATGAGTTTTGAGTGGCTGACTAAATATGAAGAACGACTCGGCAGATGTTACATTGTCCGGCAGGCCGTTTCACTCGTTATTCTTTGCATCATCTTTACAAAACCGATCTCTTCTCCAAGTCTTTCTCTCGTCGGTTCCTCTTATCCTCCTTCTCACGGACGGAACTTACGGATCACGGACCACGCTGCTCGTGTCTTAGAAGTCTGTGTGGCGATTGTTAACTTTAACGGTACGACTGACTAGCCCAACACAACTGGAAGTTAGGTACACTAGTATAATTTTTTACTTATTCACTTAGCCTACTCCACAAGCAGTGAAAGAAGTAGCACTGTAGTTTCAAACTTGATCCGCTTGTATGAGTTGGCGCGTTTGCGGCGAGGCAGGTGTCATAATCGTCGTCTTCCAGTTCTCAATACAGTTGCGGGTACGACTGCTGCAGCTCGTCAAGTTTCTTCATCAGACTGAGCCGAGCTGCCGATGCGTCCGACGGCAGCGAAACCCTCTTTAACGTCACACTGAGAAATTTCGCCACGTCTGTCATGATCAGCATAAGCATAAAAAACACTGGTAAAATACCTAAATAAACTATGTTAATAGATATTCTAGTTTCTGAGCTCGCGTAAACGTCAGCTTTTCGCATCGTTTTGTTATAACTTTAAATAGCGGATAATATCTAATTCCGTGCCGGTTTCATAGAATCGAAGAGATAGAATTTGTTTCAATATTGAGCTTTTTACTAACCGGCCAAAATACATCGGATTTCTTCGCCGAACTTCGCCATTGTCGCCAACTATAATTCAGCTATACTGCACCTTAGACAAGTAAATAACAATACGACAACGACACAGTCAAACCATGCGCGTCCATTCTACGCTTATAAGCGGCGCATAGGCCTATACACAACCGTAAGCAAACTGGTCGGTAGGCATACTCGGCAAGAATTAGGCCTACGCTTCGTGTTTCGATGTATGGCATGTGCCTACAGTAGGACTTAAAGTATGCGCTATGTAGGCCTAGGCCTACCCTTTCGTTGCGGGTTTCGTCTTTGTCTTTGGCATATTGTGCGGGTGGAAGAAATAAAGTTTGCTTTTGCATTGACTTCTCTGCAATGGATTTTAAGGCTTTCACTTCCACCTTTTGCCTTTTATTTTCTTTTTTTCGTGTCCATTTTCCGTTCTTTTCCACTTCTTCCTTTCCAGTCTTGTCACTTAGGCTATGTTCAATGTGTTTCCCCTCAAACTTCCCACTTTCCCAGCGGCTTCGAGCTAAGCCTGACAGCCGCACATCAGAGAGGTGCGGATTCTGGAATTTTGGGTACGCGTTCGTCGATCGTGTCCGCACTGCTAGTAAAACTGAGAATGTTGAAAATACTAGAACCCAAGGACAGTTTTTTTTACAGTTTTTAACAATGTGGCATGTGCAAAACAAGTAATTTGAGCAAAACTCACGTGATGCGCGATAGCAGCGGTCCAGCGGAGCTGCGCCACTTTGGCAATCAGTGTAGGCTTACAACAATAAGATAATTAATGCATCTTGAAAGAATACTGAAACTTGGGGCCACCGTACGGAAGATTCCTTGAATTTAAGAGATCGAAACTTAGATTCCTGAAAATGTACCTTCTATGCTAAAAATGTCATACGCAGGTTGTCCAGGTCCATCTCCAGCCATGTCGGCGCAATTCACTCTTAAAATGTGTGTCACAGCCGAAAATTACAAAATTACGATTTTTGACCATTGAAGCAAGGTAGCAACTAGCAGCACCAATTGGGATTAGCCTGTTTGTACCCGTGACACGTAATGTCAGCGTTACATCACGACTAACAAAGAATATTTAATCAACTGCCATGTTTTGTTAAAACATTTTGAATTAGTATTTGTTCAGCTACAACTGGTAAAAATTTCATGCAAATTGCTCATCATTTGAGTGAATTATGAAAAGGGGGTCCTTTTAATGAAACGTGTATATGCGTTACCGACAGACGACAGCAAAGGACACATTGTAGGCCTACCCAGGGCTCGACATAATGCACAAATCGACCTATGCGAACTTCTTTATTATGCTGTTCCACTTTTATAAAACGACCTGTCGCAACTAAAATCAAATAAATGTATAATTTTTCGTTATCATTCATTTACCTTAACAAAAAACCAGCTGTGACGAGGGTGAGCCGACCGTAGCCCATGTATTCGAATCGAAGGCCATCGTCTGACTTCCGGTCTCGGAAAGAAACGATTTCCCAGTCACTACAACCTCATACACACTATGGTGACGCTGCTATATCGAATGCTACAATTAACGATACAGGATACGATGCAGGCCTAATTCAGCGCACATGGTGATGGCTGCATGCAGCTGCTTTGCATTCAAAATTGCGGCCAAACCGCGCGCAGATCGAGACATGATTACTATTGATAGCCTACAGGAACACGTGATCGCCCTATTCAACGGTACCATCGTCGACCCCCCTACGACGAACCGTTTAGCCACAATACCGCACAATTTGCATAGCAAAGTGCAGAAAGGCGCAAAATCCAAAGTTAGCCTTCATGTATAAAATCTTAAACAGCCAAGTTGCAGTACCAGCAACTTCTGTCGACCTCACGTACTTTATCATCCAGAATTCCCGCGGCGCCGATATGCAAATCAACAGAAGCTGCAGGGTCACTGTGAAGTCTTATACGGGGGCGAATTTATAATAGGCTCTGTACCAGACTAAACTCCTCCCCCCAGAGGATCTGTACCGGTATCGATCCTCCGGGGGGGGGAGAATCTGTTCCGGTACAGATCCTCCGGGGGAGACATTTGAGGGGGCGGTCCTATAGTACCACACCGGCTCTTTAGCACTATTGTAGGAGCTGGATTCGATCCGCCCGTACTGCTACTGGCTGGATAAGACATTGTAGGAGAAAGAATCGAAACTGAGCTAGTAGCTATTGTGGCTAAACTATCTGCTGTGGTAGAAACTGGAAACGGGCGTTGTCTAAGGTTGTAGCCTGTATTTTCCATACCGTGGGCCTGGATAAACTATAGAAGAGTTTCCCTGAGACCTACCAGCAAGTGCCGGGCTCCTACTGGTCTCGATCCGCTCCCGTTAGGGAGTGGGCGCTGAGTTAGTGGAGAAAACTAATCGGTCCGGGCCTGTGAACCCACAAATTAGATGGATAAACTGAAAGTAAACAAAGCCTAAGGGAACTTCCGGTACAAAAGAATTTGGCAGATACAAGCGAAAACGGTAAGAACCCTATAAACGGTCAACTAAAAGCAAACCGGAAATAGAAAAGTCGGTCGCACCTTACTTCCGGCCTGAAAGAAGTCAACACGGAGACGACAACAAGTAGCAGTGACAATCAACAGTATTTTCGACGACGAAATCAAGTAGCAATCGCTTTCAAACAGTACGACGTATCAACGTTCGACTTCCGGTCAAGGCCCGACAAGATGGCCGACCGTGACGACGTTCAACGATCTTCAACTACGTCCGCTATCGCTCAACAGTATCGACGACTATCAACGATGGCCAAAACAAAACGGTCGACGACTATCTACTATTATATATGTAAAAAACTTATTAGTTTACAACTGTGTGTAAGGACGATGTGAAGATATCAGTCCTCTAAAACAGCAAAAATCATTTGGGTAACCTTAGATGGGGCTATGCATATGGCGTCCTTACAAGCTGACTTTAGTTGGTAATCACTAACATAGTCTAAAGCCTTCTTCATTTGAT
>Ga0209367_1009542_pt1 | contig 13136 bp, 8 predicted proteins | sample WorMetLIZISLAND2_FD_187412 | JGI IMG/M metagenome (GOLD analysis project Ga0209367, IMG submission 187412) | Marine gutless worms symbiont microbial communities from Max Planck institute for Marine Microbiology, Germany - Olavius geniculatus... ... | reverse complement strand
TAGTCAGATTGTGTTTTTTACCGCCTCGTTTTGGGGGGCGAAGTATAGCACTCCCCCAGTTGAACAGCGCTTCCCAGTTTGTACTTGTTTCTGGGTGGGCAGCAGCACTGCGCAAAAGGCTAGCTAAGTGGTTGGCGCATGCAACACGGGCAGACTTTGGAATATGTTTAATAAGCCCACAATCGATGGGAGAAAACGCAATCGCGTTGTCAGAAGCAATAGCAGGTGACTGACTGATAGAGGCGCTATTAGCGGCTACAGACTGCGAGACTGACGCTGTTTGACTGACAGGCTGGAGTGATGGACCGAGCGGCGGCCGATGTGAACCGGGACATGGATTCTTTCTTGGACCATGTTTATGCACGGAACCGTCACTGTGATGCAGCTGAAATGTTGAGTGACAAACGCTACAGATGCCACTGGACTTGTTGGCGTCTTTGGACAGAGACCACCAGCGTGTTTGTGACATGCTTGGACTGGGCCCGCACAGCAATACAGGTGTGCAGCGCAAGGGTCACGTGACCGAGAAATGGGCCATAAGCGAAGGCAAAAGTTGATAAAACGAACACGAAACGACAAACTAAACGCTAAATTGATGAACAAACAGCGACTGTGGACCAACGCGTACCAAATAAGCGAAAATGCAGCGACCACAAACGATAAAAACTGATGAAAAAACGATAAAATCAACCAGCAACGCACGTAAACAACCACAACGGACTTGGTCACCTTAGAATTATTATTATTATTATTGCACATTTTTATTATTTCCATGTTATATCAATACATGCATGCTTAACAAACTGTCTGCCAGCCATGCACATGACATATTTACCTGAGGTAATGTTGGAATCAACTCTAGAATATAGTTCTCTAAATCCTGCAATAAAGCAACAACTTACGACTCAGAAACTGACATAGAAACATGTAAGCAAACATAAGACATCCACTGACAAATGCATGCAAATAACAGCAAAAGACGGTGCCTGTGAGTTCTCATGTGTGAGCAGAGTCCAACTGCAGCAGCACATCCACATCCATAGTTTTGAGACACGAAGTTGTCACCACACCACAAAGTGTCACAGTAACTTAACGTCACGTCATGAAACGAGTGAGGTATATGTTGTTGTTGTTTTCTTCTGGCGCTCGATCTGTCTGTCTGTCCGTCCATCTGTCCGTCCGTCATGACCCGGTACCGTTTCAAACCAGCAGAGATAGAGACTTCGGGTTTTCATTGTATGATAGCTTAGTGTCTCTAGTATTTCGTGACAAAATTTCATGCCACTGGGTGAAAGGGGTCCCCACAAACGAGGGGGCGAAAGAGGGGCACCCCTCCTAAAAAGACGTTATTCTACCACTATTGGCTCGTCTAACGTGAAAATGGCTGCAGATAGACACAGACATGCTGCTTATCATAACAAGCACTGGCAACAAGATTCTTAGAAATGTCAACATCGTTGACCTTGAACTCCCAAAATAGGGGGTTTTAGTGAATTTTTCACGATTTTGGGCTGCGACACGCATTTCAAGAGTGAATTGCGGTGAAATGGCTGGAGATAAACCAAGACAACCTCAATATGAAATTTTCAGCATTGAATGTAGACTTCAGCAGTCCAAGTTTGGACCCTCTAGGTTCAAAGAGTCCTGCGCACGCGGGTGTCAAAAAAAGTACCCTTCTAAAAAGTGTTTATTTATCCTCTGTTGTCTTGTCTAGCATGAAAATGGTTGCAGACAGGCACAGACATGCTGCTTATCATAACAAGCACTGGCGACAAGCTTCTTAAAAATGTCAACATTGATGACCTTGAACCATTAATTTTAAGTGATTATTTGGCAATTTGTGACTGCAAAAGAGTGAATTGTAATGAAATGGATAAAGACAGACCAAGATTACCTGCAAACAGGAACCGCCATGGGCTCTCGCGCATCTCATGAGCATTAGCTCAGATTTCTTGTTCAAACTACGATGAAAAACTGAAATCATTCTGTTAAGTCTACAGCAACCTCAGCTACAGTCATAACCCATGACCACAGAAAACATACCGATTCTCTCAAATAGCCAAGACCAGCGACGTCGTACAGAGACAATCCAATGCGAGTCTGATGCAGCCAAACCTTGCGCATTACGTAGTTGAAGAAATGCATCACCGATATCCGACCATAGGGGTCATTGCTCAGCAGCTTGGCAAACACTGATGCTTTGAAGAATGGCCTGAGCAAATGACGACAAAAAATATCCACTAGGCATTTCACTAGTTAACAGTCCTGCATCACGCAATTTCTTTCAGAAAGATATCTACAGTACGTAAGTGCACATGCATAGAAAAAATAGAAAACAATGTAATAAAGCAGGTTTTATGCAGTCACATTATATTTTAGATGCAGGTTTCTGACATTCAAATATCAACTGAACTAATTCCCTTAGAAATCTGGCACCTTACACTGAAATTTTTAAACATGATTTCGAAACTTTCTCATCTCCTCAGTACTAACACACATATGAATGATGGTACATAACTTTCGAAACTTTTAGTACCAGTTTGTTGTAAAAATTCAGTGCTAAGTTAACTTGAATACCATCATGTCTTTAACAAGCAATAAACTCATTTACTAAGACTCTTTATTTGTTAAGCTATCAGCACCATCATTAGGTATGTGCAGAAAGCCAAAAATGGGTTCGGTTATAATAACAAAACCAAACAAAACCACACATTCAGTCAACTTATCGAAGCATTTGCAGGCAAACCACATTTTCAAAGTAAACCCACCCAATCAGCTGCACACAAGAATTGCAAGTGAACGCCTGCCACAACAAGTGAAGTGCAAACATATGCATCTGAGGTGAATAAGAACAATAAATTATATTTCATACAAGCTTAATAATTGTGTGCAAATCATTTCCAGAGGTTAGTCAACTAGCTGATTGTTGTTACTCTAAGACATACTGGGATATTAACTACACTGTGAGGCAAAAAAAACACACCAAAATTTTTTTAATGATAGCTTGACGAAAAGTGAGTCAATCTTAATAAGCTTTGGTACAAATATTCCTGATAAACCAGGCCCGTCGAAGGGGGGTAGGGGAGGAAGCTACCCCAGGCCACATGACGTTCAGGGGGCCCCCACCGTCGCTCAGTAATACAAAAATACACCAGAATGCACGTATGATGCACCATTTTGAAAAGAAAAATTCAATAAATTTCTCCCCAGAGGGGCCCCACAAACATGCTTTGGGGGCCCATGGGAATGTTTCCCTGGGCCCCGCTGTGGCTCTCGACTGGCCTGGACATAACTAGCCATCAAATGATTGTTTAGTTTCCTACCTCACCTAATGTCTGTTTCTGCACTACCTCAGAAAAAAAACGAACAAAATATTGCATTTTTAACCACTTTGGTATTATTGCTTAATCAAAACAATACAAAAAACATACATTTTGTCCATATTTTCATCACTTTAGTTGATAGTTTATCTAACTATCCATTTTTAACTGCCTACAAAATGTTTGAAATGTTGGCCTACAAACATGGGCTCGGCTCGGAGACACTTTCTCCATTCATTGATAGCAGCATCGATAACGTTCTGCTCCAGACCAATCCAGACTTCACCAGTCGCTTCTTTAATTCATCAATATTCCTGATTTTAAACCTATTTAATAAACATGCTGCTGCACAACAGTCAAACCTTGTAATTGATTGGCTGTTGGTGGCCACATATCCGAAAAGATGAAATTTTATTAAGTTTTTTGCTGATTTTAATGCATATTTTGTCTGTTCTGTTTTCCCAGGTAATGCAGAAGCAGACGTTGGGTGAGGTGGGAAACTGAACAATCATTTGACGGTCAGTTGTGTCAGGAATATGTGTACCAAAAATTATTAAAATTGGATAACCTTTCTTCAAGTTATTGTAAAAAAATTTGGTGTGTTTTTATGCCTCACAGTGTATTACTGTTTTAATTTCTTTCTTTGACAGACAGGCTTTACTTTCATGCAATACAGAACATAAAGTTTTTATCAATTAGAACTACTTACATGGCTGCCATTATAAAAATATCCAACAAATGCATAATTGTATTCATGAACTACATCACGTAAACATTAACAGCAAGTTTACACTGTAAAAGACAAATGTGTGTGTAACTAAAGCTAAATGACAGCTTATTCTTACTTGCACTTTGCACTTGACACTGCACCGACTTTGAGGAAGTCCTCGTAATTGATCATTTGCTCCTCGGGCATCAAAGGAGGAGACTGGTGTTTGTCAAGCATTGTCCACAAGTTCTGCAAGTTCATTACCAGTAATACTGAGACATACTTCATGAGCTTGATACACAAATGAAACATAAAACTTATTTCGTGGTTATTCTTAAGCAAACTGAAGCCAGTATGAAATTACTTTGATAATCATACGCTTAAATTATCACAAGCACCTCATGACAAACCCACAAAGGTAATAAAAAATTTTTTTAAAAACAGTACAAAATTTCACACAATGTAGGTGAAACCTTGACACACAGACCTGAAGTTCATCATTATCCAAAAGTTCCCGACTTCGTCTCTGAAGAAAAACGGCTCTACAAAAATCAAATGTGTTCTCATAACCACTACTGTTGTTAAATTTGTAAAAGTGTAAATTACAGAAAAAGTAAATTTAACGCACAGCAAAAAAAATTCACCAAAACAGTTCAAATATATAAACAGAATGTAGATAATTTAGTCTAAGCATAAAAAATTACAAAGTTACCGTGATTCTTCTCGCAACTTCTGAAGCAATGGCTCATCCTCAGAAGGCAGCTAAAATAACATCCAACAAAAATGCATTTTCTGGTGCACTACTGTACAATATAATGCATAATAACAGTAATGGTCATAATAATAGGAAAACCAATCCAAAATACTAATATTATCATTAATGACAAAAAAAACAGCAAACATCAAACTCAGTGGTGTGTTCCTGCATAAAAGTGAAAGCATTTGCCCATCAAAACAAGTGTTACCAGTCGAACAAGTCCAAAAAGCAAATAAGTAAATACACAATCTACATTCATATTTTGCTTATATCATAATATGCACATTATATTTTGGTCATTTCTATTGTATACTGTGATCCGAAAAACTCATCACAGGCCAAAGATAGCCCACAGGCCAGGTGTGCCACTACCTAAGAACAACACTTTCATTTTTATCTAAGCTTTGGGTCTACCGGTACTTCAGTTTATGATATTTATTATTTAATATACACTCATACTCATGGATCACACACATACTGTACCAATGCTATTCAATTCATCTACCTCTCATTTGCTGACACTATCTTTTACAGACTAACTTTTCTACCCAGAAAGCACCATATCATAGGATTTTGCATTTATTCTGAATATTTTCCCTGGTCTCACTCCGAATCAAACTACCACAGAAGTGACCACTTTTCAGCCATTCTCAATATGGCCTTTAGATTTGTTTTTCCCAAGGTTAAAGCTGACACACTAGAAAGAAAACACCAGTACAAGTTCATCCCAATCTTTCATTCAAAATCCGAAGCTTATTGTGCAAATGCATACAGCCCACTGTCAATGTTGTGACACGCAATAGCAAAGTACTGGCACACCATATGTGTACTTAATAACACTATGTTCTGATGACAGTAACAGTACGCTACACCACAAGAAATGTTTCTGTGATAAAAAAAATGTGAACCTTAAAGTAAAATTTGGGAATGGCCTTGTACTGAGAGTCTGTTGACTGTTCTTCACCCTTCCACTCACTGCATAGCTTCTTGAACATTTCCATCTCCTCTTCCTGGCTCTCTTCTGGAGACTGTTTGGCTGAAATTACAAAAATTGATTTCACTCACAAACTACACTGACAAAATAGAAGTCACAGTTTGAGTTTGTCAAACATAAATAACAACAATACTACAGCTGACAAGTACAAAAAATCTGAGCTAATGCTCATGAGATGCACGAGAGCCTATGGCAGTTCCTGTTAGCAGGTAATCTTGGTCTATCTCCGTCCATTTCGTTGCAATTCAATTTTTTTGCAGCCAAAAACTGTGAAAAAAATCATATAAAATCAATATTTTAGGGTTCAAGGTCATTCAAGGTCATCGATGCTGACATTCCTAAGAAGCTCGTCGCCAGTGCTTGTTATGATAAGCAGCATGTCTGTGCCTGTCTGCAACCATTTTCATGCTAGACAAGACAACAGAGGATAAATAAACACTTTTTAGAAGGGTACTTTTTTTGACACCCACGTGCACAGGACTCTTTGAACCTAGAGGGTCCAAACTTGGACTGCTGAAGTCTACATTCAATGCTGAAAATTTCATATTGAGGTTGTCTTGGTTTATCTCCAGCCATTTCACCGCAATTCACTCTTGAAACGCACATCGCAGCCCAAAATCGTGAAAAATTCACTAAAGCCCCCTATTTTGGAGGTTCAAGGTCATTCGAGGTCACCAATGTTGACATATCTAAGAAGCTCGTTGCCAGTGCTGGTTATGATAAGCAGCATGTCTGTGTCTATCTGCAACCATTTTTACATTAGATGAGCCAATAGCGGTAGAATAACATCTTTTTAGGAGGGGTGCTCCTCTTTCGTCCCCTCGTTCATGTGGACCCTTTTCACCCAGCGGTATAAAATTTTGTCATGAAATACTAGAGACAATAACGGTGAAATCCCAAAGTCTCTATCTCAACTGTTCTTGAAACAGTACCGGGTTGTGACAGACAGACAGAAAGACGGACGGACTAATATGCTAATATGCATAGCTAATATGCGCTATAGTAAGCTAGCTAGCTCTCGCACGTAAAAATGCTACATAGTGCAGTCGCACAAAAAATACATTCAAAAACTGGGAAGGTGTACTTTGCGGAATGCGAAATGCCGAAATTCGAAAAAATGTAGTTTGCGAAATTTCACCTGCGGAACGTTCCGCAAATTACACCTTAAAGTTTTTCTGCATTCTGCATTCCACAAAATTCGAATAAAATCAAATAATCAACTTCGTGTAGACTTAGACTTATAATTTGAGTCTCGAATCAACTTAACTCTTGAAATGCCTTGAAGTTCGTTACCTCAACAGCATAAGCCGGCACATCACACAAGAATGCAAGGTCAACTCAAGTAGCCTAGGCCTAATCCACAAACGATTCCTGACGAGATGCAAAGACCGAGTCGCTTGCTCAGGTAATTAGGTACAGGGTTCCCACTCAAATGACAGAATCAAAATTCAGGACTTTTTCATGACTTTTTCAGCACCATAAAAACAAGAAAACCCCATTGATGCACTTAGCAAAACTACAAGCACCCAAGTTATTTTAGTGAGAAAACATGATACATGACATCATTATACCTGACAGATAATGATGTATGTCAATCAAGCACATAATATTTATATAAAAACGTCTCATAAAATCAGAACTTGGTGCTATTTACATTGTTACGATGTCACTCATGTCACACTGATGCTTCAGTTTAACAGTCCTTCAGTCGAAGGCTAGCTGCCTCCAACTGATCGCTAACAGATTTCAGTTCATCATTTTTGTCCTTAGCTGCCTGTCTCAAACTGTTCGATTTGGCAATATAGGTAAGATCGTGCAATTTCTCTGCCTTGTCAGCAGACTTGATCATAGCTTCAATGTCATTTGAGAAACACATATTCCAGTAACTAAGCACAAATTTTACTGGAAAAAATTACAGATTCAGTATCTTGGTTTTTCAGGATAACATTAGCAAAAATCAGGACTTTTTCATGACTTTTTCAGCACCCATGTCCAATTTCAAGACTTTTCAGATCCTGAGAAACGAAAAGTCAAATTTCAAGACTTTTCAGGACCAGTGGGAACCTTGTAGGTAGCCTACTGTGTTGTTTCATCTGACCGACCAACTGCTGTAAAGGTGCGATCACAGATGGCTACAGAAATCAACTGAAACAGATCTACTGAGAAAAAGGTTGCTGCCGCGGCAAGGACCAAGTTATCGGATTAGGTAATGCGCAAAGACTGAGTCGCTTGCTCAGCTCAGGTATATTGCTTTAAATACGTAAGCTTCGACTATATATTAGGCTTAATTTGCGTACAGCATCATCGTCGTAAATTTTTTCTACGTCGCATTAGTTTCAGAAGCCTTTCTAGTCAAATTTTAATTCTTTAGAATAAAAAGTTAGAAGGACTGTTTTAAAACAAAGTCTGATAGAAGCTAACTCTCATTATCTCCAATGACTTTGTGCATGATATTAGGCATTTTTGCAGGCCTAAAGATATTAGGAGATAAACTTTATAAAAAAAATACTTGCATTAGGAGGATATTAGAAATGAAATGACTATGTGAAAAATACAGTGCAGGTCACTTATTAGCCTGATACTAAATCAAGGTAATGTAGGTCTACCAAAACAACGACAAATATTAGCCTACCATCTCCTCCTGCAAGGCAAAACGAGGCTTCTGGGCATATGGTAATCAGCACTCTGTAAGACTGTACACCTATTCAGATGACATAACTCAACAACAAGAACATTTTCTGCAATTTTAATTCCGCAAAATACACCTTAATCTGCAAAGAATTTTCACAGGTAAAATTCCGCAAAATACACTTTTTCGAAATTCCGCATTCTGCAAAGTACACCTTCCCTCAAAAACTAATATATGAATTAAATGTACGAAAAGAATAAGATTGCCAAATGCAACATTACTGTGTACACATATCATTCAAAGCTTTTGCATCATAGTAACCTACAAAAGCTATGATCAGTGGTAGAAAGAACACATCTGCACCCTGCAAACCTCAATCTTACTCGAGTCAATACAAATCATTAGCAGCAATTTCACCACTATACAACGAGTCATTACGACGCAAGCCCAAGCACATCAGCCAAATAGGTGAGGAAGTATACATTTTACGTGCAAATAATAGTTTATCAAACAAAAGTATAAAACATACGTTTCCCAGCAACATAATTCTTCAACAAGGAAACCCATTCCGTGTCGTTCGACATTATATGATAAATTAAACACAAATATTAAACATCGTTTATGATTTTACAAACAAAAAGTAAACAAAGTATGCAAAAAATATTAAATATGTCGCATTAAATATTAATGTACGAAGGGTCTGAACTTGAACTTGAATAGATCTGGGTCGGAAATCGGTAATCGGTAAGTCGGTAGTCCAATACCGAAGTTCCGAACCGATCGATATCCCGACATTTTCAAATACCGATCCGATACCGATACCGATGTCAGTATCACAAATAATAATAATTAAAAAGTCTAGCTGTCGTTAGGGAGGGCCGACAGTATGCGGGTGTCGGAATTTTAGGCCAGCAAATGATTTTCGTCTCATGTGAAAAGGTCTTTTACAGTACCGGTGTCGTGGAAAATTTGTCGAAAGTGAAGGTGAAAATGAGTGCACGTTGCATGATTTCATCGTCTTGGCCATCTTTGTGCCAAAAATTATCAAATTTACTAAACATTTGACAAATTTGTCGAAAAAACAATTTTGACTGATTTTTTTCTCAGACACGATGTATAATAGAAATAGGCTACTGACATGGTAACCACGTCTCTATCTGTAGCGATTTTGCCACAATTTCAAATGCAAAGTACGTTATTGTCTGCAGCTGTCACATATGTGCGCCGAATAAGCGTATCGTATAGCGTTGATTGTAAAACGTTCGATACAGCAGCGTAACCATAGCGTTTTCAACCGTTTTGGTTATAAGACCGTATTTACTCACTTTGGGAAATCACTTTATTTCTTTCTTTACGCGACCGAAAGTCAGACGCTGGCCTTTGGATTTATATCCGGAACGATCGGCCCACCCTAACGACAGTTGAGCTTCTTGTTATTATCGCTGTACAACGCTATCAAAGCGAAGCGTGTTAATCGCTTGCAAGTTCGCAACGCAAGTAGAAATAATGTTTTATGGAGTCAGTGCTGTTGTGTGTTAACGAGTAATACAACGCTCATCTGGTTGGTTTAAACGATATTATAAGTAAGAAAGCAATTGTAGGCCCACAGCGCGTTTCCTCGAACGATAATGTCATCGTGTTGCAAGTTGAGGCATAATGTAATTATGTATGCATCACTCTTCAGCTTACTTTCTTTAATTCATTGCAGGATGAAAATTTATTTTAAGGATGATGCGAGTTTCACACGATTAGGCCAGTAAGAAAGAAGGAAGGAAGGACGCTCGCAAATTAATTGACAAAACGACCATGTAGGGCGCAGACTGCAGAAACAAAGCGTCAACCGAGTGACGACCCTCATGACAATAGGTTCTCCGTTAATTTGCCGTCGGAGCGCGCGCCACCGGCGTGCAGCTGGGAGATGGTCGGTCGCAGCGGTGTCTGCAGATTGGTAGGACGAAGCTAGCAATTAATCTCGGACGTGCCCCCCGAGAAGTTAATTTACTGCGCTTGAGCTGCGTCGAGAGGCGGTGCGTCGAGCCACAGTGGCCGTCCGACGGCGGCGGCCTGTTTCGGCGGAATACTAACGTGGCGACGACGGTCGGGTGACGGCAGGACGGCACTGGGCCTGGGCGCGATCGAGCACAAAATTAAGATGTCTTGGAGTACATCGTCGAGTTACGCGGCCGTGGACGACGACACGCCATGGTGATGTCGTGCGCTGACGGACTGTGATAAGACGGATGCCTGCATAAACGCCGTCGTCGCCGCACGAGGCGCGAGAACGACTCCGATGTCGATATTCATCCATTATACGCTGACGAGCAAGCTAAATAAATACACTGTATTTGCTGTAACGTTACAACGACATCCGCTAGATTACATTGTCGCTGTTTCGGTTGTCTGTCAAACATTATACATACTGCAAGGTGACAAAGTAATCAGCTCCAAAATTCATGTAAATGTTGCACAAGTGCGAATTAAGTTATAGAATAGTTTAACTGTACGACAACGAGTTTCACTGGCATATACATATTTCGTTTCAGCAGCGTCAATCCGAATTTATTTTTTTAAGGAAAGCGATTGGGGCGACATTTTATCTGAAGGCAGATTCGCATGTACTCAGTCACATTTTGGTCCAATATTTTTCATTGGGGAGAAGGGGCAATCGCCCCCTCGCTTTGTCTCAGGACCGTCGCCACTGTCTCGTCCACTATACCTGTCGTCCACCATACAACATGTTGCTTGAGTTTGTACAAACTCCAACAACAATAGACAGTATGGCGCATAAGCTTCCTGTATCACATGACATCGTCATAAATGATAGACAAAGGTTCAGAGCTTCGGCCGTACAGAGATAATCCATTTCCTTCAACGGCGTGGTTTCGAAGAGAAGGCAAATAGTTCATTTTTTTCGACAGACCACTAAAAATGTACGACAAAGAAAATACGGGTTTTTCGAAACTTTAATTTTGTCTCTCAATTTTCCCAAACAGAAAAACAGAAAGTCCCAATGCCCCACATTTTGTATTTCAAACAACATTTTCGGGGCCACTCAATTCGTTGAAATAATAATGATAATTCCATTTTGCTTTACAATATCAAAAAATAAGACGAGATTATATTTCGAGATTATATTTATTACAGCTTTTCTGTTCGCAAAATTGTTCAAAAAGTTTAAACGGATAATGATAACAGTTCTGGAAAAACGCAGATAGCTCAGGGAACAATTTTCGATCTCTTATATTTCGTTGGAAATCCGCATAACAACGCTACCAATAAAGATTTGAAGAAGCATTAGGCCTATTTAGTTGTTACTGCAATTCCTATAAGCATCTAAAAAAACAAAACACAAGCCGTGGCAGCGTTTGGAACTATCTGCGATGTTGCTAATTCATTAAATTCGACTAAAATGTGCAGTATACGTATATGCATCGGCTGTGCGGCGAGTGAGTTTCGCAGCGCAGGGAATTTGTTCCATTCTGAGCGGCGTGCTGTGAGTTTGCTGCGACCAGCTGCGAGATCGTTGCGCCGCGTCAGTCGCTGCAGCTGCAACGATCTTCCGATTGTATTCTGTATTCTGCAACTCATCGTCAGCCGGATGATGAAAAGAACTTGCATCTCATTGCTGTACGTCGTCTGTCGCGTTCTACTTGCAACAGCCGTCAGCTCGCCGCCGCAGCCGTCGTCTCATGTCTCGACTTCTTCTACAACGGGTAAGCAGATAAAACTGCACATGCAGCTATAATGATCTGTACCTACTGTAACATCACTCGAATTAATTTATGTTTGCTTAAATTGTTTGACATTGTTCAAATTAAAGGCCTAAGCGATAGATCGATGAATTCTGAGCTGTTTGGCCTGCCATTTGTTTAATGCACTTATTATTGGGTGAATTCTCCAATAAGGTTAGTTCATGGACACTGTCGTCGTCATCTACGTCTAGCTGACCGCTCTAGTTCTAATGTCGTGTGACTCGTGTTCTACGTTGCGGGTGCGTTTCAAGCAGTCGTTTTAAGTCATATGCAGTCATTCGTCGTTGCGGTTTATTCTGCAAAAAAATCGAAAATAATTTGCATGTGTAACCCGCGAATTAGTGAAGACCGAAGTTTGTTTATAAGTTTTTTGACTGACTTGCTGCTTCATTTGTTTGTCACGTTGGCCTTACGTGTCCAAAAAAGAGTATACGTTTATCCTTGAACAACTATAACAAATTTATTTTTGCCCGTAATTTTTTTATTCAAAAATTAACTAAACCTTTAATTATAAAGGTTTAAAGTCGATCAAGGTCATCGATGTTGGTACCCCCGGAAAGTTTGTCAGCAGTGCTTGTTGCGATAAGCAGCATGTATGTGCTTATCTGCAACCATAGTTCGAAAATTCGTAACTTGCGGTTTTAAAATGCGTAAAAATTCGCGAATTTTAACAATTTTTTTAAAATGCGTAAAAATTCGTAAAAATGCGTAATAGTGCTTTGGGCTATTTTGGGGCTACGTGTACATTAAAAACGGCGTCGGCGTTTTCCAAGACACTCGTAAGCAGCAACGTGAATCAGTCATAATGACGTAAAAACCTATTGACGTCAGTATTGTTTATTTTTCGTCTGTGAGACTTGAGTCCGAGATCGTCGCTATTTGCACAATACACAAGTATACGTTGATGCGTTGATGTGAGTTTTATAAAGTACAAAATGTTGTAATTTTCTGGCTGTTTTAAAATTCGTAAAAATG
>Ga0209367_1009540_pt1 | contig 13137 bp, 15 predicted proteins | sample WorMetLIZISLAND2_FD_187412 | JGI IMG/M metagenome (GOLD analysis project Ga0209367, IMG submission 187412) | Marine gutless worms symbiont microbial communities from Max Planck institute for Marine Microbiology, Germany - Olavius geniculatus... ... | reverse complement strand
TCTCTCATTTCATTTTTCTTTTAAACATTTCAGTTCTTTTTAGTTTATGTGCTAGATTAAACTGACAGTGTGTTTGTCAGTTTTTGAGTGCAAATTTTCCATTGTATTGTATTGTATTGTATTGTACTGCGAACTGCGAACAGCTTTGCTCGCTTTATAGTCTTTGCTGCGAACGTGTTCAAAAGTTGCGGGTACCGGTAAATATTGTAAAATTAACTGCGTGCGGTGATTAGTCATACCAGTCAATCAATATAAATATTCTTCGTTCTATTTTGTAAACAAACATGTTTGTTTTCAGTTCGATTAAAAGCTCCGTCGTTCGATGTTCACAAGTTTTGTCACGTATTTCTGTGCGACAGTTTGCAACAATAAAACATTTTACTAACGGTATACATTGGCAGGTCACTGCCATAATTTGCAGACGATCAGCCGTTGGTTCCCGTCAGTTTTCTTGCACATGTGTTAACGCCTTTCGCACTGCTGGCTCTTTCATTCGTCGCGCAGACGACGATACTGATTCTGAAACGCCAGGTTAGATTCGGCCATTGCGGCAAGAATTAAAATCTTTTGATTTAATGCAGTTGATTAGTGTTTGACTGCCAGAAACGATTGCAATTGGCACAATTTTTTTTGCTGATTTTGAAACGGTGGCACTATTTGCCGAAAACTACCAAAAACGTGATAGCTTTCGATATTTAGTGCCACATTTCTCTCTCTGAGATGATGCGTGGTGTGATATGCCATGGCCATCTTAGTCTTATACATCAGTTCTAGCATTATGACAGCCTAAAGATACAACCTTGTCTGGATATATGGTTCTTGGCTTTAGTAGACCTATGGTGTTAGAAACCGCCCTTGTTTGCTTCTTGTAGATAATGTCATTTGCTTGCAATTTTGTATTGCATTTGTTGTTGGGCTATTTAATGTGGGTGAGGGTGTTACTATTTACAATTGACAAAACAAATATGTGTCATTGATTAACAATTTTTTTAAATTTGTATTTTGTTGAACCAGATAGTTGACTTGTTGTCTTGTAGCCAAGTTTGATTTGGATGATGATTTCTTGCAAGACCCGAGGTACACTGAGGTAGTCAAAGAAGCATACCTTCGGCCAGTTGATGGCCACCAAGTTTTTGCTATTCAGCCTGGTATTAACATTTCTGTTTTCACTGTTGTTATTTGTTAGTCTTTTTTTCATATTTTTCTCAGATGGAGTTGTCTTGCTGTGGTATTTACTGTATAAGAGCTATGTTATTTAGCTGCTTCGGCTAGTATTCGATTTGTTTTTGATCACTTGGAATGTCACAATTTGTTACAAGTTAGATCTTTTCTGTGCAATGATGAAAATGTAGTGGACATGTGCTGTCATCCCAACTGTGTATAGAAGAAGAAGAAGAAGATGGTTTTTGCATGGACAGCTAGATCTAATCTGTTTTGTGGGAGCTCATCCTCGTTGTGGTGGTTTGAGCCAGTGTGGGTTAAACCCAGTTGAGCTATCATGCAACCCAAGTCAGCAGGATGTTAACACCCAGTGCTTTTGACTGCGTGCCAGCAGTGTATGATGTGACAGTGTTGCTTATCATGGTTTAGACTTTAAAGAGCTTTCCAAGCGAAGGAGGAATACAACAGCCCAGTTGCAGCTGGATGAACTGTGTACATTGGTTGAGACACTGAATGGCTGGAATGTCATTGACAGGGTAGGTTCCTGCTACTGTCATTTTATAGTTTTCGTAGTTTGGTAGTTATTATCTGCAGCCTTTGCCACTTTGGGAATACCGCAGCTTAGTTGCAGCTGGATGAACTGCTTTTTGGTATAAGTTACGCTGTGTCTGAAGAACTTCCTACTTTGTCATTGTTCATATGTATGTATGTATGTTGCTAAAACATTGCTAAAACACATTAAAATACACTTAACACTATTGAATAATAAGAAACTCGGTGAAATCAATTTTATTAAGATTACGCTTAAAACAATTAATAGAACTAAAATCGAAATCCGCTGGTAGATAATTCCAATATTTGTCAACTCTGTTTGCAAAAAAGTCTTTCCTGATATTATGCCTTGCTAAGTTAATGAACTATTTGTATGGATGACCACGAGTTATTGTAACCGGAGCAGTAACAAAAAACTCTGAAAACTCCATTTTAACTAGACCAAAAACAATTTTATAACACATGACCAAGTCAAAGTTCAATTGCCTTTGTTCCAACGTGTCTAATTCCAGCAGCTTTCTTCTGACAGCATAACTGAGATCACGGTAACCTGGCAGGCGCTTTGTGAATTTCCGCTGTACAGATTCAACACGTCGGATATCACACATCTTCGAAGGTGACCATATAACAGAATTATACTCCAGCAATGGTCTGACACATGTACAATAGGCCTGAAACAAATTTGACACATCACGCGAAGTAAAAGTTCGGAATATGAGATTAACATGCTGGAAGGCTTTACTAGTTATTTTGGCAATGTGATCACACAGTGCAAGAGTATCATTTACGGTAATGCCAAGGTCCTTTACAAAATTACAAACTGGCAGGGCAATGCCATCAATAGAAAATGCAGGTGCACCATCAGTGTTTACTTTGCCAATGTGCAGAATACAACATTTCTTAATAGATACAGTTAACTGCCATGTCTTTGCCCAGTCATTAACACATGACAAAGCGGACTGCAAGTTTATAGCATCAACATCAGAAGATATTTCTAGATATATTTTTAAGTCATCAGCGAAGAACTTAATTTTAACTCGATACTCAAAACATGGGCAAGTTCATCAATGTATATAACAAACAGCAGGGGGCCTAGACCACTGCCTTGAACTATTCCGCTGGTAATTGGACATGCATCAGATAATTCACTGTCAACTCTGGTAACCTGGGAACATGACGAGAGAAAGTTTTTAATCCACTGCAACAGTTTACCAGATTTGCCATACTGCTTCAACTGGTGAATCAGCTTAGTGTGCGAGACTGTGTCAAAAGCTTTCGCAAAGTCAGTATATGCAACAGTAACACCGTGACGGTCATTTAGTGACAATGTCCAATCGTTAAATGCTTCCAACAAGTTGCTGCAGGTAGAAAGCCCTTTAAGGAATCCATGTTGGGCTTTATTTAATACCCAATTTTGCATCAGGTGATCAGTCATTTGATCAACAGTAATCCTTTCCATAATCTTACAAGCAACGCCTGTCAGTGAAATTGGTCTATAGTTTGACACACTGGTGGCAATGCCACTTTTGAACACAGGCACGACTACAGCAGTTTTCCACTGGTCAGGTACAGCACCAACTGACATTAGCTGGGAGTACAACGTAGCGAGTGGTGCAGCAATGCTATTGGCTGTCTGTTTGAAAAACAACGATGGTAAATTGTTTGGACTGCATGACAGCGTGTTTTTAAGTCTTTGAATAATCGATGCAACACAATCAGGAGTAAACTTGACGAGTGTCCAAGACATTATTGATGACGGGAGTTTTAACAGTTTCCGGTATGATGCCGTTGTCAATTATGTTAACAGAGGCAAAATATTCGTTGAACATATCTTCGCCAAGTATTCACTGATTTCCACAATTCATTCACTGGCACAATTTTTGGACACTTTGTAATGAAGAGATTATTGAAATTGCACCATACCTTAACTGCATCGCTCATTATCTTTGTACATGTTAATGCAGGCGGTGCATTCAGTAAGACAGGTGGACAAGAACCAGTTTTTCGGCAAAGGTAAACTGGCCGAGCTGACACAACACATACGTGGTCGACGTGACATTACGGCCGTCATCCTTGGTGTTGATATGCTCACAGCATTGCAGCTGGCTACGCTGCAGGACCTCTGGGGAATTATCATCTATGACAGGTAATGTGTAAGGCTGGCAGGTAACCTCTGATATTATTTGAATCATTAAATTTGCTAGGATCATTGATCATTTAATCATTAATTTTGATTAATCAGCAACAGTTGTAGTTGAAACAACACATACGTCGTCAAAGAAAATGCACGTTTCGGTTTGGCAACTTTATCAGTTGTCGCAAATGCACTGAGATGAGTGTTTTATTTCTGTTCATTCGTGGAGAAGCAGATGAAAACGTTGACATTCTGTGGAGATCAATGCAGGCTATTTAATTGATTTCAAAAATAGACTACTTTGCTTGTCATTCATTTTATGGTCTCTAAGTTGTAATGTTTTCATAGTGCTGTAAATAATGGAAAATGTCACAATTAAAATTAGTTTTTAACAGACAGAAGAAATTAGTGGGACAAGAAATCATATTGTTGAACAGCAGCTTTTATCCCTATACCTGGTGTTTGCAGTTTGTGCCAGTGAAAAATAGGGGGAGGGGATTTTTGTTAAGGATGTAATGTAAATCCACACCCCCTATTTTTCACTGAACAATCTACACCCTTAACAAAACTTCTCCTTTTTTACTTGCCTCTGTTTTTCACTCTACTGCCTTAACGAATCTTTCCTTATAGAGAGGGGAAGAAACCCAAAGGGGGGACTTGAGTTTGAAAGTTGGGGATCTGAGCCCAAAAGTGGGGGGAAGTTGTGCCCGATTTTCGTTCCAGATTTCGGGATAGAAGCCTCTGATGGTGAATGGGTTGGGTTGTTTATCATTTGGTTAAGCAATTTAGGCCACGCACAGCACTTGATAGAATGGCAAAATGTAATGTATTTGTTGTATGTTTATTTTTCATTGGCAGATACACGATTGTACTGCAGATATTCAACCTCAGAGCAAGAACAAAGGAAGCCCGGCTTCAGGTGGCACTTGCCGAACTGCCATATCTGAGGTGTTTCAGTTAGTCTCGACCATGTTGTTTGATAAATAATAATGTTGTAATTATGACATTATTGCAAAGTTAGTGCAACATGCAGTGAAACTGGTCCAAAAGGCACAAAGTGCTTTTAGTTTCTTACAGATGCTGAAAAAGAAACAGCAGTAAAGGGAAAAACATATGAAGACACAAAAGAAAAAAAGCTGGCAGCATCTCTTTTACTTAAATAGTCCAACAGGTTAATGTTCTGTGTAAAAGAATGAAGTGTACTGAACTCAGCTTTATTTTTTGTGGCATTTTACTTCATTTTGATTATTACAGGTTCGGAATTAATTCAAGGCTGAGTTCTTTTTGATAATATTGCAGTTTCTCTGCTTTGTACTGGTCACAAATTTTAGAAGATCATAGATGGCAAATTTTAAAAAAATGCAGGCACAGATGCATTTGTGGCTCACTGCACATATTTTTTAATTTATTTTGTTGTGTGATTTATGTATTATGTTTATGATGTTCTATATTTGCAAAGGTTATTGCCTTAGACTTGTTAATGGTCATAGGATTCTTTCCTTTTACCTTCATACAAACAGGGTAGTCTATAAAAACGTTGCACTTTACTTTTGTCCATACCTTTGCCAATTATTGGCTGATTTTCAAAGTCATTTTACTGGAGTCAGTTTGAAAATCATGTGGTTGTTACATATCCCACTGCACTGTGAACTCATCTCCACACTACCTTGTGAAATATAAGTGAGTTGTGAATGTATAATGATAATAACAAACAAATATTTCGATAAATATACAAAAAAAAACTCTTCAGAACAATGTTGTGGTTAATGGTCTATATGACACTAAACTGTGTGGGTTTAGCACCTGTGTCATACGGATCATTCACCGCAATGTTGGTCTGACGTGTTTTTTCCTTTACCTAACTGTTTGTTATTATCGTTAGTTTCTTCTTACATTTACATTTTACAAGGTATTGTAAAGACGCAATTACGATGTGTTGGAATGAATAATGACCACATTATTGCAAATTATCTGCTGATTGAGCGGGTGAAAGAACTTTGAAAATCGGTCAATAACAGGCGAAGATATGGAAAAAAGTAAAGTGCCACATCTTTTTAAGGACCACGGTGTATATAACTGTAGGTCTCGTCTGAGGGGAATGCATTATGGAACACTGGAACCACAGAGGGGTTCCATGAAACATGTTGGCGGCTCGGGCGAAACTTACATGGAAGTCAGACGTCAGCTACTTAAGGTCGTCTGAATTATACTTTGCAGATTGTAGCAGTAACTAGTAGGCCATAGTATATACGAAATAATCAAAATATGACAATTTATTTACTGATTTGTGACATTTCCGCAGCTGCTATTGTCATCTTCATTGTGGTGACATCAGCAGCAAACAGAATTTGCTTAAATGAAAACAACAACGTCAACAAGTCAGTAACTAATGGTTGTAATTTATTGAATTCGGATGGTTGAAGTTGGTTAGACTGATGTTGCTAGGAGAGAGAAATGAAGCTTAATCTTGAGCTGGACAAACTGCGTGCTCAGAGAGATTATCTGCGCAAGCAAAGACGTAAACATCAGTTTCCCATCATTGCCGTGGTCGGCTATACCAACGCCGGTGAGTTATAGCCAGACTCTTGAAATAGGCTATTAATGTGGTTTTGTTATGGGGCCATGCGTTCTACCATTGGCGACCGCACCTTTCCAGCGACTGCTGAATCGGTCTGGTACAGTTTGCCGGAGTCAGTCCGGTCATCGCCGTTGTTGCAAGTTTTCCACAGCAGACTGAAAACCGAACTTTTTGCCCGGTCTTACGGACATGACTAAGAACGTCTCATTGCGCTGACTACTATTACGTGACTTCACTGTTTAAGCTTATTGTTACGTGTCCTTGTAGTCTTAGGACTTGATGCCATGCTAAAGTTTATTCGTCCTTCACCATCATCATCATCATCATCCCAATTGGCCAGATGTTTTTCATTCATTTGTATGTCTTATGTGGGTTTTTACTTGAGAACAAAAAAAGCATCAAAAACAAAATTCGCTGAGTGCCAATTTACAGTTCATGGTAGAGCTGTCAAAGCATTAATTCTTTTAACATGTTAACACATTGCACTAATTTTTTTAACGTTAACGCATCATTAATATTACTAATATTATAGGTGGAATACATTGAGAGGGTGACCGGAATGAAGCTTACGCAGTCGTGTCTGCGTTGCACAACTGTCACTGTAATGATGGAACAGTAACAAAACAATTTCTAGTTATTTGAATATTATTCATTCGTCAACTAACCACTGTTTTATGGACTGTTGGAACACTTGCTTCACAGAATTTACTAAATTTACGTATGTGCAGTGTCACATAATCTTTTGCTTTTGCGGATGTAACTACCAGTAGTGGATTTTTGCTGCATCAACTGATTAAATATTAAAGTGAGTTGTGTTGATGAATGGTTTTTATGTGGCTATTAGGCAAGACAAGTCTGATTAAATCATTGACGGGAGAGCAGTCGATGCAACCTCGTGACCAACTCTTTGCTACTCTTGACGTGACAGTGCACGCCGGCCGACTGCCAAACAGTGTTGTTGTTCTCTATGCTGACACCATAGGCTTCATATCGGATATTCCAACTGATCTCATCGAGTCGTTCTCCGCTGTCCTAGAAGACATTAATAATGCGGTTTGTTCGTACCATGAATGATAATAAAATATAATAATAAATAGTCTCAGTTTAGTATGATTTTTTGCTATTTTGCTAAATTAAGTCATGGTTATGTTATTAGTTGGCACAGAAAAGCAGTGGCGTGAGCCCTATGCATAAGTAAACACTTTATATGCTCTGCCGAACTGCTAATTAAAAAAAGTTTGTGTATCAGGAAAATTATTAAAATTATTGCCACCAGATGTTATATTTTAAGGCTAAAATGCACCAAATTCGATTTTGGCTGGGGCTCTGCCCCAGACCCCACTGGGGAGCTCACAGCACTTCCCCAGGCCCCCTAGCTGGATTCAGGAGGTCCTACTGCTAAAGAAAGGGGAAGGAAAAAGGAAAAGGGGAAAGGAAGGAAAGGAAAAAGGGAAGGGAGGAGAGAAGGAAAGGAAGGGAGGGGAGAGGGGTAAGGGGGATATTCCGCCCCCCCTTGGCTGAAGCCTAGATCCACCACTGAAGAAAAGACATTGTAAACAATTTTGTACAAATGTTTTGTGTTTTAATTCACGTTGGAAACTATGGCACAAATTTCTTACGTTGAAACATGCAAGATTGTGCAAGGCTGGAAAATCAGAGTGATTCCATTTGCACATTTTAAAGCCATAGCTAAGCCGCAGATGCTTTAGAAAATGTTTTAGAACTTTTTAGCACCACTGAACATCTCCTGATTGCTTGATGATAGTAACTTGTTACATTGAAAAATAAAACCTATTTACTTACGTTTTGGTTAGCTGTGCATTTTAGGTGATGCCAGCTGTGCATAAGGCAGATGTGTTTGAAGAAGCTCATAGGTTGAAGCAGCACCTAATTGGTTTCATAAGTTTATCCAGTTATAACCTTTAATTACAGATCGCTAACTTTTTTGGCAATCACTGTTGCCTTTTGTTGAATGACTTATGACCGCATCTAGCAGCAAATGAAAGTCATTCTGAAAAAGGCAACAAATCACCAAGTAAATATTGTAATTTGGTGAACTTGTACGGCTAAAAAGTGAGCATGTGTGTATGCCTGCTTTGCAGGATGTGATAGTCCACGTGCGTGACATTTCACATCCCGACGCCGTGGCTCAGAAGGCGAACGTTCTACAAACACTGCAACGTCAGAACATTGATTCAAAGCTGCTTGACAACATGATTGAAGTCTGTAACAAGGTCGACAAGCTTGGCAGCAGGTTATCTCAGCTTCACATGCTGTGTCAATTTACATATCTTACGCGTTGCCCAGTGTTTGGATCGTGAATAAATAGCTGCGGAGGTTGAAGTTTCGATGTTCGGAGCTTGACCGAAATTGTTATGTTAATCGTATGTCTATAATATATAGCTGACCCTGCCCCCCAGTGACACCTGGGCTTTTTGTTCTCGATTTCACGAATGTTGCAGTGTTCAGTTTTTGTTGATTTTCATGTGTTATTTGTTTGCTAGTGATGATATAAAGGCAGCGGTTGGTGACGGGGGTTTGCCGGTCTCGGTCAAGACTGGCTGGGGCATCGCTCAGTTGCAGCAGCAGATTATTGATGCCGTTTCCAAGGCAACCGGACGCGTCACCAAACGACTACTAGTACCAATGAACGGCCCGCATATTGCGTAAGAAAGTATTTGCACGTTGTCCAGTGAAAAATGGCAATATTTGGATATTGTCACTCAGTCACTCAAAGTCGAAACAGTATCTAATAAGCTATATAAATTTGTGAAACTGCATCCTTTATTGTCTAGTTTGTTGATGTTTTGGCAACCGCTTCTTCGGAATGATAGTTTGCAGCTAAACGTCATGGTCATTTATTTGGTCATAGATGTGAGGAAGTTGGTAGGACCCATCTTCTCGTTTCGACATCATGCACTGACATCTGGTGGTGAACAGTCGTTCCAAGGAAGGCAGCACTGGCTGTTTTAGACTGCAGCATCCTGCAGCTGAGCGTTTTAGGCAGTAGTCGAAAACATTTTTGTTTTTAAAATGTTGACAATATTAGCTCTACTTTTGGACGTTATTCATTGTAGATGTGCTACAGAAATTGATTTGATTGGATTTATTTATTTATTTTTTTGATTTGATTTGACTTGCTGCAGCATTGACAATTAAATTAGTCAGTAAATAAATGTCATAATCAATTCCGATAACTTTATAATGTAGTGTGAGATTGCATTGTGTCGGCAGGTGGCTGTACAAGCATTCGAATGTCGAGAGCACGGAACCTGATGAGAGAGATGCTCAGAAACTCTTCATAAATGCCGTCATGACGCCGGCCGTCTACGCAAAATTTATCGCCACTTTTGCCAGGAAGCGAACTTCCTGACATCCCATTGAGTTTGTTTCTTACTGGCTGTCGTTGTCCAGTTTTTATGCGCGGCGCATCTTAGCCATCATAATTTTGTCTGTCCGTTCATCAGCCCATCTGTCTGTCTGTCACACAGGTAGATTAGTCAAAAACGGTGCAAGCTAGGAACACAGAATCTTCACCATTGGCTGCCTGAAAGACTTTAGTTTCAGGATCCGTGAAGCTTTTCCACAAATTCGAAAGGGGTCACCCCGAGCATATGCACTAAATGAGAGGGGCGTGGGCAAAATTTTACAGTTTTTAGCCAATAAGTCACCATATCTCAGAAACGGTGCAAGATATGTCTTAGGTTACTGTTAGAGCTGTCAAATTAACGCATTAATTAATGCATTAATGCATTAATAAATTAATGTGCATTAAAAAATCAACAGGCGTTAAAAAAATTAATGCACATATGTAAATTTATGTTAATTTAGTAAATTCTGTGAAGCAAAATTTCCAATATTCCATTAAACTGCGGTTATTTGACAATCGAATGAATTCAAGTGACTAAATTGTATTTGCTGTTCCATCAGAACTGTAAATAAATAATTATTCCGACGAAAGGTTAGATTTCTATGCTAGCTATGACGTCAGTTATTGTTGATTATACGTTTAAAAATGTGTTTTTAACTTTCTATATTCTACAGACTGCCCCCCCCCAAACGTCACAGGGCCCAGGGTAACTTTCCCCTCCTACTTTCCCTCTCGATGTGCCTTGGTGCATTAATAACGCGTTAATTAATGCGTTAAAAAATTAACGCTTTGACAGCTCTACTTACTATTAATCGCTGATAGGAAGTGGTGCACTGGCTTTTGATTGGCACTGAAACAACGACCTTGGATGACCTTGAACGCCAAAATAGGGGTTTTATGGATTTTTTGACATTTTTGGGCTGCAACACACATTTTAAGAGCAAATTGTGCCGAAATCACTACAGACAAAGCTGTACCACGTGCCTATGAAATTTTTGATATTAAGCTTAGATTTAACTGGTCCAAGTCTTGACCCTGTAGATTTAAAGTGGTTTACACAGGAGGGCGCCAAAGACGGGTACCCCTATAAAGTCATTTATTATACCACTGTCGGCTGCATGTGACCGGGTACGCCCTTCTGGCGAGTGCAAACGAAACGCTATAGATACAGGCCTTCATAATCATCGTGTTGAATATCAATTGCTGGGATCGGTGAGCTTAGATTTTGTTCGCACCGGGCCTTCAAACACACACCACTGTCATGCATTCTTCTTTGCGTTAGCTGGGCTTTCTTGTATTGTGTGGCCGTCTTAATAGTCAAGGTCATTGAATGTCAAAACCTCCAGAAGATTAGCTGATTGACAACTTGACATCGTCTTGCCGCTGTTTGCTGGATGACCTGCGACGTTTGCCTGAGATGCCGTTCAGATGTGGATTGTGTGTGGCGCCGCTACTGCAGCGTACAGCATTCTGAAATTTTTGACGTATCACACGTCTTTCTACCACTAACCATCGCTGAGTTATCAAGGCTTAAACAGGTCCGGTTTTTGGCCCACCCTGTGTATAGATCATAGACAAATGCGTTTTATAACGAGATCTAAAAATACTCCTGCACTTTCAGTTGCAGTTGAGCGAAAAAAAATTCCAGAACATGTTTTAAATTTTTTTTATAGTATGACATTTTTGCATTCATTGTCAGTGCATTTGGTCACAGAAACAGAGCGACACATTGAGAAATAAAAAAGTTAACAAAAATACCTCAGATTAGATGCAAAAGATTTCGGTTCAGTAACACTTTGAAAGCAATTAAACTGGCATATAATTATATTTTTGAAGGGTTCAGTAAAATTTTAGGGACCTCTGACAGCTGGAAGCACAAAAATTGTCTGCACCTGAACAAGGTTTTCCCACTGCACTTTGTTTTGGCAGTGTTAATTTATTAATGTTAGGTGGAGAAAACGTTTCGACTTGCATTAGTTTAGGCCTATGTTGGTGAAATCTACGTTTTAAAATGTGACTTTTTTAAAGATTTGATTGGTTGTGTTTATTCTACAGTCTACAAGTAAATTAGCTGCTGTGCAATATGTATTGTGTGCAGCATAAGTGCAAATTTGTGTGAAGCTTTGCTTTCATTAGTCACTCATGAAAATTACTGTGTCGTGGTGTGCCAATTGTTCTGTTTAACAGCTGGCAAGTAGAGCATGTCGACAAAAAATTTGACTGACTGAGTGTGTCACGATGCCACGTTAGCCATAATATTAGACTAGCCACTAGCTGTGACTTGCTTTGCTTTTGTAACTTGCATAAAATTGCACGTCAAAAGCATAGCTAGCTGCCAGTCTAATCTGTCGAACGTGGCGTCGTAACATGAATTCAACCAATTTTTGTGGAGCACGCTCTTGTCGCCATCCGCTAAACACTAATTTGCGCACGTTTTCCACTGGTAGTCTATATGCGTAAGTTGTATTTTAACAAAATTGATAGGCATACAGAAAGAAAAGTGAACGTAAGGTAGGAGAATGTGGAATCGTAACGTTACGTCACAACGTGGTCACCACGTTATCTCAACCATACAAATTCACATGACCGCAACGTGGCTTTTTCACGTTAGTGCCACGTTGCAAAGCCACGTTGCGACCACGTGGCTTTTCAACGTTACTTTGCCACGTGGAATCCACGTGATTGCTACCACACAAAAAGATGTGGTCACGACGTGGCTTTGTAACGTGGTAGCAACAAAAACGTCACGTGTCAGCAACGTGGCTACAACGTGGATGTGCTAGCTGGGTGGCCAACAACTTATCCCTATACTAACGGTAAAATAACGACTTTTACGGGGGGAGTACCGCTGTTTGATGCCCTCATGCGCAGGTTTCCTTGAACCTAGAAAATCAAGACTTCGACCGTTGAAATCTACGTTCAGTGCTGAAAATTCATATACAGCCTTTCTATGTCTATCTCAATTTGTTTCCGCGCAGTTCGCTTTTGAAATGTGTCTCGCAGCCCGAAATCGCCAAAAATCCATAAAAACCCCTATTTTGGCGTTCAAGGTCATAGAATTCGGTGGAAAGCGACAGCCAGTGTACGACTTCTTATCACACTCACACGGTAGTGTGAGTGTTGTAAGGACGACCTTCAAAGTATATGGGAAAATGCAAACTTTGACCCTCAGCCAACCAAAAACCCCTGAACCGATCGTCACCAAATTTTAATGGCGTGATTACGTCATGGACGCCTACCAACAAACAAAATTTGGGCTCAATCCGCCCAGGGGTTTTTGCTCCCCATATAGGTGAAATATACACCCCTCCGTGTTCGAAATTTACTACACTTTTTTTTTTT
>Ga0209367_1009539_pt1 | contig 13140 bp, 9 predicted proteins | sample WorMetLIZISLAND2_FD_187412 | JGI IMG/M metagenome (GOLD analysis project Ga0209367, IMG submission 187412) | Marine gutless worms symbiont microbial communities from Max Planck institute for Marine Microbiology, Germany - Olavius geniculatus... ... | reverse complement strand
TATATATATTAAATATCATGTTGTTATTATGCGGTCGGCGTCTATAGGCCACATTATGCATTCTGCCCATCCGTCTGTTAGGTACGATCTCAACTCAAAAAAGCGCAAAAACCATATTACGTGTCTGACATGTCTAAAATGTAGGCCTTTATCAGTTTACAAAAAACTTCGTCCTGCAGACTGAGACTCCCAGTTCTTAAATAAATTCTAAATATGCCACAATGCTTTCCGCTTGCCTCAAATTCATAAAATGCTTTAAATGGCGGCTGAACTCTGCCCGGTCCTGGACATGTAGAAAAGAAGCGAGGTGCAACTTTTGTTCTGTTGTGAAAAACTGTAGCAACTGAACGACTGCAGTTGGGACATTTGTTTCTAATATTAACATTGTAAAATTACTTTTTGTACATTGTGCAGTTAAGAAAAGCTGGAAAACATTAATTTTTGTGCATGCGCATGACTTAGGCCTACGTATTGCTTTTCTGACTCTTGACTTCTGTCAATATGCACACAACTTTTGTCAATTTTTTTCGTATTTTTTTAGACTAACCACAAAAAAAATAATTTTTTGCAGTCTGTATGCCTCTCCTATCGCCAAATCAAAATCACTAAAGCAATTTATTTATTTAGTAATTTACTATGTATGACAGGATATAATAAAAACTTATACGACTTTAATTACTTCATTTCTCAAAACTGCTTTACAAGATTACATTAACTGACTACAAGTAAATCAATCAAACAGAAATTCAAAATTTTGCTAACACATTTTGCGAAAAAAATGGGGAAAAACATTACATGTTACATACATGCATGAATGCAAACAGAACTGAAAAAATACCATGCAATTTTGTCACAGTTTCTGTAAGAACAGCGACACAACTAAGCAACAAAAGCCTCATGATTAGACCTGCGAGTCTCTGAGGTAAAGAAACGTGACCCGACTTGAGGCTAAAATGACCCAAGTCGACGGCGGTCGACTTGAGAACATCCGACTTGACTTGACAGCGGCATGTCGACTTGAGTCGACGTCAAACGACTTGAGACGTTCAGAAGTTGTGATGAACAGTACTTGCGTGAACGCTGTACGTATACTCTAGGCTAACCATAAAGTGTTTTTATAATTCTTATTCCTTTGGCAGACATCTTTTTATTGTCATTTCCTGAAGGAAGTTCGTACAGTCAGTTAAAACTGTGTTTTATGACTGTTTTGACGCGCTACAGCTACAGCAAGATACGGCGTCTTTGGCATTTTGTCGTCCGTCTGTCTCCATGTTGTCTAGCCGTCTGTCCGTCTGTAACAGATGTATTGTGGCTAACTGTTAGGCATAAACTTTTTACACTAATAATTAGCCCTGCATCAATTAATCCTAGGCATGCAAAATTTGAGCGACCTTAACAACACAGAAATTACGTCATTCACACTAGGCTGACTCACACAAAAAACCTCTACGTATCTAACAATTAGAACTGTGTGAAGAGTTGAAACTTGATAATAGGCATACGTTCTACCTAATCGGTATACCGTTATTTTATATAGGGTTACTGAAATATGTTACAAATTGCCGTATTTGCCCGAACTCATTGATAGCTACGTTTGAGGGAACTGCTAAGGTGGAAGATTTCTAGTGAAGTCGACTTCTCAAGTCGACTTGAAATGACTTGTAATGAAACTGACGGCGCCAGAAAATTTCGACGGTGACGCTGCTACAGACCGACTTGACCCGACTTGGAAGGCCCAAGTCGACTTGAGTCGACTTAATCGACCCGACTCACAGGTCTACAACTTGAATTATTTTCTTCCAACTCCATTTTCTTGGGATAATTTCCTTATAAAAACCATTAATTTACCAACAAAAAAGTGCATCACGCTATCTAATAGGGCTTTTATGACAATAATAATCAACAATACACTGTTATTAAATAACACGCACAATACAGAATCCAGTACCTGCACAGCAAGCCAACAAAAATAGGCCGACCCACAAATAACTCTAAACAAAAAAATGGCACAAACAACTGCATCCAGCTAATTCTGTTACCAGTTAACACGATTTGTATCATTCAAGACAGAAAATGGACAGTTCGAGATTATAAGCCACAAGAATCATAATTTCTGTATATAAGGTGGTCCAAAAAATAAGCTTCTACCAAATTATCAATAACTCTTCTGTATAGATTTCTATTTGATTCTTCTGACGAACAACAAAATATCTACATGGGTGGCGTCAGAAAGAGCAGTTGCCCCCCTGTGCTCTTGCCCCACGGCTGCCCCTAGGAGAAATTTTGATGCTGATAGTGTCCTCTGGCAACCATACACATGCCAAGGTGTGACTTATTAAACGTCATTTGTGTAAAACAACACAATTATGTATGATTTTTTGTGTACCTAAATATTAAAAAAACAGGCTAATTTGCGGCTTCCATTTAATGTCCAAAAACTAAAATTGTTTCAGCTTCAGTTTTAGCCCCTCTGACCCCCTGACCAGGGGGTCTGCCTCTGGACTCCACTATATATTTTTGATGCATGCAACATATGAATAGGGTCGACATATGGCCCACACCAAAAAATACTGCCCCCTGCCCCTGTGTCCTGGCCATTGCCCCTACATTGTAACGAGTATACAGAAGGTAGCTTCACATTCCTAGCGCCACCCATGCACATGTAGCAGTGGCAATCGATAATAAAAATAAACAAAGTGTCATTAGAATTCTGGCCCATTCACAATATGAACAAACCCCAAATATCCTTGTTTTCCAACCCATCAGAGATATAAGTCATGAACATAATGCAGATGTTTGATTCTTATTATAACTTCTTAAATACCCAAGGCATCAAAAACGAAATGATTATTGTGATATTATCAGAACTATTACCATTATTATTTTTCTTACAAAAAACATAACAGACAAAGAAAGCATTGAATACATCAGTGATATGATAAGATTACAAGACATCAAGTGATGAAATGCGGAATGGCTCACAAAATTACACCAGTCTGCAAGATGAAATGTTCTAAAGGACACCCTATGAATATTTCCATCTTCTATTTTCCGCACATAAGTCGCACCATCGCTGCAACAAGCATGCCATCAACAACAACTACCATTACTACTACAACCAACACTACTACACTGTAAGGCATAAAAAACACACAAAATTTTTTTTCTCATCATAACTTGAAGAAAAGTGATCCAATTTTAATAAGTTTGGTACGAATATTCTTGATACAACCGGCAATCAAATGACTGTTTAGTTTCCCACCTCACCCATTGTCCGTTTCTGCACTACCTGGGGAAAGATAGCAAACAGAATATTGCATTTTTAACCACTGGTATTATTGCTTAATCAAAAAAAACACACAAAACACACATTTTGTCCATATTTTTTATCGTTTTAGCTGCTAGTTTATCTGTCTATTTCTGACTGCCTACAAAAATGTTTAAAATGTTGGCCCACGAACATGGGCTCGGCTCGGAGACACTTTCGCCATTCACTGATAGCAGCGTCGACAACTTTCTGCTCCAGACCAATCCAGACTTCACCAGTTGTTTCTTGAATTCATCAATATTCCTGAATGTTAGGCCCATTTAATAGACTTGCTGCTGCACAACAGCTAAACCTTGTAATTGATTGGCTGTTGGTGGCCACATATCCGGAAGGATGAAATTTTATAAAGATCTGGTGAAAGGCAGTGAACTCCCCCAGTGAGGTTTGAAGCATAAACCCAGTCAAAATGAAATCTGATGCATTTGATTTGGCCCCCTAAATCTGCCTATGCTTCCAGTTACAATTAGATAGCTAGCTGAGTATTAAAACAACTGAACTAAACATGTAGTACACATCTGGCTGCTATTTAAGTACTGGCCTGTATAAGCCATTTGAAAGCAAATTCAATTTCACTATGATTCAAGGCAGCTAGAATTTTGCAAGCAAGATACCTTCGTAGTTGACCTGTCCATCTCGGTCGACGTCAATCTCTCTGATCATCTCATCGACCTCCTGGTCAGACAACTTCTCTCCAATGTTTGTCATGACGTGGCGCAGCTCTGCAGCTGAGATCATTCCTGTACCGTCACGGTCAAACACGCGGAAAGCTTCCCGAATCTCCTCCTCCTTGTCACGCGTGTCAGTCAGGAACCTCGACATGACCTGGTACAGCTCCGCCAGAGCAAATGACTGACCTCCTGCACATTACTACATCCTGCTAGTACTCTCTGTATTGGTTTGGCTGCAAATTGCATCGCAAAATTTGACTGGGGGTCCTGACCACCAAATCTCACAACTGCGCGAAGAAACCAAAGCCCAGGCTGTCAAACACAATGTTGCCAATAGCCATGCAAGTATCTCAACCAAAATGGCACGTAACTGCTTCCAATGATCTTAGCAGAGTGTACAAATGTGATATATGGATACTGGACAGAGTGAAGGCTATGATCTAAAAATCTGCACTACAGGTTGCAGCCAAAGTAATGTGAGAACCACAGTGACGTCACCTAGTGACAAATAACCTCGGCCCTTGTCAAAATACATAAACACAAAACATCCTGCAGTGAACAGTTAAATTAAAACATACTAAAAATAGTAGGCAAAATATATTTTCAAATGCAAGGTCTACATGCAATTAAGTAAGCTTAGTAGAAAAAGTGTCTGGTGGCTAAACTTACGTACGACGTTGCGAATAATATCATCTACTTCTGCTTCAGTTGGATTCTGGCCCAGTGATCTGATGACTGTTCCAAGCTCCTGGCAGGCTATCTTTCCATCACCATCTCGATCATACAGAGTAAAGCACTCTTTGATCTCTACATAAAAAAAACAACAGTCACGCATTTTCAATTTTCATGTTATAAAAGTTATTAAATGCAGAGTGTAAACGATCCAATCTTGCTAGCTGAAATAAAACTGTGAGAAAATTGTGAATTGCAAATTGGAACTGTAAGATAAACGTTTTTTGGTCACAGCATTAAATAGTCCTTGACTTCTATGCAATAAAATACGTAATGTTACAGTTTGACGCTTTCATGCTGCTGGCTGGACAATGGATATGCTATAAAATGCTCTGTAGCAGCTTCAGTAATTCTGAGACTAATGACTGCATATAAATAATTCTTGCATCTAATGCCAAGGGTTACAAGACAGCAACTGTAAACTGGTCCCCACTGTTGGCATGCTCTCTCACAGCTAGCTGCAAGTGACGTCATTGCTCATTTCCATTTGCCCGACCCTAAGCTGGCAGTGAGCTGCAAACACAACTCAGCTATATTGGCCACACCTCTCCCATATTCTGCACATTACATTTCCAGCGATTAGGCCGCTACCGAACTTGTGGTGCTACTGCTTGGTGACAAAAGCACATGTATGTGAATGACTTGGCCAGGGTTGTTACCTGACAGTGCAACGACCGGAAGTCGAACCAGCAACCATGCTGTGACTAACCCGACATGATAACAATAAGATTACCAGGATGGCACCACTCAATTACTCTTGACTATATACCACATTTAGGCGATCCAATACCCACTGATAATGATCATACCCTTACCATGAATCTGATCCTGTCTCAGTCTGTCAGCCTGCAGCACCAAATGAACAGATCATATAACACTGTTAAAGTGTTTATCAATACAAAGTGTCTACAGGGCCAACAGTCAGTCCTCTAAGCTGCAGAGTGCAGACTATGGGACCAACAACCACCAGCACGTAAGATTAGAAAAGTGGCACTAGTGTTTGCGGGTGATGCTTACCTTTTACAATTAGGGTTTATGGTTAGGGTTAGTTATTCCAGCTTATTCAGTTTTGTTATTAATTGTTAGCACGCGAATTTAACAATACTTCATAAAATTATGTGACAACAGATGTACACCAAAACGTCAAGCCTAGCAACACTGCATTCAAATACATAACCAATTTTGCAAGCCTGGCTGACAGATATGAAGGCATGATATCTTGGCATTGTACCTTGCTACAGGTGATCTCATCAATGGCCCACTCTGCTGTGAGGGCATTTGTCTGTGGTGGTACAATGGGTTCCCATACTGCTGTAAGCAGTCAATTATGGCAGTATACAGCCAGAGGAGGCATAAGGCACTTAGTGTGTATGCCGCTGGTTAACTGACTGACTGTCGGCTGATTGCCGGTCCCCTAGTACAAAGCCTAGTGAACCGACTGTGAGCTCTTTAAACACAGCATTATCAATATCAATGTATTATTATAGTTACTGATAAGAGAATAGCATATAATTATGTCAGTATTTGGGAATCAACGGCTATCAGAAGGGAGCAGAAAAGAGCATGTGTCTCTCCATATGGCTGAAAAATACAACCAAAATTGGCTACGGATAAAAAGCAAATTGCGAATGTGCAGATCTGCAGATGTCGAAACAGACAACGCTGTAATTAAGTTGCAATATATTAGTTTAACCATTTTCACATCCTATACCTTACCCTAACTTTATGCCTTAGCACAGTGGTGGATTCAGAAATTTGGAATAAGGGGGTAAAAGGGTAAAAAGTGGGGCCCAGGGGAGCTGTGCCCCCTCCCCAGAAAATATTTTAAAATTTTAAGTAAAAATAATGTATTTTGGTGCAAAATTGGCCAACAGTTATCAAAAAGTCCTCGAATCATTGCATTCTAAATTACTTCCGTGCATACTACGTCATCTTTAGTTGACATGTAAAATAAAATTTGTGGGTTTTTTCTTAATTTTTGTTCATGAGAGATTTAAAGTGCCCCGATGTCAACAATGGCCGTTGGCAACACTGGGACACATTAAATAACTCGTGAGCAAAAATTTTGGTTAGGGTTAGAGTGGGGATAACGTTAGGTTTTATGGTTAGGGTAAGTGTTGGCTGTTACATGGCCATACATTTCACATTTAATTGTCCCCCCTGTCCTCCAATAGACAGCACTGAGATTTATGACTGTCTGGAAAAAAACACGAAAGATTACTAGAACTGCCATTACTCTTACATATGCACAATTATAATGGCTAATTCTTACAATTTTAGGTTTAGGTCATTTCTGTGTTTTATGTTTTATATTAGGTTTTTTCTGTAAAGGTTTAACTTTCTGTTTCATTGTTGCAAAGGTTGAACTTACTGTTCCATTATTATGTGTATGTGCATTTTGCCTGAAAAAGCCGTCCCAAAAATGACCTATATACTGTGTTGGGTGGGACGTTAAACCCTACACCCTCACTCACTCAGATTTAATCCCTGACATTTCATCGAACGTGCAAACGTAAACAAGCATAGACTATTGACACATTATGAGCACCATAGCTCAGACATGTAAATACATTACGTTACTTTGTGTTCAATGTTTTTCTGGTTCAAATGTTGATGATGACACATTCTGTTTCGCTTGCATAAAAAGTCAAACAATGCTAAGTTGAAACAATTAAGTCAATGACTGCAATGCCAAATCATCAAAAAAGGTACCTTTAACACTTTACATCAAACAGATTTATGCTAAAATTATACGTGACCTCACATTGTCTATCAAAAAGAAAAATTCCACACTGTATCTTGTCTACGCTAATTCTTGCCTCACAACAAAAAATAAAAAACCCCAACAATTGCATTACAGATATTAACTCATAAGACGTAAAGGTTTGCAAAACACTTTTTGAATCATAAAAATTTAAGTACAAGTTGATAATTTTTTACTGCAAAATTTCCACTTGTGTTAAGAATTGTCCAGTCAATAGAGAGGCGGGACGCTCCTCTTTTACCTCCCCATTGAATCTGCCACTGCCTAACCCTAATCCTAATCCTAATCTTAACGCTATCCTTCACCTTAGCCCTAATCCTGACGTAACATCCGCAGATCCGCACATCCGCTTTTACCATCGTCCACCAAAACTTTGTTTACTGACGTTTCCAAAGTCTATATATCGGATAGCCTACTTATAAGTGGCGATTCGCGACAAATAATGTATTTTGATGATTTTTGTAAGGGTTGAGCATTGCCAAAAAATTAATTAAACTTCGGAAACCATCCGTAACAGACCGAAGCTGAAGATGACTGGAGTGAGGAATCTTTCAGCATGAGTAACAAGAGAACCATAACTTAAGGTGCGCCGTCTGATAGTTATACGTCTGAACCTAACGGGCAAAATACGACAAACTCTCCGCATAACGCCTACTAAATAAAACTTAAACAATTTTAACTCACCATAACTGTGAATTGTTCTTCTATGGATATCTTTCAAGTTCAAAATTCACAACAAATTTGTTTACGGGCGTGGCCGAAGGAGGGCGTGGCACTTTACCTGCCAGGTGTTCCTTAGTGATGAGACAATGTCGAATGTTCGATACGATATTCGAATCAATGTTCTTTCGATGTTGAGGTAAGTAGTGCTAGTATTATTAGTGTTATTACCGGTTTGATAAATTATGACCAAAAAATAAATGTGTCTTCAAAATTGAATTGTACCATTTATACTAGTAAGCTAATATGACTACCGGCAGTACTGGGGTATGAAAACAATCTTAATTTTAATCTTTTCAAAAAACAAGTTTCTAAAAATTATTAGTGTCAAATTTAACTGTTTCATGTATGTTGATTGAAATCGTAGTTTTACTTTTTTATCAGTTTTATAGCCTGCGTTTAGTAAGTATACTGAATAACGATCCGGTACATTTCAGACTTTACACTATGCATCAGAAACGTAAACACAAACATGACAACTAACATCAATAAATTGTGTCTTGTTGGCGAAAAAATACAATGGACGATCGCAGTAAATTGCTGCAGTTGTAAAAATAACCGCGTAGCGTTTTTGTTTCGTTGTCACAAGTTGTCACTAAGAACATCATTGTAAATGACGACGTTTAAGCAGACGGTTGGTCGACTGTCTCGTCTGATGGTTTTTGGTTTCCAGGGTCCGAGGGGAAGTCAAATGAGACGACTTGTTCTATGCCAGTGGATTGCGCTTGCTTTCTTTTTGTTCTTGTGGATAAAGATCAACGGCGGTATGATGCTATCATCGTTTCATCTGTTTTCATGATAGCTTTATGTTTTACTATGGGCTTCGCCAACATCAGTAGCACATGCTGTTTTTAATTGTTATATAAAGCAATGCAGCCAAGTTTTATGTTTTTGGGTGAGTAAGTGAGTGAGTAAAGGTGTTTATATCTGGCGGACTGTACTGGTACAGGATGAGGCCATGATTCGCCACCAGTTGACTAAGGTCGGCCAGCCATGTACAGGACCAAGAGCAGAGGGTCTAAAAAAGACCCCTATGGAACTTCAAACTGTACTGACTGTGTGGGTGACAGCTGACCACAGTATGCCACTTGCTGACTTATGCATGTACCACTGATATTAGTTTGTTTCAGCTATGAAATTCGTGATTTTCTAAAATGGTAAAATCTTTCTACCATCTTGCAACAGTCTGGGCCGGGCCAAAAATAACCAAATAATTCTAACCTATGCACATAACTGCTGCCTAAGCAAAAATCACTGTGTATTGTTAATGAGGGCATGTGCATGTGTGTGTGTGTGTGTTTATGTTGGGTTTTCAGAGTTATGGCCCAGTTTTTTGCAGTCTGGATCTGATTCTAGTCATAAGCGTGTCCTTGATGTTAATTTGGTGGATCATTTTGTCTCGGCTCAACATGACGGAAGCATGATAACCTGGCAGCATGCAGCCAACAGCAGAGAAAAACTCAAACAGGCTTTAATGAGTATGTTTGCCATGCTACTGACATACTAGTCGATCGTTTACTTGTTGTAACATACTTGTTATGTACATTTATGAAAAAGAACAGAAAATAAGACACACACACATTAAACAGAAGTGCATGTGGACATGTGGACAAATGCAACTTACTTTTATTAGCCGATTGTTAGTGTATTTATGATCTCAGTTGTGGCACAACATAGTGCCCATCTGTCGTTTGTCATCTGTAACATATGTATTGTGGCTAAATGGCATATCTTACTGGAAAACTGTCTAAAGAACCAAGCTCTGTGGTACTGGTATCACTTTGGATTTCAGCAAAGGAAACTCTCAGCTTCAGTTATTTTGTTCTTAATATTTTTACACAGTGTTACAAGTACTTTTAAGTGCTGACTATGTAACTGTTTTCTGTACTCAAATTTGTTCATTTTGATTGTAGAACCAGGGTTGTTGGAGTTATTTTACAATGTAGCAGGTGTCTGGTTTTTTTTGATACAGTTGCTGCTGCTGCTGCTATGAATATTACCAGTAAACTCTTGTGTTTGTTGTAGGTGACAGTGTGATGATGATAGAAGCAGATGTCTTACTTCGTGGTCAAAACACAGCAGATCAGCAGATGATCCCAGTCATGGCTTATCCACCACAGATCAGCTCTGACCTCACACTGGTGGAGTGGCTAGCACTGGTAAAGGGCCGTGGCAAGGGACTGAAGCTGGACTTCAAGAGCATCGAAGCCGTTGAGATATCATTGCAGCAGATCAACGAGATTAAGCACGAGGTTTTTCTATCTCAAGTTGATTTACTACTGACTGGAGCTGCAAAAATTAACGACTAATGATTAGTTTGTCAATCTAGAAGTTATTGCTAAGGTTTTGTCAATCGTTTAAAGTGTTAGTGATTTGTGATGAAAAATTTTAATGTTTGACAAAACTTTGATGTTAAATTTCGGATTATATTCACATCACTTATAAAGCATTCTAAAGTAAGATATTCATATTGCTTGTTTTTACATGTGTACACTGAAAAATGTCCACATAATATTATTGGTCATATTTTGGTTTTAGTTGTAGTATATTTGTAGTAGTATAATAGTTATAGTATAGTATTAAAAACTATTAATTGTATTAGTTGTTGTGGACAGCTGAACGCTCCACTGCACCTGAGTGCGGCGGTGCTCAATGCAAGTGGTGCAGAGACATCAAACAAGCGTCCTCTGGATGCTGCAAGATTCATGCGTCTGACCACTACTCATGCTGCTGACTGCACACTGGCTCTGGGCTGGGTCACTGGGCTGAATACAAGGCGATATAACTGGTCTGACATCAAGGCTATGCACGATCTACTAGACAGGTTGTAGCAGCTTGTTTGTTGTAAATTTTTGACTGTCGCACGCTGGCACTAGACATCACTCTTTGTGGCACGCTGCACAGTCTGCAGCTGCAGATTCTGTCGGTTTGTCTGTCTGTTTGTCTGCTCTATTTGTAGCTCCATGGACACTCCAATCGGAATGCTTGCTCGGAACAACCAATCGACCCTTGCTTTGAACTTGCAGCAGCAGTCTGGCAACCTACCAACAATCGCGCATCGTGTCCAAGTTTATCGTTGCTAATACAACTATACTCGTCAACGTTAACGTCATATTATGTCAACAACGTTGGTCGTCGCACACATCGACGATGGCTTGCTTATTTACATTGCTCATCAACCATCACTAAAGCCAAAATTCTATTACGCTGAAAAGTCGTGGACATAAACCTTGCAACAGGCCGCACAACAAGTCCCTAAAAAGGAGTAGAGTTTGGGTCTTGCTGTTTAATTCATTTCAGTCTTCTGGTTGACAGACTTACTAACTTGATGTCTAATAGTGACGAAGCTAAATACATAAACAGTCACGTGTTGCTAAGCCTTGAAAATGTAGTTGGTCCCCAGTGAGTGTTAATTACAGTCGAAAACAATCGGTCATAATATGTTGGCTCACTTGTCTGTAGAAGTGTAGAACTACGCATAGCTAGCCTCTAATTTGGTCTATTTATACGGCCGTTGTAACAGGCCGCATTACGGATCTTGCCCGTGCGTCCGCCTGTCTTTGACAGATATTATTGATGCGCTACAGCAATGCTGTAGGCGTCTTACACGGTTGTTGTCCGTCATCATTTGTCGTCTTCTGTAATGGGTGTATTGTGGCTAAACGGTGCAAGATAGGGCCTAGGTTGATATTGATCACTAATAGGAAGTCGAATACTGGCTTTCAAATGACATTAAAATCATTGACTTTGGATGACCTTGAACGCACTATGGTTTGCTAATCGTGCGGTATTCTGGCTACACGGTAAGTGGCAATAACCATCACGACATGCGTAGAGCACGACAGTCAGCTAAGCTAAGAGCTTGTTCTAATGCAGGCCATTCAATGCCAGTTGACAGTAACTATGAAACATAATTATTTGGCCATATTTAACTCTAGTCAAAATATGCAATACTAATTGCTAGCAAAAGAGTCTTGAAATTCTCCAGACTTGTTTTGATAAGTCCAAGACCGATACTTTATTTTTTGCCCTTGAGGCACCTTAAGACCAGGACCCTGTTGCTAAATTCACAAAACATCTTACGACAATTTTACGACAAAAATCTTACGATCACTTTTTAGGTGTCTTATGACATTCCAAATTATACGATTCCAACATCATCCAACAAGAAAAACTTCTTTGTATCGATTTATAAGATCTTTAATTCAATTATACTCGTAATCTAGAAATGTCACATTTATACTGTATTGGTTTTGCGTGGTCATTTTGCTGGATAAATTAATTAATGGATAAATAAACAGCACTTTGCATTGGCGATGGACAGTTGCTACGCTGTAGCCATGTAAACACATGTCTTGACAACGGACACAGAATAAATAATAATACAGTGTAGTGTTGTGCGGTGCGACAAATGAATTGATGATAATGATTCAAATATCGCGATACTTGATAGTACCACAATACTAAAATAAAACTGCATAGTTTACCGCTGTCCGTCGGTGGTAGGTGCAGGATGTTTTCTTTCGTTGTAGGCCCTATAGAACTATTTACTTTAGTAGTAGGTAAATAGCTAATGCGTATGGAAAAAAACACATTTATCTCTACTATTCGCTAGTAGCCAATCGCTACCATGCGCTGTCTAGAGAGTGAAGCAGAGCGTGCCACGGCCAAGAAATGCTTCAAATACTTTACCTCTTCCATTCTCATACAGCTTTCAACAGGCCTACTGTCTCTTAAAAACTAGCAAATATTAGTAAACTATAAAAAATAAAATAAATCTAAAACATGCAATAAATAAAAAAATCTAAACAAATAAAAATAAATCAGCACCTGTATTAACACCATGTACTCGGAATTGTGTAGTCAGAATATTAAAAATTTCTAAATTAAAACATTACAAATTTAACTGTAAACGACCACTTTTACTT
>Ga0209367_1009537_pt1 | contig 13141 bp, 7 predicted proteins | sample WorMetLIZISLAND2_FD_187412 | JGI IMG/M metagenome (GOLD analysis project Ga0209367, IMG submission 187412) | Marine gutless worms symbiont microbial communities from Max Planck institute for Marine Microbiology, Germany - Olavius geniculatus... ... | reverse complement strand
TGGTTATTTTACCGCAATTATCTCGTGTAGCGTGAACACGGTTGCAGATAGGCACAGACATGCTGCTTATCATAACAAGCACTGGTGACAGGCTTTTTAAATTTATTAACATCGATGACCTTGAATGCCCTTCAGCCTTCCCAAAAGGGGTTTTTAATGAATTTTTCGCAATATTTGGATGCTTCGCACATTTCAATACTGAATTGCGACGAAATGGCTGGAGTTAGACCAAGACAACCTGCGTATGAAATTTTCAGCATTAAACGTAGATTTCAGCAGTCTAAGTCCCGATCCCCTAGGTTCATGGAGCCCGGCACAGGCGGGCGTCAAAGACTTCAAAGATTTCGGGCTGAGCAAGTCTATATCATTCACAAGGTGGCGCCACGGTACTGGCGTTGGTGGCGTGGCGTAGTTGGTAATGCGTTTCGACTGAAACGAAGTTACTCTACGCCGGGCCCGGTTAGTACTGCGATGGGTGACTACTGAATCGGAACTGCTATAGGCTTTCGCGCGTCTCGTGAGCATTAGCTCAAATTTCTTGTTTTATAATGTTTTTATAATGTTTTTTATAAAAGTAAAAAACATGTTTTTTTTTAATTTTTTTATTTGCAAATGAATGTTTTTAACATCCATGGGTGAGAGGATCAAGGTTACTATTAATCACTAATAGGAAGTCGCATATTGGCTTTTAAATGACATAAAAATCATCGACTTTGGATATGACCTGGAGGGATGGGATGGTCGGCAATGAAAGAATAAATAAGCAAGAAGCCCACCTGTAGCTAAAATAGCCGGCCGTCATCCAAGGTCGATGACAACTACCTATTTATGGACACCTAGCTGTACTCTCACAAAATAGGGGTCCCGGCCCAAACCTCCTCATCTTTTCGAAAAAATGCACGTTGCTAGGCCAGGATGTTTTAGCGATTAAATTCGCTGCATTTTTTCTATAAGGACAACTGCTGTAACGTTTACTTCAGTCCCTTAGTTTATTCTTTTCACCATAAGCCTATTCATTTTTATTGTATACATTGTAGGCTATGATTCTATATTCTTTCTGTTTTATATCTGTATATTCATTATCTTAGACATAGCTTATCTCAATAATATTTCAGTTGTATGCCTATTTCAGTTGTTTTTATATGTAATTCTTTGTGACAGTTCAGAGACACGTGCTCATACAGATATGCGGAAACGTTCACTGTGTGGTCTGAACCAACTACTGACACGTGCGTGCGCTATGAATAATTCATGAGTTGCGGGAGCCTGGCAGCTGCGTGGCAAAACAAGATGAAAACTCGCTAGATTATTTTAATTGCAGCAGTGCAGGACTGCGCACTCGGCGACGCAATGCCGAGAACAGCGTTATAAGAGCTGGGATACGGAATAATCGATTCGAATATCGCTTCCAATCGATTAGGCAGAGCCAGTCAAATTCAAACTTATTTCGATTCGATGCAGTAATTTCGCTCTAAAATATGTATACGATGCACGATCCCATATCTCGTATTTCTGCCAGGTATTAGTGTCAGTGTCCACATCGTGTAGACGCATCCTAGGGCCTATCTCTGGTTTGGCTTTTCTGATAATTTGCTGAATACGCCGAAAATATTTTTAAAATGTGTTGTTGTCTAATTAACATACCGACGCTCCCGTTAACATTCTAACAGCCAGTCACTGTTTGAATACTGATAATGTCCAAAATGCAACTCAAAATTCATTATACTTGAATCGTCGCCGAATCGAATCGGATTCGATTTTCAGCCGAATGGCCCACCTCTGCTAGTTACAATTCGCTCATCCAGGCAGAGCCAATAGGCAGTCAGCTGCATCGACTGTTGGCAGGCTGCCAGCTTTGTCTGATGGCGCATCAGCGCACGCCGACTGCATGCAATAATTTCACCGTCCACTGGTCGACGTCGTAAGCATGACGTCACGTCGCCAGTCAACACTATTTCCGTTTCCGGTCCGCCTGAATGACGCCATCCGGTACTGCTGCACCGCTGACTGTCACTGCTCATTAGTTCTGATCATGCTACCACAGAGCATGGCGTAAATCAACAAGAATCTCGACGATGCGCCACCAGGACAAAAATATCAATTATACCCCAACTCCCTTTGAACAGCTGGCTGATAAATCTTTCCACACTTTTATGATGTAGGCCCTAGAGTGTATATAGGCCTAGACACCTGACTGGCCATGTTGTTTTTGCTTTTCATGGTGCTTTTTGCCATCAATGATGATTTTTACGCAACCGAGAAAAAGAGCAGAAAAACGCCGTGTGTGTCCCACAGTCTGGCGAGCGAGTAGGCGTATGCGATGGGTATCATGCACGCGCTGCTGGGCACACACGGTAGATACTCGGCGCTCAGTGGATCATCAATCAACATCAACCTGCTGACCGATTGACCAACTGACCGATCGTGCATCCCAGCTGATGATCGTCGACTAATTGACTCGTTCTGATACGTCACTCATACACACAGCTAGCAAGTGGACCTCGCAGTTGATGCTATCGCTTTGTGCCGCTGCCGCGCAGACGGACAATAATTTGTCTCAGCAGCCCTCGCGCCTGCTGAGACTGCAGCGGCGTGCATCATCAGTCACGTTTATCATAGATAGCATCATCGTTGCACTCATTAATTAGGTGCGGGCTCGGATGCAATAAAAGAAAGTGGGACCTTGCTTCAGATCAATAGGAAATCCGAGCGAGTCCTGTCAGCGTCTTGGTCATTAGAAGGCAAATCCTCCGATTTTTCTTGGCAAGAAAAATCTTGACAAATCGATCAACCAAACGCCTCCGGGCTACATGTAGTTTATTCCAGCCAATCGCAGCGGTATGGCACGCCCACGGGTTATTTTTCCGTCTATCATTCTGTTCTACGTGTGGGGATTGGTGGTTGCATGGTGATAAATGATGGTGATGGTGATCGACTCTGAACCGACCAACTTTCACTTTGGTTGCATCGGGCCAACATTCGGTCCGACTAATTGCAGTCACGCTGTTTGAGTCTTATCGCTCACAGCACATGACCTGCCAGACCGTGCGTTGAAGGATATGCACAACACTGCGGAGTAACTTCATAATCAGCTCAACAGCAACAGATATTCTAAGTGTCGCTTTCGCGTTGTTTGCTGACCTTCGATTTTGTTGCTCTGCTGTCGGATCCAGGAATGATGCAGGATACAGGATACGTCCAGCGTCCGTCCAGGTTCCTATCGATCCAGCCAGCCATCTATCCAGGTTAGCGTCACACACAGTCCGCCCAGTGTGTCTAAATTATTCGATCTCTGCGTGGGCGTCGCTCACGATATTGCACCACTATAGATCAGCCACGCGACTGCTGATCAGTATTTCGATAACGACGTCACATCGGTGCTTCGTGCACCGCCTACAGGCCTGCCTATAACAGCGGCTATCTGACAGGGCATCGCACAGCATGGCTCCGACTCGACCGGGCACTCTGTGACCGAGCAGTGGTGCATGGGGCATTCAGTCAGTCAGTCCCGGGAGGCTTGCTGCATGGTGGTTGATTTATCGTATCCGCCGCCTCCGGGAAACTGCATGCCGCCAGCAGTCTAGTGTACGAGCGGTGTCCGTCCGGCAAAGCTGCGGATGGACGTGCAACGTCGTGCATGCAATAACCTAGGCCTACATGAAGGCCTCCGCGACCGGCCAGCAGACAACACCATTCGTCTGACAGACAAATGAAGGTCGACAGAATCAAACGCAGTCAGCAATAATATGTACAACAGCGTAGGCTTGCTTTTGTTACAGCTAGGGAGACCTCCGGTAAGAAGGTTCGATTGCTTCAAATTCTGCTCGTCATATTCAATACTGCACTGCTGTTGTTATGAGAAACAACACAGCGGCGAAAGCGACAAAAAACGTCCATGGATCAAACAAGACTCGGAAAGTTTCTGCAATTTAACGACGTCGTTCAGACAGAGACCTGCTGTATTATAGGCCGAGTCTTATAATGCACTCGCGGATTTTCGTTCCTATTTAGTCATCAACCGGACACCATCTTGTACAGCTAGGTTACCAATAGCATGGAATATGGCGCTAGCGCATCGCGCGGTGTGCCTGTTTAATGTGTCGGACATTGACACGAATTTGAACTGACAAGTCGTCAAGTTGTATCAAGAAATTCAGAGTTGATAGCTTGAGCTATAGACGGATCACGGATGTGCAGCGCATCTAAAACAATACGCAAATTGTTGTCGAAGAGTGAAGACTGTCCATGCACGCACACAAGCCATTCGAGTGATCCATCTCATTGTCTATACGTACTTTTACTTTGCAATAGCTTCTGTAGCTGAGATGATTAGATTAACAATAATTTTCTATCTAGGCTTATATGATAACAATTTACTGTATTTTGTACAATTATGTCAGGTTTTAAAGACCGTAGCGTGCAAAAATTCCAGCAATATTTTGCCTTGCTCCACTGAGTTCTCGGCTCCCCGTCGCATTGCAGTTCTTTTAAGGCGCTTGCAGTGGGCACTGTACACATGTCAGCATCTTGCGCCGTCTGGCAGCTCGCTTATCTTTTGTTCGCCGGCTGCAGCGGCTGAGGCAGGTGCTCGCGAGACTGGGTAGCTATGGCAACGAGGCAACTTGATCCGCCCGCTGTGAGCGATCAAACAGACGGCTGGGCCATGGCCTGTGGCTGGGCGGCCAGCAAGGCATTTCGCAAGCAGCTGTTCAGTATGCTGCTACAGTGCTACTAGTGCTAGGGTCTGTAGACTCGGACAGCTGTCGGACTGTAAATAAACTGTTTCGTGTTTCGTGCACCGCCTTGCGTCATGCACGCACGCCAAAACACTCGCGCGTCAGCTTGCAAGAAACACACCACGGCATTGGCAGGCAGCAACACTGATCCGTTGGACAAATTAAAACGAGACATTGATATAACAGCGTGCGCCAAATATCTACAAAATAACAATGTCTACGGACGAAACGACCATTTTCACTCGACTGACTCGAATTGCACCATAAAGAAATGGGTTTGTTTTTTTCATTTCAAATGGAAGTGGGAGCTTAGACCAGCATTCCGATAGACATTGTAAAAATAAATTAACCGAATAATTTAATCATGTTTGTTCATTCTGCTTGTGGTTCTTAGGCATCTGATATAGCCTACAGTTTACAGAATGATGTTGTTCAATCACAGAATGACTTGCCAGCAAATATAATTACAGAACACATAGCACACAAGACGAAGGCGGTCGACTGATGTGTGGATATGTTTATTGTTGTGAACAATATAAGTCACACTGCTTGAGTCACGTACATATGTATAGTTGTAGGAGACTTACTCGTAAAGCTCATTCTACACGCATCATAGACAGTTTTGTTTCCTCGCGTCCTGCAATGATAAGTGTGAAGTGGGTTTTAGCATCATTAAAATAGCAAAATGCAATAAGAGTAGAAACAACATTGTACAAATTACACGCAGCACACAGACAATTAGGCAAAGTAAGAAAATAAGCGGACGAATAGCATACAGCAAAAATGCATGAGCATTCATGCACCGAGATGAGTTGAAGACTCGCAGCGTTTGTCACGACATAAGACTGACACGAACCGGGTGGTCCATAAAACGCAAACCCCTGACTTTTATACATTAATAACTTCATCAAATATTTCCGATTTTTGAATTCCTTCACTGGCCAAAATTCACAAGATAGCGTATGGCGACGCCTTTAAGATGTTATGAGATCCTTAAAGTTAAGCGATCACGTATATGTGACTGCATATTTACCGCATATTATATCAGTAAAAAAATTTAAAATAGGTCAGTATTTGGCGCAGTCGTAACACAACTTACAGCGCTTGCTTTTTACTGGGCCACTTATATTTCTATGATTAAGTTCCAGGCATAGGCCTATAACTAACCAGGCACGCGAACACTGAGCAGAGATAAGCACAATAGAGTGACGAGAGGATGGTAATGGGGACAACTACAACTTCATCCGTAGATAGATTTTGATTAAAGACATACTTGTGTTACTTACATACACAGGCCTATATTTTCTGCAGCTAGAATAAGGTATACATATTGTATTTAGTGAAATAAACTGAAGGCTAGTCGTTTACTCTGCTAACTCTGTGCTTGACTGGTCAGCTGTAGAGTTTATAAACCTTAGTAATTTGCAGTATTTTAGTAACCAAAAGTAGTAAAATGTGCGGATAATTAACGGCAACCACTCTCGTCCAAATAACAATGGGAATAGGATCGGAGACGCTAGTTCATCCCCGTGTCACTCTTTATTGCACAAGTCGCCACGGAAGACACATCAATGCTGCCTTATGTATGGACTGCATGCACTATACGAGTAGGCCTAAAGAACGGCGTTCAAACGAAAATATATAAGTGATTTATAAAAACGCCACAAACACGTACCGTGCATGGCATGGCGCCGATAAGGTAGCAAGTACAACAGTGTACACGCGTGACTGATAAGATATACTTAACCACAAACAAACTTAATTTAATAGCAGACAGACAAGCAGCGGCGCATACAGTCAACAGGACAAGTAAACCCAAACTCCACTTTCTTCGATTTGTTGTGGATTTTTTACTGCACGACAAATCCAGAACAAGTCGTACAATACGTTCAAACAAGAAACCCAGCTGTCGCTAGAAAAGAAGCGTTACAGCCTATAGCCTACAGTTCCTGCTGCAGCACTGTTAACAAGGTCATTCAAAATCGATGATTTTCAACTCATCTGAAAGGGCGTATGCGATTTCCTATTAGTGACTAATAGCAACCTTGGCCCCATCTCTCACCGTTTCTGAGATATGGTCATTTTTCCGTCGAAAAAAGCACATTTTTCTATCTCTCCACTCAATCCCAAAATTGAAAATGTTCCGCTTGCATTACACCACCAAGTTTTGCATGCGGAGAGCCTCGACACAGGGCTAAGTATCTGCGCAAAAAATTTCCCCTAAGATCTTACGCTTATGCCACAAAACATCCGTTAGACCGACATGTACATACAGACGACAGACATCAGACAGACAGAAAGACACATCGTACTACAGACGCGAGCTATACAGCAGAGCTGTAGCGCGTCCAAAAAATCGAACGGTGCCATAAATCTACTGTGTGCAACATTTCGACACGTATGACTTGTTATCTCCAAAAGTCCAGAACAAATCGAACTGGTGGAGCTTTGGCTGTTCAGCTGTTAAAGCCAGTGATACACAGAGCTGAAAACAAAACAACAACAACAACAACAAAGCGACACTATTTCTACACGTCAGAGATGAATGAGATGAACACACGAACGAACGCTTTAAGACTTCACAGTTTCCATATTGCATTTACATTTTTACACATTCTCTGCACTGTACAAAACACATAATTTACAAAATGCTTATTTATTCAGCTAAGTAAACCGGGACTTGCATAGTAAGAAAAACACGCAAAACAGCAATTAACGCTTTAGCACTGCATTTCACAATGATTACGACGAAATCACACGTAATCATCATAAAAATGTCACCATAGAAGCAGTACTTATCGACCGTAGAACGATGCTTAATAATCATATAAACATCTAATATAAACATCAAAGATGTTGTAAAAATAATCTGATGATGAGCATTTTGGAATTAAATGGCGACGACAACACCGTCAACACGAAAAGACAGCTACACTGCAGAAGCGCTGAAAGTTAAGTCGCATGGCAGTCCCGCTACAGGGTGGCGCCAAATAAAATGGAATATTTCATTTTCATTTTATACCACGTGTATGACATACACGTGTATGCGGAAAACTAATGTAACGTAATCGAAGGTGTTTATACAGTACAACTAATCAAAAAAGTGTTATTAACATCACCGCACGTCACTGCAATGGCCGAGGATAATTATTTTCTAAACCAAGATTGACCAACCATCGAGGACCCAATGACATGCTAGTACAGAGGCATCTACGTCCATTGAGGACTATGCTCAAAGCGTATTACTTTTCTCAAAGGGGGGGCAACTTTTAGGACTTCAGGGGGAGCAGTCATCGTTCCACCAGAACATGACCAGATGTGATTTGTGAGGCTAAAACGCACCACATTCAATTTTAGCTGGGACTCAGCCTCAGACCCCACAGGAAATCTTACGATGCTCCCTATAATCCAATCCCGTGATAGGCTGGGGAGAGAAATGCCTCTAACATTTCCCACTCCATTTGACGCAGAAAATTTTGCCATTATCTGTCATTGGAAAATGCAGCATTGAACTGTTTGATGTGCGAGGGGTTCGAATCGAAGCGACGTTGAGGGGGCGAGGGTTGACATTAAAAAAGGGGGAAGGTTGCGTAGTGTGTCCAAGGGGGATAGACGCCCTGTGCTGGTATACAAAATGGCCAACAGCAAACGACTTATATGTACATTTCACATAGGCCCACACAAAATGACAGAAAATTTCCATCTAGACGTGACAACCAGACATGACAAGATGCACAGTATACACAACTCACAATTGGCACAAAATATCTTGCATTAACACAGTCATCATCAGCTTTAGTCAGATGAAAATGTGTAAGCTTAAATAAAATATATTCCTGTGCAACATTCATGCAGCGCCGACATGCACGTATGCAAACATGGCTATAAAATGGAAAATAAGTCACACGATTAGGCATTGTGGCGTAAGTCACAAATTGTCAGCAAAAAACCTGATACACGACATGCCGGTAACTAACTTTTGTATTGCGGGACAAAGTGTAAAGGAAAACGTTGAAACAAAAGCTACCACCTCAACTCAAATCTGTTGCCACTCTACTTTGTAAAATTCAAATGTTCAACTGTTGAACTTTGAACTTTTCCATCATGTTTGCCAAACGTTAATTTCGTTTCAGTATAAAAAATAGAAATTATTTTGGTTCAACTGACTCACTTTTAGCTTTATAATTATAGCAGTTATTCACGCCTCGACAGCAGTTAAACACTTTACAGATCCAGAACTGATTAAATGTATCAGATACTACAGAGTCTGTGTGAAGGTCAAGACTATTAATCCTTTCAGATATGGGCCATACAATCGTAATGAAAACACTACACTGTTTTTACCGAACGGTTACCCATAAAAAACTCCCATGCATCAGCTGCTCGTAGACTATAAAAGCAAACTTCAACAAATAATATTTTATAAACGAACGTATACGCGTACGCAGCTTATTGCTGTTAGTTACCGGCTGCAAGACCAAGACGGCAAAAACACAACACTGTAGCAATCTGCCACTAACACTAACATAAGCTTCTCAAACATTCAAAAGCAGGCACTGGAGCTTTATAATTATAGCAGTTCAAAAACTACATGCTGCCAAAACACGCAGTGAACACATTTACCCAATAACGAAACACATAACACCTTCACAACTGCATTGGTATATAAAATAAAAACGCGTGTATAATACAAAATTATTGTAAAAAAAAACAGCGATACCCCTGACAATCGGTGACACAGAGGCAATCGTTCTACAAAAGCTTAGCCAAGAATACGCAACGAAATATGTCGTCAGATATACAATTATGGAAAACCCGACGTAGAAATCATTAGTTTTAAGAGATTTAAGCCTGGTCGACATTACAACAAGATGCACTTAACGTAGAATTAACTGCAAATGAACGACTCCCTGTTAGTGATCTAAGGGGCACATTTTTTTGTAGTGTGCAAAATGTCAATAATAGTAAAAAGTCGCGATTTTTCACGCCCACTTGCGACGATAGAACCTCATCAAGTACGTGAGCCTAATGGGGTGTTTACATGATCCAGCAAACGTCCAGCAAACTTCCAGCAAATGCACGTGCTAATGCTGGACGTTTGCTGAATCGTGTAGACAGCCTATAAGCCAACTTTGCAACGACACCCAGTGAGAGAAAAAGGGAATGACGTCGGCAAATGCTACGAACGTTTGACGCCTAATCGCTTTAACATGGAGACTGACTATGCCTGACAGATAGAACTGCTGTAACACACCACGTAACCTAAGTGTCGACATTATTATGCGGCCGTCCGCCTGAACTTTGACTTTTTAAGCTGAACAATGGCACACTGGTTACTGCCGCCCTGGGAAACGTTCGCAACATCCCATCATCAATTTTGGTTTTTCTATGCCGTTTTGTTTTCGAGTTAGTAGCCCGCCTGTGTGCGTGGCAGACAGACAGACGGATGGACGGGCAAGAACTGTATTGCGGCCTTTTAGGACGGCCGCACAATAAAAAACATCTAAAAGTACGACAGACTCAGTCTCATAACAGACACGCTGCCGGCGGCGCGGTAGATGTATAAACGGTGGTGTTGCTGTCGTTGAGGACACATCGTGAGTTTGACGAGTGTTCAGCAAGTGTCTGTCTGAGTCGCGCCACCTCATCGGCCAGCTGACCAGCAGTCTGCGACAGGGCACCGTTCTGAGCCCTCAGCACGCTACATCGCGACTCCAACACGGCGATCTGTTCCAGCTTGCGAGACCGACATTTCTGCGCAGCTAGTCTATTGCGCTCTCGCTTGCGGTCGATGCGAGCCAGCTCGATGGCGTCTACATCCGGGGACGAGGGTGGAGTGAGCTGGCAGGAGAGACGAGGAACCAGCTGAACGCCGTCGTCCAGCGCTCCTCGACTTACTCGCCGATCAACCTCGCACGACGCCGAGACCATGACTTCACTCGGTGGAACACCGACACTGCTGCCGGGTGAGCTGACGGACGACGACTGACCGACCACCGAGCTGTTGTCAGACGACAGCTGGGTGTAGGACGCGTTGTTGCACGCCGTCCAGTGACACGTCGACGACGACAATGACGACTGAGTCCATCCAGTGTCAACAGACTGCAGCGGAACTGCAGTGGGCACGCCTTGCCGACGATGCAGCTCCTCCAGTGCGTCGACAAAGCCGCGAGCGTACGCCTCCTGCTCGGCCGTCACTGCCTTCGGGAAAAGAATATGCGTCGGCGTGCCGATAGACGTCGTGTTGTCTGGACCATCCAGTCCGTCACCGGCCGACGCGTAGAGCAGGAATGCCTCGAGATCTGGCGACGCGCCCTTGCTGCCACCGGCGTCGAAGTCAGAGGACGTCGCGTTGACGGCGGGGTAGAAGCACTTGCGTGGCGATGACACGGCGCCTAGGTCTAGAGTCATTTGATGGCGACGGTCGTTACTGCTGCTGATGGTGCTACAAAGCTCGTACATGCTGGCATCCATCGCTCACGCACTACGACGCCGCCACGGCACAACGATACGTACGATACACGGCTATAGGCCTAGCTTTCACGACGTGTTTTCTCTATTCTCATTTGCAGTCTCTATATAGGCCTATAGGCCTAATATCAGACAGCCACTTCGCGTCAGACAAAAACACGCACTCAAACACGACGTGTACGTTTTTCTACCGACACAACTCAGTCGGCGTTACTACCAGGCAGTGCGTGCTGTTCAGTGTTCAGCCGCTAGACTGCAGTTCACATAGCGCAGCAGCAGCAGCAGCCGATCACTGCCTACCGCCTATCATGCCCTGGCTGCTGCGGCGGCTGCCAGTGCAAAAAAGGCTAAAGCGGCGCATGTCACGCGCACGCAGCACCGATAGCAGCTACTGCATGGCAACTGATCGATCTCCAGCCAAACGTATAAGCTACTGTGCGTATTGTTGTGTCACTGCGTGCTTACCTAACCACACACTCCACTACTTCGATTCATTCGACTACAAGTTCGGTTGGTGGCCTGGCGTAGCGGTAAAACGTTTTGACCGATCAACGAAGCTGCTCTCGCCGGGCCGGATTTGTACTTGGAAGGGTGAGTGCCTGCTCGCAGGTAAACCATTTCAGTATGTTACCAGCCGTCCAGGTCAACTCAGCCTTCCATCTCTCCGGGAGGTAAATCGAGTACCGCTCTATCTGGCTGGGATTAAAGCGGGGCGCGTTCATCTGTGTCCGGTTGCAGGTAACACTGTATGATCCCATACGGCAGGTGACGCTCCGTAGCTTTGAAATGGACTTCCATTATAAGCTATAACACCAGCTTTAACCTTGCCGTACGATAAGCTGTACAACAAATTGAAGTAAGTGGAGTTTTAGCTAAACTGTAGGCCTATCGATTTTCGTTCCATGCCAACTCATCTTAGTCTCAATAGCTCGCTAACGAACGTCGTCTTTCATCATTACGAGAGTACTGTTGTCTGAGAACGACTGAAGACTGCAGTCAGCGTTTCTGAGCTGCACGTAATGACTGCAATGAAGTGTTCTGTCGCAATCACTTTAGCTCGGTTGCGTAATCGGCGTTATTGCTTTGTCTGCGCTACGATAGGCTACCCATGCAGAGGTCTTAAGTAGGCCTACAAAACTTCCTAAAAATTTCATAAAAGTCGGCGACTATTATGCGTAAGTTTAGTTTTTAACGATCGCATTTTTAATCGAACTGTTGTAGGGGCCTGAATAAAGGCCCTCTGATTCTCTTCCCTCTGACACTCTGCAGGCTTCAGTATTATAACCTAGGCCTATATACTATGCCTAGGCGTAGCCTGCTGTTGCTATTTCGGCTATAAACTTTGCTGGGTTTTTAGCCGACCAGACTTAAGTAACGGTTGAGCTTATGGTACGGTTGTCATTTCTCTGTCTGTCCGTCGTCTGTCGTCTGTAGGCTCTATGTAACTGGTGTACCCTGGCTAAACGGTAAGTGTTAGAGGAAAACTTTTTACGCACGTATCGAGCTCTTTGTCAGGACTTTCTGTTTAAAAAATTTGTGAGATGTAGTGCAAAGGAAACAATGTCAAATTTGAGGTTAGATGGAGGGATAGGAAAATGTACGCTTTTCAACAGAAAACTGCTTGGCCATATCTCGGAATATCTCGAAAAAGTGAGAGATAATACCCAAGGTTACTATTAATCACTAATAGGAAGTGGCATATGCCGTTTCAGATGAAGCTGAAACACTCAATTGGTTTCTGGACGTTCAATGTTAGCCGCAAATTTGATTTTTTTTAAATTTGGAAACGCAAAGAAATAAGATATACACAGTAACACAGTAACACATATTTAATAAAATATGTGACAAACGCACATAATAAAATAGCAAAACAGAAGAGAAATGTAATTTAGACAAGGTAACATAGCATAAAATAATTAGACACAGTCAAAAAG
>Ga0209367_1009536_pt1 | contig 13142 bp, 9 predicted proteins | sample WorMetLIZISLAND2_FD_187412 | JGI IMG/M metagenome (GOLD analysis project Ga0209367, IMG submission 187412) | Marine gutless worms symbiont microbial communities from Max Planck institute for Marine Microbiology, Germany - Olavius geniculatus... ... | reverse complement strand
TTTTTTGGCCCCTGAAATTTTTTGGGGGTGCGCCCCCGAAAATTTTGGACCGGCATTATAAAATTCGGCCTAGTACTGACCATCGTGCAAAATTTCAAGCCGGTCGGCCCACGCATCTCGGAGATCTCATGCTCGGAAAAAAAACATCTGCAGTAAAACATAAGTCCTTCCGAAAACTATCGTTTTCGGGCGGACTAATAAAAATGAAGCCGCAGACCTTTGCTTGTTGGTCAGCTGTGGACATGTACCCCAGACACATGCTGTCAGTCGTGTGAGCCCACAGAACCTCTACATCCAGCCGGCCGACTGTACCACTGTCTACAGTGACTACCACAGCGCCACCTAGTGGCTGCTTCTCGCCTCTCATCAGTGGAGACTCTGTGCCAGACACATGCAACACAAAACAAATATGAATATTATACTATTACTAAACCTATATTGCTGTACTTGGTGAAAGGGGAAGTTGCAGCTTTCAGCAGCATAAACTGCTAAACGTTTTAATTAAACTGAAGCAATACTTTATGATAAAAGAAATATTTTCTTTTCTTCTGCAGACATGCCACTACTTTTGTCATTTACGATGAATACAAGATGACGATAAACCATTCTCTCCTTTCAGTACTGTCATTTCAGCTTTCATAGATTATGGAAAAAGAGTGTCTTAAATTTATATCTAATTCACAGTATTTTTATTACATATATCAGATCATGCTAATGAACAATCAGATTACAGCAGAAATTTATATCGATCTCTGAATGTCAGTAACTGATTGACTATTGTGAACGATGTGCCTCTGTCTGTCTGTCTGTCTGTCCGCTGGTCTATCTTTGTTGTTTTTATTACTGTCTTCTGCATACGTGCGAATAGTTATATAAATTGATAACAAATAACCATTATAATCTTCTCTTGTTTCAGTGACCTGCAGATTTGCCAGTTTTATGACAACCTCTTCTTACTGTTCACCAAATGCTGTCTAGCTGAGTAATAATAAATGGCGATGGTGAATGTAGTTACTGTAGCTGCCTACCGGCGGATCTATTGGCTCAAGCTGATCGGCTTGGTCCAAAGGTTGGCAGCCACCTGGCGCTTGAGCTACATTCAGCCAAATGAACCGGGTGAACTCTCGTAATGGCTGTGCCATGATGACAGCACCGCAAACATTGGCATTGGTTCATTATTACTGTTATCTTTAGCCGCTTTCATTAAATCAGTGTAATTGCTAGTTCCTATCAAGTTGTCCACTGTCTATAACTCTGAACATATAACATATTTCACTAATGAGAAAAGTGTCATCTGCCTTACCAGATTGAAGCTAGCAGTGGGAGTCACAAGGAAGGGGGAAGAAAGACAGCAATCTTGAAAGCAGACCTCCACACAAACTGGGCACTGGGCAGTCGGCAAGATGGGCAACGGCTGACCCAGAAAATCAACTTAAATGTGTCAACTTTTTGAAACCTGGTTACTACATTACTGCCAATATGTCACAGTGACGTTTTGATAAACAGTAATTTATTTTGTTTATAAATTATCACTAAATTATCGTTCTTTCAAAACAACTGCCAGCTGCCCACTGGGTTCATCTTCCAGCACACACAGCGCGCAACGCACAGAACGGGCTGCAGGCCAACTGTCCAGATTTCATCACAAAAAACAGTGGCCTCCAAATTCGTCAAATATAAACCCAATGGACTATCACGTGTGGGGTGCAATGTTAGAGGTTTACAGCAAGCTTGAAACAAAGCCCAAAACTGGGGTTCGTGGAATTATGCGCCAAAATTTTGCAAATTATGCGCAACAATTTTAAAGATTATGTGCGCACTTTTTGCCAATTATGCGCACCTTTTTGGCTTTGTATTACACACAATTGGCAATCAACAATGAAAAGACCTTCTAAATCAACTCCCGTAACTGAAGGTGATTATTCTGCAAACATTAGACTTAAGAGTCAACATTCATGTTCAAGAAAACAAATTATAGCAGTAAAATAGTTCTTACATTAGGGCCTGGGCCCCTAGGTATTCAAATTCCAATACATAAACTCCAACACGTGCAATGTTTCTGCGGCCGACCAGGTACACTGTGGCGTCAGTAACTGATTGTACTTTGAAAACGAACACTCCGCATCAGCACTAGTTGTAACTGAAAAAATGTACATCTGTGCCAGTCTTGACAATCCCGGCAGTCTGTCTGATGTGCTTTTCCAGAATGTAGTAATGTCTGTCAGTGTCATCACATTGTCACTGGAGAGCTTGCGGGAAACAGTATTTGTTGTTAGAATATAGCGTACATTCATTACTATAAGCAAAATTACTGATGTATAACAAAACAACATTCATAAATGAGTCAGATTATGCGCAGCTAGTTGTATTATGCGGGATCTGCCCAATTATGCGGAAGGTCACCAATTATGCGCACGCATAATTCCATGATCCCTACCCAAAACAATCGTCAAACTCAAAAAAGCGCTTCAGGATGACTGCGGCAACTGCCACAAGGAGGTATCAACAAGGCTGCAAAAGACTTCTCAAATTAAGCGACCGAAGACTTGTGTTGGAAATTGGAGCTGGCGGTAGACAATTCAAATATTCACAGTGACAATGGAATTCTGGCATCTTATCATTAGTAAACTGTCAACTGTGTTGTTTCAATGATGTTATTGAATTGGTGTTGCAACTTCAACATTTTTAATGCTGAAAGATCGTTAAATCATGTTAAAAAGTCTATATCTTCATCGTTTTTCAACAGAATCGCATTTCACTTGGCAGTTAGATGTAGAACATTTCAGTAAATAAATCCGTAACATTTCAGATTAAAATGCCAAACGGCTGATGAGAAAAGAGCGAAAAACTTTAAAGGGCTACTTTTTTTGCTACACCCTGTACACAGTGTGGGCTAAAAAGGTAAGCCATACTTGTGTCCATAGCTTTGCCAAACACTGACAATTTTCAAAATTCTTTTATGCTGCATTCTGTGAAAAATTTGCAACAAAGTACGTCATTGTGTTGATTATAGTGATTTTTAAAATGCATATTTCACAAAATAGTGTACTGACACAGCTAAAGTGTAGTAAGATGTTTATTAACTGCTTTATTGCAAATTTTGCAAAAGAATGAGACAATGAAAGAATTATCAAAGCAAATCAACATCTGGCAAAAATATGGACAAAAGATGGAGGCTTACTTTTTTTCAGACCACCCTGTACATAGCCATCTAACAGTAGGCAGAAATTACCGAGGAATTTATGTTTGAAGCAGTTGAGCAATGCAGATGTTGTGTCCTGTTGACGTTTTACGCACTCAGCACATTCTCGAGCCAACATGGTTTTCGTCAGCTGCTCCCCACAACCTTATCAACACCACGTCACCGTTTAGTTTACCACCACATACGTGCAGTATGCTAACAACGAACATGCATCAGTGTGTTAGTCAGAGCAAATAAACTTCAACAGTTTACAAAGCTATGTAAGCGCGATATGAGTCAAAACTCGAAAACAGCAAAAATGGTTTTGGGTCGATATTATTGTGTGTTGAATTCTAGACTGGCCCTTACAAGACTAGCCATTCTAAATACTTGAAATAAAAATACAAAAACAGAAGTCGCAAGCCGAAACAATGTAGAACACCAGTCCATGCTGACACCACGGATATTGCAGTGAATGCCAATGCCCATGGTAGAAAGACACGTCCAGGCATGTCTGAATTTTAGTCTATCGTTCCGTCTGCGTGTGCGCGCAGTGGCGTGACGTCACAGTGACTATGACGTCAGTAGAACAGCAGCAGATTATTCATTGCCTGTGACGTCACCAGCTGCAACGCCAGCAGCGAGCCAGTAACAGAAAATCACAGCTGTACAATATATAGGCCATTACTGTTGAGCAAGAAAAAATTGAATTATTATCATCTTAACTTTAAAATTCACTGTGCGTTAAATTACATTGAGTAAAAACTTACATAATGGATATAAGCCTACGCATTCTCACAAGCGCCTTTCCCAGTTTACAAAGCTATGTAAGGGCGATATGAGTCAACACTCGAAAATGGTTTTCACTTAGCTTAGCTTGGCACCTAGTAAAAGTATCTACAATGAAATTTTGTTTAGGATATAGGCCTAAACTAATACACTTCAAGTATTTAGAATGGCTAGTCTTGTATGGGCCAGTAATATTATTCAGCAGCACATTAACACGCAGTCAGTGTGATGCGGGCAATATCACTTTTTGTAATTTTTGCTGTTTTTAATGTGCAAGTCCTTAACTGTTGCTGTTAACAAGTGTATAAACTGATGTTTTGTACATTTATAAAAAATAAAGCTGACATATTACCGGACGTGCTGACGCCGACACCAACTTTGCCTTTCTGGTCATTCTCAGCCCAGCAGCCACAACCAAACAGTGCGGCCTAGTCACAAACCACACTCAATGCAATACATCCGTAGTATCATCAACTAACAGAAAAAAATTAATTTAAGTGCTTGAACAAAAGGGAAAAGAGTTTGATGGTGTGCTCTTGTAGAATCGGTGACAGTTGGCACATTAAAAAGCAATGTTAAAAACCAGTAAAACCTTACTGCGGCCTACTGTGATGATTTGTAACTGTAGCAAACACATCTGTTTCTCATCTTAGCTTTATGCCACTATACAAATATGGTTTTAAATTCTAAATTCATACAAAAACATAAACATACATTCGCTGCAACAAAATGCTTATGCACGACTTACAAGTTAAACAACTTACCCCTAATAGTAGCTTAAAATTTTACCATGGCTACCACAACACAGCTGAGAGCAGATGGCATCTAATTGCATGTCTAATTCCAGGTTACTTCGTAGCTTATTTCCGAACACAAATGCATATTGCGGAAAACAGATTAACTCTGCCAACATAACCATAACAATAAAACCAACATGCCCACAACGTAGACGACACAGTATATTGGACTGACCTGACCAAGTCTTCCTGGCTGTTTAAGAATGATGCCTCCACTAGAGACAGCACTAGCGACATTTCCACCGTCATCCACACACACTGCTCCGACCGTGTCCTGCAGTACATCACTGCTTGTGCCGTTGGATGTCACCTAAACATCAACATAAACACCGAGTGCACCAGTGTCAAACTTTGATGTTCTCGTCTAAAGGAGCCGTGCTTATGATGAGTCATGCACAGTGTAAAGCATGTTTTCAGTTTGTTCCCAAAACTTTACAAGGAGCTGGTATTGCAAATGTAGTTTGGCCATGTGTTCCTGACATTTACAGGCACACTTTACAATGAACATTCAATTTGTGGTTTAAGTACGTCCTCACAACAGTAGCAGTATCACAGTATGTATAATCTGCTGTCATCAAATCACTGCTGCATCAGTTTCATTTAAAAGGTAAGAGGTTACAGTTTTGACCAGGACCTCCACTTTGCTTCAATAACACAGCAAAGCTGTTGCAGCAACTGTGGAGACACTGATCACAGCTAATGAGTGTGTTAAAGCAATTCTATTTTTTGCAATTCTAAAACAAAACAGCATAAACAAATTACCAAAACTGAACACAACTCTGTTTTTATTTCTTGTAACTTCTATTACCATTAACTGCTGACACTGAGTATGAAGTCTAACAGATATCTGTGCATTGCGACTACTATACCACAACCACACATATCACAATCACATCCCATAATCAGCTGCTATAATTAACTACTGGATTCAAAATGCCTCTGCAACTAGAATTGTACTGAATATTCTATTTGGCCAAAAATAGGCCGAATAGTGTATTTGTATTCAGCCAAATAGTAATGTTGAAAACAGGCTGAATACAAATAATATGCACTGCACCATCGCCACTCATTGTTCCTGTATTTAGCCTCAAGTAGACAGTTGCTGTCATAGCAGCATAACGCCCCATCGCCCACACATGATGCTTTATGGCATTTTCTTAACGATTTAGTTTGCTTACAGTCAGAAGTCCACTGTGAATCGCTGTCATGTTTCGTTAATTGGTAGTATCATTTGTTTAACATGGATATTGGATACAAATTACAAAATGTCTGGTTTAAAAATTTTTCAAATGCCTGTCTTAAAAATTTTTCACCACACTGCGCTAAAACCAGGGCATTGTGCAATGTGTTTGGTGAACTTGTGTCAACTATTCGTATTCTATTCGTATTCGGCCAAATAATATCATAAATTATTCTTATACGACTAAATAGTAAAATCTACTTTCGATACAGCCCTATCTGCAACTACAAATTTCATGAGGCTCTACAAATTGAACACTATTATTATGGTATCTTTGTTGTTGTCAACAGCACTCTGTAGTTATCCATCAACTTCTTCCAGTATCCAGTGAACAAGTATACATGCCTCATCATCTTTGATGCAGTCAAGTCGACGCACTTTACAAGTTGTGCTAAAGTTCAAAGCACCTTCAGCTAACATGTCCAACTTACGCTTGTTCTTAATGTATGCCTTCCGTGACGACTCTAAACATCCAAATATAACATCCGCATAATCAACAAATGAATAAGGTCTAAATGAACTATGGCAACATTTGAGAAACAGGTAGGCAAATTTTTGTATGTGACATCGAGCTATCCCACAAATTTGGAGCCAGAAAAATAACCCTGCAGCAAACATGAGGCATTACAAAATTTCCATTATAAAATTTCCTCCCTTATGAATTATTTTGCTTACAACTACAGAGTTCATGCGACTGTACAAATATCTGTGACACATCTCTCCATGTTGCTCTAAGCCACGTTGCAAATACAAGTAGTATAAGAACGAAACAGCAACGACTTGCAGAATGCGAAACAATGCACTGCATAAATGCACATTACGCTACTACTTGCTAAGTACTGCCCCAAATGTTGAATTAACATCAAATAGTTTTAATGAAAAATATTTTTCCACTGTTAAGTCAACAATAAAAAGTTTTTCGAACATGATCTTTTCACTGAAAATTACCTGATATTTCCCTAATGCTAACAGTTGTAAAATTTCTGACATTTCGAGGTTTTCCAGGCAACTGTCTCCACCTCCTAAGACAGAAAAAAATAGTTGAGTAATGACAGTGACCGGTGATGAGTTGGTCCTTCACTGTAGTGTGAAGATCGTGCCGTGACGCCCACTCATATGCTCCGTGAGCCACCAAAGTGCTGACCCGACACACACACACACACAGATATTCATTCACTGATTATACTCGAATGATAATGACCAAAGCGGTCAATATGTGGCAAAGTGCCAGTTCTAAGTTGGCCATCAGATGTCAGCCGAAGCAAATGGCTGTCCAAAAGATGACTGATGCACAGCTGAGGCCATCTGCAGGAAGATCACAACAATGTTCCAAGCTCGGCCTTGCAGCCTCACGCAGCCCTTGCCACTACCAGGCCCCGCCCACTTCAAACTCCAGCCCATCCGACCTGGTCCTTAGAGCCGATTCTTTTCCCAAAATTACAGATCCAATTTGCCAAAATCCTTTAACGGTCCATGGTCACAGTCAAACTCAATCATGCAATTTGTGGAGATTTAAATTAGACATCTAACCTTGCATATATAATATGCTGATTTGAGCTTCATAAATATACGAAATTAATGTGCAATTTCAAACGAAATGCGGCATTACGCTAGGTTAGGCAAAAAAATTCTAATTTACCAGTTCCCCTGGTGACGTAATGAGCACAGCCTAGAGAGACATCATGAATATTAACAGCCTAACCGTTAACATCGTCAGTTTATATAGGCTAGGCCATTAATATTCATGCTGTTTATTGGCTAGCGTGATGACGTCACCGGGGGCGTCTACATGCCAATATGGCAACGCGTTTTCTACGTGATTGTCTTAGATCGTCGATTTCAAAGGTAAATTTCTCCGTGTTGACAAAACACTGGGCGCTGATATTACTGCCAAAATTATCAAAACATTGTGCAATTTTGGGAAAATAAATAAAATATATATGTTAATTTTGATGTCCATGGACCTTTAACTATATTATTTTATCAACTACAGGCTGTTCACCTCGAAGACCTGCTGTGGATATTGGTATAGTCCAGCAGCAGTAAAATCACATCATTTCCACGAGATTTTCAAGGACCAATGCTGGTATACTGGAAGATGCTGAGGAAAGTGCAGTGCTTTTCTCAAACAACAACTCGTAATATTAACACAACTGCCATCACCACTTTAATTTGTATCCATCAAATGCACTGAATAACCTACAACGGCTGTGCGATCAATATCAACAGCACTCCAGACACTACAGTATCTTATTACTACTATTTCTATGAAACATAAGTTTACGTCACCTCGGTGGTATCCTGCCAAGCGTCATTTCACCATGCATCTGTGTTCGTAGAAGGCTGTCAGCAACCAGTACTGGATTTTTAACTCCTGTTGAAAAAAACATCACCACATACCATGGTAAATGGCAACAAAAAACTAAAACTTATAATATCGTACTAATACCATTCTCTAATCAATGAACATAAAATGCTGCCATGGTCTGTTCATCTGTCCTACATGTACACACTGAAAAAGCCACTGAATAAAATGAGATGCCAAAGCTACAGAGTGTCACCTGCCATATGAAATCACAAAACATACCTATCAGTTTCAAGTTTGCCACCGGACACATGTGAATACATCCCACTTCAACACCAGGCAGGCAAGCTAGTACTCGACTGACCTATTGCCTATTACCTATTGCCCTGCAAAATTCTAAGTTGACCTTAAGGGTAGTTGGTTAACGAATGGCAGACTTTGGCCTTTGTTACCAGCACATACATGTACAAAGTTAACACAAAAAAAACGACTCTCAGTAGAAAAACAAAGAAAATACAATCAACCTGACACAGCTCCGACAGCGCCATAATGCAGCGACTGGCCATCCATGATACTTGCATCACACTCCACTGTCCCGTCTAATGTCAGATTTGATCCTAAACCAGCATTTGTCCACTGAGAATCCTGGAAGCAAGCAACAAGCATCAGTCTCTTACTCCCTTCATTGACTGGAATGTGCTTAAATCAACCAATCTTTATTATGTCGATAAGCAGCATAAAATATAAGATGACCGACACACAGCTGAGACCATCCACAGGAAGATCACAACAATGTTCCAAGCTCGGCTTCGCAGCCCCACGCAGCCCTTGCCACTACCAGGCCCCGCCCACTTCAAACTCCAGCCCATCCGACCTGGTCCTTAGAGCTGATTAGAAGTAGAGCCGTCATCTAAGTAGAAAAACAAGTAATTTGAGCAAAGCTCACGTGACGCACGATAGCAGCAGTCCAGCCACTATGGCAATCAGTGTAAGCCTAGACGAATAAGATATTAATGCATCTTGAAAGAGTACTTAAATTTGAGGCCTTCGTACAAAATATTCCTTGAATTTAAGAGATCGAAACTTAGATTCTTAACAATACATTCTATGCTAAAAATGCTAAAAATGTCATACTCAGGATGCCCAGATCCATCTCTAGCCATTTCGGCGCAATTCACTCTTAAAATGTGTGTCGCAGCCGAAAATCACTAAAAAATCACTAAAAACTTCTTAGGGCCGATTTCCAGATCTTTTAGTACTGATCATTTAGTAAAGCGTCTGTTAATTAAGCCAACTGATTGCAGACGGCCATCTTGTCCATTCATAAATGGATTTTGTAGCAAAAATTTGTAGCAGCAAACGTCTCCTCGAGCATTTATAGACCTTGCTATATGGCGAAATCATTCTATAGTATCACACTCGTCAATTAACTGCTTGCAAAATGGTACAAAAGTTGCGTTAAATACAATAACTACGATCAACAGTTAGCTAACTAGAATGTGTTTCGCAGCCGGAAATCACAAAAAATTCACTAAAAACCTCTATTTTGGGGGTTCAAGGTCATTCAAGGTCATCGACGTTGACACCAATAAAAAGCTTGGCACTAATGCTTGTTATGATAAGCAGTGTGTCTGTGCCTATCTGCAACCGTTTTCAAACTACACCAGAGAATTGCAGTAAAATAACCACTTCTTAGGGCCGCGCCTACAATTCGAACTTCTGTTTTGACACATGGCGTGTTACAACTGCAGACTACTTACTTACTTACTTACTTAACTGGCCGATTTCGGCCAGTTAAATTTTTGGCCATTAAACCGTTGTTTAGTGCAACGGAAAATGCGAGTTACGCAAATCTGTCAGTTAACACTAACTTGACCGGCCAGTTAAGATCCAGAAACTGGCCCTTAGTGGGGGCAGCTGTCTTTCACGCTTGCCTGCACCAGCTTCCTTGAACCTACTCAGTCAACGATGGTTAGGCACAAGAAATAAAATGCATACCTCCAATGCAACAACTGCAGCTGTAACTGCATCCAATGCAGATTTCCGATCTCGCAATACTGCCACGGCCTGAAATAATCACATTAACAGAAATTCTTGAGTTCTCCGTATTACAAAAACATATCTCATACTTTTGGAACAAGTTTTATCTCTTGTAAACTAAGATATACTACTAGTGCTGCTAACTACTATTTGATGATTTCTTTTCATACTGGTGTACTTAATAAAAAAAACGAATGCTGGTAATGACAGTGCCCAAAAACACAATCTTTAAAAGTAGTGTTGTTACGATATTTGATTCGAAATTGAAAATTGCGACTTTTGCTCGAAATCGAATCGGATCGATATCGTGATTTCTGTGCACCACCAAAATGATTTTGTCCATTGTAGCATTTTGCTCATTCACGCTGCCATGATACAAGCACACAGTGCAGCGCCACCACTTGCCTTTTATCCGTCGGCGAACGATGGGTGACTAATTAATGCCGCACGCGGCCATTTCCGTTGCGCTGTATGGTAGGTGGCGCACACCATGACACTGCCTCAGAGCATGTATACAGAGCAAGCTTGTTTGCAGTAGGGGCCTAGTCCGTCCATGTCGACATGATGTAACACAGTGAGCAGAGATCAGTGTTGCTACAGTTAACTGTAACTTTAACAGTAACTGAAAAATGTAAATTAACTGTAACTGTAATACTAATTGTATAAAATAAAACGGTTAATAATAGAAAAAATGTTGTAACTGGAAAATTATGCTGCTGGAAATTTTCAATCAGGACTGGTGCACTCAATGCCAGTTAGGGTACTGCTAAGTACTACGCTTCCGACTTCTATCTCAGAACACGATGAAGCATAACACATCTGCTATAGCCAGCTGCAGCTCTGTTGAGAATTGAGATTGAGCTGACTGTGTTCCTGTCAGACAGTGCATCATGCTGCCAAAACAATGGACATGATTTTCAGTTGTGTGCAGCAGCTAAGTTCTATATCCGCTGTTGTGTGCTGTTACAACCGATAATGTAATAATTACCAATAATGTAATAACAACCGATCATGTAATCACGGTATCACCAATAGTGTAATAACTGACTGATAATGTAATAACGTAATCACCGATAATGTAATAAAAGTCCAACCGATAATGTAATAACGTTTATCACCGATAGTGTAATAAAACCGAAAATGTAATAGCGTTAATCACCGGTAATGTAATAATATAATTCAGTGAAGTTATTTCAGCCAAGTCGTGTTTCAGCTTCACGGTGTGTTTGATTACAGAATCGCTGATGGCTGAAACTTCGGAAAGCAATCGAGGCCCCATAGCTGGCTACGGGCCTGAGACTTGTTAGTGTCCATGGTTGTGGTTTTAGTTTGTCCTTTTACTGCACATTAAATTGCATTATTAGTCCGCCCGGAAGCGACAGCTTGCGGAGCGGACTTAAGATTTGCTGGCATTTCTTTCTTTCTTTTTTTCCCTTGCGTAATCTCCGAGCTTCGTCGGCCGATCGGCGCAAAATTTTTCACGATGCTCGGTGCTGCGTTTAATTTTATAATCCCGGTCCAAAATTTTGGGGGAGCCTCTCCAAAAAATTTTTAGGGGCAAAAACATGCAAAATTTGGCCCAATTTCGGTCAACTTCAAAGTTCGGCGGCAAATATCTTTGGAACAGATGAAGATATTCAGAATCGGTGAGTTATTTGTTCGACAGCGATTCCTCCCGCGTTAGGCGAAACAAGTCCGGTGAAGTTTGGTCCAGTAACCTTGGCGATCTAGATATGGAATTGTACCCACCGAAAGCGCATTTTTCGGAAGACCGTATTTCGGCTCCTAGGGGGTGCTGCGCCCCAAATTTTTACACGCGCTAGAGAATGACCAAGTCTTACTAGCGCACCCCCCACCGGGGACGGGGGCCTCTTTACAATTTTTTTCAAAGGCTGATGGAAAATTAGCTTAAAATGTAGTGTAGTAACCACCCGGTCGTTCTTACACTCTGCTGGCGAAATGCGACAAAGATTAATCGACGTACGAATTATGGTATGCTGTTAGTCGGTATGGGAATTGATTCTGTTAACATTTGTCGACAAGTTACGCACAGGCCTACATTCGTGACTTGGATGACGTCAGAAAAATTTCAAGGCTAATTAGCGTAGGGTCTTTGCTCCTCGTACGGCCTATATCAAACATCATGGATCTATATACAAATACGCCTATTCCTAAAATTTACTAAACTTTTATTATTTTTGGCCTTAATTAATATAAAACGTTCAGATTTCTGAACGTTTCAACTTTAAAATCGCCAAAATTAAATTCACGATGAAATTTCGTTTTAATTTCGATATACTTATCTCTATCATATAAAATCAAGTCAATCCCGATGAATTTAGCTGCCTCTGGCATAAAAAAATAAACTTCTGATTTTGATTGGCCTTAGTCAACGTTTGATCTTTGCAACAAACCACGTCAAAATCGGTTCAGTGGTTTTGGAGATGTCATTATTTCAAGTTTTTCAACTATAAGTTAATCGAGGATTCAAAATTTAGTTGGAAACTAACTTTGGGTTACCTTCCCGGATGCCCAAAATGCTGAAGAAATCCGGGTCAATTTAGTGCTGACTCCGACGCCACATGGCTTGAGGCATCTCGCGGCTGATCTGTCTATTGCTCAGACAGTGAACACCACGTATCGAAAATGCAGCAGTCTGTGCCAGTGTGCGAAATATGGGGGGGGGAGGTCAGCGGAGCTCGGTGGCCGAGTGGTTAGAGTGTTGGACTCAGGTCAACTTCACCAGAGCGAGAGGTCCTGGGTTCGATTCCTGGACGGACCCCTCAAAAA
>Ga0209367_1009535_pt1 | contig 13143 bp, 10 predicted proteins | sample WorMetLIZISLAND2_FD_187412 | JGI IMG/M metagenome (GOLD analysis project Ga0209367, IMG submission 187412) | Marine gutless worms symbiont microbial communities from Max Planck institute for Marine Microbiology, Germany - Olavius geniculatus... ... | reverse complement strand
GATTAGCGTTTGCTTCGAGGGCATATGATACTGCTGTAGTGAAGTTTTTCTAGCATTGTGTAATGTGTACTGCAGACTATGCATTTTTTGTTTTTCGATGAACAGATAAATGGAAGATGTCTGGAGTGAGTAAGTAAAATAGATAGCCGTATGCTAATCATTTCCTAACCCCGATGTGAGGAGCCAACGAATATTTAATCCGTATGGTGTGCGCCTAGAATACTAAACTCGGGAATGTGGGTGCCTAACAATAAATAAGTAAGTAAGCAGCTAGAGCTGGGCAGTGTGGGCACCTGCCACTAAAAATAAGTAAAAAAGGCCTCGTCCCGTGGTCGCCAACAGCATTGGCGATCTTCCAACGAATATTTAGTCCGTATGGCTCGCGCATAGAATATGAAACTCTGCAACATGGATGCCTAAAAATAGGTAAGTAAATAAGTAGCTAGAGCTGGGCTGTGGCCAGAATTGTGGTGTGGCCGCTTTCTATCTACTAACCTGGATATAGGCTACATGGCCGCGTTCGCTGTAGGTCTAGCTATAGTATGCCTAGTGAATTTAATTAGGCTTGGGCATAATTAGATTCGACTGACTGACTGTAGGATTTTATTTACATTTTGTTAAATTTTTATTTGTGTTGGCAAAGGGCAACAGCAGACAACATTTATGTTACATTTGTTCATTTACGGTCCGTTGTGGTCCGTTGTGGTAATTAGTCATACCGTGGTGACAAGCGTTTTGTGTGTTGTTGTTTATATTGTAATTTCGTGATTTATTTGTGCATTTTTAAGATGCCGCTAGAAAATTTTGAAGAAGAGGGATTAGCTAAAAATCCAGATTTAGAATTAGCTCAGTGGAAGTTTTTGTTATTGTCTGAACAGTACAAAAATGACTGTGATATAAAAGGCAAACTGTTGGATGCGGTCAAAGCCGGTGGTGCGTATTGTTTACTGTGGATGTCGGGAAAATGCGTCTGGTGCGTCTAGGCCAACGGGTATTTTGCGTCTAAGTAGTGCGTCTAATAGACGCATATTACCCATAGATGTAAAGCTTGTAAAAATTACATTAGCTCCGCCACCCCAGATTGCTGCAGAAGTGACTGAAATAGGTAAAATTAGTGCTGTTATGCATGTTTCAGACAATTTATTTATGGGAAACTGCAAATAATTGACTGTTGAGACCGGAGAACAAAGTTCAGTTTTAACGTTAATTCCATCATTCTAAAGAGGGATTTTTTGATGGAGCCTATAAAGAAAAAGAGCTAGGTCTTTTTGGGGGAAACAAAAAAAAACACAATAATGGCGCCACCTAGGGAATGAAACACGTACTAAACTCAATAATAAGAAATAATTTTATAACTGAATAAGCTGTGTCAACAACCTATAAAACTAGACAAAACAGCTTAGTAGCGCCCCCTGCACACTTTTACCATGGCAAATATCGCGCTCTAGTCTAGGGGCTTAATTGGCAGAATACGATGTATGGTATGCTAAAGCGGCAATAATTTTCGCGCACTATTACAGTCAGTGACGAATCTAAGCTTTAGCAAATGCTCTCTTTTCCTTCCTTTTCCTGCAGCTCTCCGTCGCGTTTCGTGCGAAGCCAATATGCATGGCATTGTCTGTCGATGTTGACATCTTCAGCCTACGACAACTTTGCATTCACTCGCAGCTGATATACTATAGACCTATCAGCTAGCCCTCAGCAGCTATACAGCATTTTTGTCTTGTTCGTTCTCTGTTGCTGCTCCCATTGTCAGGAACAAACTCTGCGAGCACTGCAGAGCTACTAGTAGCCTACTTTAAGCTCTTTTCAATCTACATGTAGGCTTAAAACAATGGTTCATCTTAGGCTACCGCACCTAGGACAGGTCGGCCATCACTCGTCAGTGCTAATTCAGCATTTCTAACTGACAGTTAGTTAATAATGGACGAAAGCATAGGCTATTTCGAGAAAATGCATTTAACAAATTTTCAGAATTTACAGAAATCGCCAATTTTTACATATTTTGCAAGGGTCCAGATGGTTTTCAGAATTGGCCTAACTAGATTATGAGTGGACCATGCAAAAATATATAAGACAACTTATAGACAAGTTGTTTACCGCCGCATTAGTGTATTTTGCCGCGTAGTGTGGCAACATTTGTTGCCGCAGTAGATTTAGCCATTGTGTGATGTAATCACTACCACAGAGACTAGTTTAAAATAATATGTCGATGCTGTAATGTATGCGTTGCAGTAGTTTGTTGTGAAATATATGAATTAGGTTACTTTTTGATAGTTGCTTTTCACGAATGTTTAAGTTTTAAACTACTCTGTGTCCGGATAAAAGTAACCCCTCTAGACATTGTGCAACAAAAATGTCAAATCTAAACAAATCTGTATAAACTTTTGTCTGCTCGGTCACCAATAAATTGCTAAAACGACCATCAGATTTCGTTGAAAAAATATTATTTACTAACAGAGTTATTAATTATTGAATACCGATAGCAAAATATCTGCGTTACCATTATGGCATTACATACTGCAGTCACTCAATTGGGAGTGACATTTGTTGACGCAATAAATGTAAAGAATAACGTAAAGAGTAACAAATGGTGTACGTGAAGTGATAAACAGTGTCATTCCAGCTGTTTGTAGGGTTTGTCGGCTTGGCAAGACGCAAATTGTGTAGATGCATTATACCTGTCTAGACGCATTTTGCTGCCACTCTCAGACGCACTATTTAGACGCAAAATACCTGTCGGCCCAGACACACTAGACGCAGACGCATTTTACTGACACCCATTTACTGTTCACTGGCCTTATTCGCACTCCGGAGTGCAAGTCAACAAACAATGTCTATTCGCCCCCAGAGTGCAAGAAAATGAGCCACACCTATTCGCTTTCTTGAGTGCGAAAAAGTATGTAAGACATTATTCGCACTCCGTAGTGCTGGCTATCATCAATAACGTTATACACACTCCGCAAGAGGGTTGCAAACAGAACAGAGATCAACATCAACTTGAGATACAAATAAGGCAGACGTTTAAAAATTCGTTAATTCTGACTGTAGTGTTTGACTAGGACTTGAATTATTCCTGGCTCTTATGACCTGTAACTGGTATCGGATATTTGTATTGCTATACATGTAACCCTTCTGTTCATATTTAGGCATGCGGTAGGCCTACTACAGGGTGGCCCACAAGAATAAATTTGTTTTGTGCGTTGATTCATAGAATTTCAGTCAAGGCATACTGGCTTCAACATTTATAAACAGAAATGCAATTTATTCACTTAATTATGAAGTTTTAGCCAATGACATTTATTGTATCATAAATAAAATCAACTCCAAAAATTACAAAAATTGGTTAAAATTTGCCTAAAGTATTCCAATTTGTCATCATGAGCTCTGTTCTGTTTTCAACAGTTTTGTGGAGTGTGTGTAACGTTGTTGATGATGACGTGCACTACGGAGCAGGGATGTGCACGAGACCTTATGAGCTGAGACGAAACTCGAGACCCATGTCTTCGAGACCGAGACGTTCAAAATTTTGTCCGAGATGAGACCGAGACGAGACGTTGCAGCTTCCGAGATGCTGGCCGAGACCTTGAAGCTCCCGAGACTCTTGAGAGTCTCGGGAGCTTCAACGTCTCGCCGAGACGTTTTCCGTGACGTATAGGGAAACACATTGACAATGAAAAAAAATTATACAGATTAATTGACTCGCACCATCCTAAGCGCTTTCCATTTGTGATATTGTGGGTTTTTGCACTTTGTTTTGACATTATTGCTGAATAATTAACGGCCTGCACCATAAAGAATTGCAACTGCAGTGTTGTAGACATGAGCCATTATGTTTATCGCAGTTTGCAAGCAACTGAAATTAGTAAACTACACCTGATTATAGCCTTATACGTCGACTACATTTGGCTGATAGTATTCATTCTGACATCATGCGCTTTATCTTCATTGCGACTAGATCATTTTATGATGAAAAAACTGACACGACATAATTCTGCTTTATGATAAATAAGTAAATGAAAGAGTAAAAACACTGTAAACGAATATTTCTAAGCCACAAATGTCATGCTGGTTAATATCTCTCTAAATGCAGTTACTGTATGCACGGCACGTGCCTGCACAAAACGTCTCGACGAGACGCAATGGCCCGAGACCCGAGACGAGACCTACTGGGCCGAGACCGAGACATGTTGCTCTGAGACTGAGGCGTTGAGGATTTTGTCCATGACCGAGACGAGACGTTAGTACATCTCGAGACCGTCTCGAGACCACGTCCCTGCTACAGAGTGCGAATAATGTCTTACATACTTTTTCGCACTCCCGGAGAGCAAAAAATAGTCGTGGCTCATTTTCTTGTACTCTGGAGTGTGAATAACCCATGACTTGACGACGATCGCACTCCAGTGTCCGAATAACCACAGTTTTTACTGTTTGGCACTAGCTTCGTGCAGATCCGTTCTGCCCGTCCATTGGGTAAACCTGTTTATATTAGTCAGCAGATTGGTCACACCTCCTATAAGATCACCGTCAGGCTGAAGTTGCTTTGATATAAAAGGCAAACTGCATGACATACATATAATATATAAACAAACAACATTGACAGTGATCACCGTAAATAAATCAACGGTAGGACTAATTGTTAATGAATATTTGCTGCACTTGACAGTAGAGTTCAGTTGATTACTGGAATAATCAAAGTTGTGATGTAGTTGAAAGCAAATCAGTTTTACAATTTAAAATGCTTGCAAATGTTGATGCAAGATATAGAGTTTTTATAAGTCTTTCATCCCTATCAGACTCTTTGGCTATTTTTAGATAGCTTTATGTTGAAGTTGTATATATTGCTAACAAGTGAAAATTGCATTTTGCAGATATGGCTCCATTTTACGAGCAGCTGTGTGAGGATCTCGGTTGGGTTGTTGATCAGCCACTGCTTGACTCCATGAAGCAAGCTAATGAAGCTAAACTGAAGGAGTTAGACGAGCAAATTGCAGATGCTGAGAAGAACCAAGGAGAGGTTGAAGTTCGAGACTTCATGCTGAAGAAAGCGGAGTATTACAGCAGTATTGGTGACAAGGTAAACGATGAGACCATGTCTGTGAACATCATCTTGCAATAATTTTTTTGCAGACAGTTGCTATTAGAACAGATTTTGGACCATGTCATAGAGTCATTGTTTGAACAATTATTGCATGGTAGGCATGATAGTTTTTTTTCAGAAGCTGAAGCATTTTGATTGCTATCTTGTGCATTTAATAGCACAATCATGATCTTTCTGTCATGTTCATTTGTAACAACAGCCTCAAACATAAAAAACATAAAGCACTCTGTGTGAAATCCTTTCCAATCTGTTGTTTAACTATGGTACTTTTTACGTAATTGCAATCTGCACTTTTTACTTTATACCTGATACTTTTGTCATTAATCCAGCAATTGGCTGCAACTTGCATTTAATATTGATCACAGATGTCGGCTGTTGTAGGAATCGGCGCTGAGTCAGTTTCGTAAGACCGGTGAAAGAACGCTGACTTTGGGATATCGACTAGACATGGTTTTCCACCAGATTCGCATTGGTCTCTTTTTCATGGACCACGACCTCATCAAGAGAAGTCTGGAAAAGGCTCAAACGTAAGCTCTTGTGCTGACGATGGTGTGACTACTTCCTCTTGTAGTGAATAAAGACATTACTGATTATAGTGACTAATCTGACCTAGCTTAACTAGTTGTTTGAGTTAGATTGGTTGCTGTAATTAATGCATTTATTTTGCGTTTTTTGCTTACCTATTGGACTCTGTGATGATACTGTCCATATTTCTGTCTGATCAATTGATATCTTTTAATGGATTATTTTCCTGAACAGTATAATTACTAGGGCCCACAGTTTTCTGCAGGCCACTAAATTTTGAGCTGAGTCATGGAATTTGCTTTTTCATGCGGAGTTTTGATGTCAGCGGAATGTTGCAGTAGTTGTGAAATGACCAATGATTAGTACGATTGTTGGCTAAATAACATGATTAAATAGACTAACTATATCATGAAAAGAAATCAGACTGAACTGCCTAAAACTGTGGGGCTGTATAAGGTGGGAGATCGGTGGGTGATGGGGTGTCGGGAGTTAGCTGAATCACTAGTGATCATCAGAATATCTGGGCCAGGATCTTATCTAATTGGGAATTAGCTAATATGGGACCTTGTCACGAGACAAAGCGGTAGTTCTTTTCACTCTTTTATTTAATGATAATTACTATACAGGGTGCGGCAAAAAAGTGGACCCCTAAAGTTTTTCGCTGTTTTCTCAGCAACCGTTTGAAATTTTAATTTGAAATTATACAGATTTATTTACTGAAACCTTCTACATCTAACTGCCAAGTAAAATTTGATTCTGTTGTAAAACAACAAAGTTACTTGCTTTTTAACATGACCGCCTACCGATTTTTCAGCATTCAAAAATGTTCTGGCTACAACACCAATTTAATAACATCATTGAACAACGCAGTTAAATAATGATCAGATGCCAGAATTCCTTTGTCAATGCAAATGTTTAAAGTGTTCACCGCCAGCTCTAAGCTACAACACCAGCCTCCAGTCGCCTTATTTGAGAAATCTTTGACAGCCTTGTTGATCGGTCCCTGTGGCAGGTTGTCCCAGATAACTTGAAACGCTTCCTTGAGTTTGGCGATTGTTCTCAGCTTTGTTTTAAGCTTGCAGTAAGCCTCCAACATTGCACCTCATACATGATAGTCCATTAGGTTTATATTCGACGAATTTGGAGGCCATTAGTCTTTTGTGATGATATCTGGACAGTTGGCCCGCAACCAGTTCCGTGCGCTGCGTGGCGTTGCGCGCTGTGTGTGCTGACGCGACGTCCTGCTGGAAGATGAATCCAGTAGGCAGCCGGCGATTGCTTTAAAGGAACGATAATTTAGTGATAATTTATAAACAATACAAATTGCTCCTTATCAAAACGTCGCTGTGACGCCATCGGCAGTAACGTGTAACCAATTTTTGAAAATTAAATAGCATTTTTAGCATGAACATTTTTTGAATGCTGAAAAATCGGTAGGCATTCATGTTAAAAAGTCTATAACTTCGTTGTTTTTCAACAGAATCAAATTTTACTTGGCAGTTAGATGTAGAAGGTTTCAGTAAATAAAGCTGTAAAATTTCATATTAAAATCCCAAACGGTTGTTGAGAAAACGGCGAAAAAAATTAGGGGTCCACTTTTTTCTGCCACACCGTGTACAATTACGATTGGGGCCCCAATGCAACAATGAACGGCAACCACCATTCGCAACGACAATTGCTACATCTTGATTCACTCGCATATGGACAGCAACTGACTGACTCGTGCACTGTAAGTAAGTAAGTAAATTTAATTTATAATTTATAGCAAGAAACTCACTGAATCTGAGGCGCTGAGCGATGCTGTGACTCTGGTGAGCTCGCATCATCGCAGTACACATTTGTATTGTGATTTGTCATGCTAAGTGCGCCTAGGGCACGCCTCCTACAGGCCCTACTAATAGCCGTCACAATACGGCACAATCGTAAATAAACACAGTGCGACTTGACAGATTGCACTTTTGAAAAGGAAGAAAAAATTGATAACCTTCTTTATATGTTGCTAGCATAACTGAGCACAATGCCGGCCTTTAATAACTGAAGTTTTTTTTAACAGAATAGATCTCAGTTTACTCAAACATGTAAGGCCATTGAGCTGCAGAATTTGGACAGTTTAGCTGCGGTGAGCCACGGAATTTTTCGAACTGGCCCGTAGAATTTGGCAGAATTTTCTAAGGAAAACTGGACCCTAATAATTACTGACAGAGGGATCGTAATTCATTGTGGAAAAGGTAAAGTAAAACTGACGTAAATGCTAAGACAATACAATTTAGACAGAATTTGAAGGTGAGTGTACTACAGAGGCAGATTGTCATCAGGCTGATAGATGAAGGCGGAGACTGGGATCGGCGCAACCGACTCAAGGTCTATCGCGGCACTTACTGCATGGCCGTACGTGACTTCAAGCAGGCAGCCAGTCTCTTCCTTGACACTGTCGCAACTTTCACATCTTACGAACTGATGGACTACAAGACGTTTGTGACATACACAGTCTTTTGCAGCATGATCGCATTGTCGCGACCCGACTTGCGTGAAAAGGTAACTCAGCCTGTCTCTTTGATACACTATGGCATTTTCAAATTGTATGTCTGTAAAATAAGTTATGCCTACTTTTTTGCTAGGTCGACTCAGCCTTCTACCTTCTGTGGGATGGTAAAATGAGTACTGGCGGTGGCCACGCCCATCGCTAGAGAAGAAGCGGTGAGTTCTGCGCAACAGTAGCCCCTGTGGCCAGGACTGCTAGTATACTGACCCAGTCGGTTAAAGGCGCTGACTGTTAACTTGAGCCGGCCATCTGGCCGACTTGGGCTGTATGCTAGCTTAATTGGGCTTAGTACTACGATGGGTGACTGCCTGCAGGCAGGTGTGCCATCATGTCGGCTTCGCCCTCGCCGGCTCAAAGCGCTGTAAAGGGGATGAACTCCCACGCAACGGACCTAGGTCTATGCGGAATCTTCTTCTTCTTCTACTTTTTTGTTTTTGTATGGGTGTGAAACATGGACAATTTCGAAAGTGATGAAGGACAGGTTGATGGCCATGGAAGTTTGGTTCTTGCGAAGGATGCTAAAGATATCATGGACAGAGAAGAAACGTAATGAGGAAGTATTTAAAGAGGCAGAGGTACACCGCACACTAATGAAAAGAATACGTCAACGGCAACTAGCTTTCCTGGGGCACGTGTTGAGAAAACATGGTCTGGAGAACTTGGTGGTGACGGGAAGGATATATGGGAGGAAAGCGAGGGGGCGTCAGAGACTGAAGTATGTGGACAGCTTACGAGAATGATGGACTGACAAAGTTAGCCCAGCAGAGCTCATCAGGGCTTCAGAGGACTGATTCTTAGAACTCAGTTAACACTTGGTGTAATGTATTGTGATTTTGAATTATATTAACAGGTTATCAAAGGTTCTGAGATCTTGGAAGTGCTTTATGGTTTACCAGACATACGTGAATATCTCTTCTCATTGTATGAATGCAAATATGAACAGTTCTTCTCACTTCTTGGTAAGCCATTCATTGTGTGGAATTTTGTTACGTATTATATTACTTTACTAATATTGATTGTGACCTGTAAATTGGTCTGGCCAAAAGCTGTTTCAACCTTTTGAATAGAGGAATATGGCACTCCAGCATCTCCGTCCTCACCAAGGTCCAACTGTGTCGTACCTAAATCCAACCAGTCTTATTATATGGCTCTGAAACATGGGCCCTAACACGAGCCTTATTAGAGAAAGTTGATGCCTTTGACAACATCTGCCTGCGTCGTATTCTCCGTATACCATACATGGATCATGTAGCCAACGCCATGGTTCGACTTTGAGCTGGCTCACCGCTGCAGCTGTCTCAGCTGATTCAGAGAAGTCGGCTTCGACTCTTCGGTCATGTGGCAAGGATGGATGCGTCACTTGACATCTCCAGAGCACTCAAAACGTCAGTCCGGGGTGTGCCCATAGAGTGGAAGCGCCCTCCCGGACGCCCTCGCCAGACGTGGCTACGTACCCTGGGAGCAGATCTCCAGCCTCATAATTATGGTCTCAACTTGGCTTGGAGATGCGCCCAGCATCGAGAACACTGGAAGCACCTCGTGGAAACCGCTACGCTCCAGCTCGAGGCATGCGCTTGATGATGATGATGATGTAAAAGGATTATAATCAGCTTTATAGAAACAGTGAAATTTTGCAATTTCTTTCATTTATAGTTAATAACATGTCTGCTGGAAACTACTTTTTATATTTCAGGATACCTTTGTGGATTTTTAAACTGCAGTTTGGTAGAACAATTTAGTGTATGCTATAAAACCAATGGCCAGTTTAGTAAAAAACTGAATATTGCTGGATACAAAAAAAACCTGTTAGCACAAGATGTCTGGAAAGTGTTCCAGAATTTACAAAGGCAGTTTGATTTGAAGTCAAAATGTCATTTAATGCATTTAGACTTGTAATTTTGTTTGGTTTTTCTGAATCTAGTGCTGTGCTTTGCTCTGGCAACGTTTTACCGCTGATGTGCATATGTAGTTAATGTTGACTTGTATTTCAGCACAAGTGGAACAGACGTTGAAGCATGATCGCTACCTGTCGCCACATTACCGCTACTATGCGCGCGAGATGCGGATCCTTGCCTACAAGCAACTGCTGGAGTCTTACAGCAGTCTCACTCTTGACTACATGTCCAAGGCATTTGGCGTTTCTGTCGGCTTCACAGACCAGTTAGTCATTGTTGATGCTCACTTTCAGTGCTAATCATATCTGAATGTTGTCCGTTTCTAGATATGTCAGCCCTGTGCTGACATATTATGTGGCCATCCACACTTGCACAGTCATAGCCCTGATGTTTGACCTTTTGGGATGTCATATCCAGTCTGTCAAGCGGTGCCCATATTCGGGTGGAGCAGATGTCCCAACGAGGTTAGGAATTCCGCCAAGTTGTTACTGTCTTGCAACACATTTGTGATGTCAGTATGTTAGCAAATTATTCTATATTCTGCTGCCTTATGACCCGAAAGCTGTGTGAAGATTTAGACACTAGATATGCAGCACTATATTTAGGTACTTTAATATTTGGCTGGTATGAGATGGAAGTAAATAGATCAATACGCATCTGTATGCTTGCTTGCTATACAGCTATTGGAGCTGCAAAACATGAACTATCTCAGAAATGAAGTTCCGTGCATCACTAATTTAACCATGGTTGACATTGTTTCGTGTCTACCGACTTTAACTGCCGTTAATTATCTTTCTACCATTGCTGGTGATTTTAATTTGCCCCACATGGATTGGAATCTTGTTACCGGTCCCATGTATGTTCTTTGCTTACTTAGTGTATGTGTCGTTGTAATGCTGTAAATTGCTGTCAGGGAGCTGTCGCGGTTCATTGCTGCTGGACGTTTGCACTGCAAGATTGACAAAGTCGGTGGAATTGTGGAGACGACTCGACCAGACAGCAAGAACTGGCAGTATCAGGCAAGTTTATCAGACTGTCTTACTGTCATTTGTACTACGGCGTTCAAATGAAATGGCAAACTGTTCACTAACTATACTTTGACTGGATATCAGATAAATTATTTCCTGTCTTGCTTTGTTTTATCCGACATTAACTTATTCAACTAGCTCTTTCTGACATAGCAAATATAGCAAGTTTTTTGTTTTGTAAGGAAGGAGGATTGTTGTCATGTTCATATATCATTGCAGTACTGTGGTGTTTATTTGGACTTCGTTAACACACGGCTATGTTTAGTGACTGAAAACATGACAAAGCTGCTTGATTAATAGAGGCTGATTGTTGCATTGGCACTGTGCTTGACTGTATGGTTGTTTCATTGTGCAGGAGACGATAAAGAAAGGTGATGTGCTGCTGAATCGAGTCCAGAAGTTGAGCCGAGTCATTAACATTTAAATCTGACACTTTGTTTATAGGCTGTTTTCATAGAACAATGTTTGTTTTCAGATTTATGGGTTTTTTTTGTTCCTGCCGTGAGGCATAGAAAGGTGACATCCTATCGTTTAACAGTTTCTTTGATGTGCTGCATCGATGTTTATAATTCATTCGCTGCTGCACTCAGGATGAACTGTGGGCATAACACTGGAATAAAATCTGCCTCCTTACCAGGCCTGGAGCCTTTAGCCCAATTCCATTTCGCAGACTTTGCGACAAAGTTGTGGACTTGTCGCGGACACAAATCATGAAAGTCCGCGACACAAATCATGTTGCCAAATTTTATGATTTGTGTCCGCGACAAGTCTGCGACTTTGTCAGGAACTTGTCCCGGACTTTGTCGCCGACTTTGTCGCCGACTTTGTCGCTGACTTTCCCCGTGCATTGTAATTTACCAAATTCCACAAACGGATTTGTCGCAAACATCTCGACATGTCGAGATGGTTTGTGTCCACAACTTTCGTGATTTGTGTCGGCGACTTTCGCCAAAACTTCATATTTTCATAATTTGTCACCGTTTGTGTCTGAGACTATGATTTGTGTCCACGACTTTCCCCATGGTGAAGTTTCGGTGAAAGTCGGCGTAATGGAATTTGGACTTTATACAGATTCATTGTCTAACTACAACTTTACAGCAACATTGCTGATGCATCTCTGCTTGATCATAGCTGAAATACTAGTCAAAAATTGTCATTTTTGAATTGAATAACATTGCTGTTGCTTTACATGTGAATGTTAGGATTTTACGCAGTAGTGCATTAACAGATTTAAGGTGAGGTAGTAAATTCTACCTCAGCTACTTTGCAGTTTATCTTTGAATACAGCCATAAAATATGTTAACATTTGTCATTGTTATTGTTCAAGACAAAAATAGCACTTTTTGTTTTCCACAGTGTGTGAGTTGTCAATATTCATGCATTTTTTATGAAGTACAGAAGTTATCTGATTTTGCCAAACAGCACTGCATTTTTCAGTTCAGTCACAGAAGCTTGGTATTATCCTCTCATTTTAAATTAGCCTGAATTTTAAATAAGATTGTATATTCATATATAAAATATACCGATAACTTGAACGTAGATTACAGTGAAAGACTGGAGAAGGTGGTATTAAGTGGTTCAGTGTTTAACAACAGATAATTAATTGCAGTCATTTAATAGAATACTAAGGTAAAAATGTGGTTGAATATGTTTAGCACTTTTGGCTTATGTTTTGATGTGTAGTGCTAATTTGATTCACCTCTTGTGATACTGACTTTGAATTGGTTCTGCAATGTTGCCAAATGTTTTACCTGGTTTATCAAATTTTCTTAGACATTAGAAATGGTAATTAAGGTTTCCAAATTTCTGCTGCAAGTGGCCTTATCATGCATGATATGTTTGACTTGACTGTGTAGTTATAGTTAATTTGTTTGTCCAGACAATGTAGTGCTTTCCCATTGGTAAGTAGATTTCTTGGAATATAATTTCAGGCAGCCAGTCAACTATCAGTCCTGTATCGTCGTCTCACAAAATGACTAACATTAATCGTTTTTAGTAACTTTCAGGAATAGTTTTAGTAACTATATGCAGTTATACACACAGCAGTGAACG
>Ga0209367_1009534_pt1 | contig 13144 bp, 9 predicted proteins | sample WorMetLIZISLAND2_FD_187412 | JGI IMG/M metagenome (GOLD analysis project Ga0209367, IMG submission 187412) | Marine gutless worms symbiont microbial communities from Max Planck institute for Marine Microbiology, Germany - Olavius geniculatus... ... | reverse complement strand
AGTAAGGATAGGGGCAAGATAGTAATAGTGTAGTCGTAAGATTACGGTAACAATAGGGGTGACGTAGGTTATGGTAGGGGTAGAGTATGGTAATGGTAAAGTAAAAGTTACTTATAGTCGAAGTATGGTTTGTATGGTTTTTAATCCTAAGGACAAGGCTATAGTAGTGTGTAATAATTTTCCGTGTTTTAGTGTAGATGGTAAATCAATGCATTTTGTTACTGATTTAAGTACTATTACTTGTTCTTTATCTGACGATAAGGATTTACAGCGTGAAATACGTAATATGTATATAAGAACAAATACTCTTCTGTGTAGATTTGGTAAGTGTTCCAAGAAAGTTAAAGTTAGGTTATTTAGGTCTTACTGTTTATGTATGTATAGTACTGCATTGTGGAATACTTAAACAGTTAACTGAATGAAAAAATTCAGAAGTTGCTATCACAGATATATAAAGACATATTTTGTTATGACAGACTGTACAGTGTTACAGCTATTCTTTTGAATTTGCAGCTTCCTAGCTTTGAGACTCTTTTGTATAATTATAAATTTTCGTTTAATATGCAGTTCATATGTAGTGGTAATGCTGTAGTCAAATATCTTGTCAGTATTAGATTGTGATGTGTATATGTTTTATTTTTGCTTTTCTTTTTACCACTTTTATTGCTTTTATTGTTTTTATTATTTTACCTGTGTACTATGGACGTTTTCTGTCTGAAAGAAACTTGATTGATTGATTGATTGATTGATTTAAGCCGAAGTGCCGATGACGTCAATTAGTTCATGCACGTCGTCATTACAGGTGTGTAAACTACTGTTTGGTGCACTTATAATGCTGCAGGTAATGTTAAAGGTGAGAGTGCTTACGTAACATTGTCCGCATGAGTCATGTTCTAGTACGGCGCTAACATGTGCATGACATCTGTGTTGTATTAATTAGCGCCGCTGCCAACTTCTCTAAACATGGACAAATAAAACGCACCAACACACGCGTACGCACAAATATCCGTTCTCTAATGCGTAAAAATTTGGTGCGTTTGGTTGCAGCCGGAAATAAAGTAGAAACGGGGAAGTAGAATTTTTAGTCGATTTTTTACTTTTTATCGTGACATGTCGTGAAGTATTACACAACTCATAAAAACAAACAAACATACTAAGTAGTAGCCACGGGAACTTGAGCAAAGTTAGGGCAGACTAGATGCAAACCACATTTTTCAGTAAACTTCAAAAGAAAACTAAAATAACATTTGTGAAGGTCGCATAATAATTTTAAGGACGCAGGTTTTTTGAAGCGTAGGCCTACAACGAAAAAGTGGTCTAGGTTCATAATATTAAGTCCTTTTGCATTTAGTTTACTTTTTGCATTGTACTTTTCATGTGGCACTTAGTCTACTATTCGCTTGGATCCTTCAAATGGCGATGGCAGACTGAGTGACATTGATTGCTGACGCGGTGCAGGTTGTTGCAACAATAGGTCACCCCTAGTATGCCTAGAACTGATTGTGCCGGTAACATGCCATGCAGACGACTTGCAAAAACAAACCTAGACGTGAGCCAGGTTTCTAGTAATCATTGTCTGTCCAATGCTATGAGTATACAAGTAACTTGAGAAAAGCTCATGAGACGCGCGACGGCCTTAGCAGTTCCTATTCGCAGGTTGTCTTGATTTAACTCTATCCATTTTGGCGCAATTCACTCTTGAAATCTACGCCGCAGCCACAAACTGGAAAAAAACATTAAAACCACTATTTTAGAAATTCAAGTCATTCAAGGGTATTGATGTTTACACCAATAAAAAGCTTGTTACTATATTGCTTGTTATGATAAGCAGCATGTCTCTGCCGATCTGCAACCGTTTTCAAGCTACACGAGCCAATAGCGGTAAAATAACTACTTGTAGGTTTTTAAAAATGTACGTTTTATGCTAAAAAATGTCATGCGGAAAATTTCCGGGTCTATCTTCAGCCATATCGGCGCAATTCACTCTTAAAATGTGTGTCGCAACCAAAAATCGCAAAACAAATTCACTAAAAACCCCTATTTTGAGGATTCAGGGTCATTCAAGGTCATCGACGTTGACAGCAATAAAAAGCTTGTCACCAGTGCTTGTTATGATAAGCAGCATCTCTGTGCCTATCTGCAACCGTGTTCACGCTACAAGAGATAGGCCTAATTGCGGTAAAATATCCACTCTTTAGGGGCAGCTGTCTTTGACGCCCGCCTGCGCCGGCCTCCTTGAACCTAGGGGGTCGTGACTTGAACTGCTAAAATCTACGTTAAATGCTGAAAATTTCATACGTAGGTTGTCTTGGTCTATCTCCAGCCATTTCGTCGCAATTCAATGTTGAAATGTGTGCTGCATCCAAAAATTGCAAAAAATTCACTAAAAACCTCTTTGTGAAAGGTTCAAGGTCGTTCAAGGTCATCGATGTTGATAAATCCAAAAAGCCTGTCACCAGTGCTTGTTATGATAAGCAGCATCTATCTGCAACCGTTTTCACATTATTCGAGCCAATAACAGCAAAATGACGTCTTTTCAAGAGGGTACCCCTCTATGACGCCCTCATTCGAGGGGAACCCCTGCACCCAGTGGCACGAAATTTTGTCACGATAAACTAGAGACCTTGGGGCAGCCCACAGTGAAAATTTTGTGATCCTAGCTTGCACCGTTTTGATACAGCTCACGAGTGTTACAGGCGGACAGACGCCCAGACGATGGCAAAGACGCGCGAAGCATTCTGCTGTCGCGCGTAAAAATCACCTGAGTGTCCGTGCGTCCAACATTTCTTAGCTATCTTCCGTCCACCTTCCCTTTCCCTTTCTCTTCCCCTTTTCCTTCCCCTTTTCCTCCCCCTTCCCACTCTTCTTTACCCTTGTCCATTCCCCTTTCCCCTTCATCATTTTCCTAAACCCTTTCCTTCCCCTTCTTCATAACTTTTCCTTCCCCTTTTCCTTGCACTTTCTTCTACCCCTCTTTCTTTTCCCTTCCGCTTCCTCTTCTCTTTACCTTCCGCTTTCCCTTTTCTTTACCTACCCTTTCCCCTTCCCTTCCCTTTTCCTTTCTTTTTCTCCTTCCTTTTTTCCTTCTCCTATCCCATTCCTTTTTCCTTTTCCCTCCCCTTCTCCTCTACCTTACCCTTTCCCCTCCTCCTTTTTCCTTTTCCTTTCCTTTTCCATTTTCAGTCCCGTTCCCTTTAACTTCCTTTCCTCTTATCCTTCCCCTTTCCCTTCCTTTTCCCATTCCACTTTCCCTTTCCCTTTCCTCCCCCTTCCTCTTTCTCTTTCCATTCTTCCATCTTTCTTTCGTGACCGATGACGTCACGTGACCCCAAAAGGTCAAACTCGTGACCCCATTATGTTTGAGACGCCATATCTCTGTAACGGTGCCAGATAGACGCATGGTCACTATGGACCACCCAAAGGAACTCGACCCCCGGAGTCGAATGGTCACGTGGCCGATGACGTCACGTGACCCCAAAAAGTCAAACTCGTGATTCCATTATCTTTGAGGCGCCATATCTCCATAGCGGTGCAAAATAGACGCATATGGTGACGATGGACTTTTTATAGTAAAGCGCTAGTGACGAATCGAATGGTCTCGTGACTGACAATGAATGTTGTTTAGTTTAAAAAATCCAGAAAGATGAAAGGATCTTTGCTGCTGTACAATTTGAAATTAAACTGTTTGATTTTTTCTACCGGTCTAAACGGTTCACTGATTATATTTATACGGACATATACTGTAAACTATCGAAATACATTGGACAGACTCCGTGTTCGTATGAATATTATCTTGTTTCATAAAACGAATTCCGTGTCTGCGACTATAAGCTTACACTATCAAGTCGTGTCTATATCGCACGGCTGGCGGCTACATGTTTTAGGCTGCGTTCACATGAACACGAATACGAGTCCGGCACTGTACGTAACCCGTATACGAGTTCCAGCAAACACGAGTTTGCATGTATCTCGATGGCGGCGACGCGGGTACGGGTTACCTGTAAATTTCACTGGTACGAGTATAGTTTTTGTGCAGGCCGTGTTTTTATCCAAATCTTAGAAAGTAAACTACTCGTAAATAGCATTAATATAATTTAGAAAAACCGTGGCACACATTGAACTGAATATATAATATTGAATTCAGTGTTGACAGACATTTGACGTCAGAACGGACGTCATCGTAGAAATGTTCATCGTTAAAGATGTGCGGTTTGTAAAAATAGTAACTTTGTAGTGGAATATTGTTGTATGGCAAAGCATTTTCTAGATTTGATTTCACTGCGAATTTCCAATATGGCTGACATGCGTTGAGTTATGTGCTTGTACAAGTGACGGTGAACGCTCCAGTCGTACGAGTAAAGCTTCTACGGGTCATAAACAGAAACCCGGACTCTTACTCGTACTCGTACTCGTGTCTTTGTGAACGCAGCCTTACTGTAGGCCTTGGGGCTATATATGTTTTCCTTCGTATTCGCTATACTCATGCGTTCGTCACTCGTAGAGCTAGTAAAGAGCTAAAGCTTAAAAGTCATGTATAACTCTTTATGGAAAAAGTTCTCAGAGCTACGGAGCGTCACCCACTGTCACGGTCGAGCAGCCGCCGCGGGACAGCCACGACGACACGTGACCGGGTCTGCGGTGCTGGGTGCCGGTAACACTGACTGGAGCCGGCACTCGCCGTCTTGTCGTAGGACGACTCAGGCACGCGTGCGATCCGTGGGATGCATGCGGACTTTTTTTCTGTTTGATGTTTTAGGCTGCTAAGCCTAGAGTTATGTTGTTGGGCAGTTTAGTTATGGACGTAAGGCCTAACGTGCAGCGTAGAGTTAGAGTAGTTAGCTAGTTTAGCCAGTAGTCAAGGCGGCGAGTCGAGTTTTGTGATTTTGTCGTGGGACTTTAGTATGTTGTCGATTTTTCTGTCTGTCCGTCTGTCCTACTGTCCGTCTGTCTCTCTGTCTATCCCTTTTCCTGGACTGTTTAATTTGTTGTTTGCTTATTGCGCTAGTGTTTAGCTTTAATAAAGTTTGCTTTTGCTTTTAAAACATTGTGGTGTTTGGCTTTTTGGTTTAGGCATCCTGACTGAACACCACACCTACCATATGGGATCACACAGTGTTACCTGCCTTTTGACACTGCAGGTGAACGCGCAATGCTTAATTCTCAGCCAGACAGGCCGGACAGTCGATTTACTTACTCCGAAGCTATGGAAGGTTAAACTGACTTTGATGTTGGTTATATCATGCTGGTGTAGCGCAAGTCAATTTTTACAGGACGGTCGACTGTAATAGTTTTAGGCGTTCTGTGTAAAGGCCTTCGCCTTAGTTGTCATGTATTGAGTTTTCTCAGCTGACGCAACAGCAGATGTCCAAGGCATTTGCAGTAGCTAGAGAACATTTTACGAGTGTCGGCTGAACGTCGCAAGACTTCTTACGATAGACGCGTAAGTAGTAACTAGTTGTATAATCTGATGTCAGATATCATTTTGTATGTTCTAATGCCTCAGATTCAATAGTATGTTCTACGCCACAAAGCCTCCCCACAGTCTACAGCCTACCCCGTCTACCTAGCCTACATTGCCTAGCTCCCTACCCAGCCCTAGCTTGCACTCAGCTGGGCTTAGTTTTAACCTATTTTTTATGTCTGCATCTAGGCACCGACTCTGTCCTGCGCCGCGTACGTCTTCCAGCAGGACAACGCACCAGGCCACCGAGCACGATCAACAGTCGAATTCCTGCGTAGTGAAACGCCAGATTTCATTCCACCGGACTTGTGGCCGGCCTGTAGTCCTGACTTGAATCCCGTTGATTATAAAATCTGGGGCTGCGTGCAGGAGCGCGTGTATAAGAAACCGATTTGTGATCTGGCTGAACCGAAGCAGCGACTTGTTAAGGTCTGGGCTAACTTGGAACAGATGATTGTCGACGAGGCCATTGACCAGTGGAGGAAACGACTCAAAGCCTGCGTCAAGGCCAAAGGACAACATTTTGAACATTTGCTATAACTTTAGTCGTACGTGTAGATTGCTTGTACCAAAGTTTTTTCGATATTAAAGCCGTTTTCTTGAAGTTATAACAACAAAGTTTCAGGGTCCGGTTTTTATGAATCACAGTGTAGTAGTAGTTGTTGTTGTTGTGTACAAAGTAACTGTTCAGTGACCTTTCAAACTTTAATAAAACCGCAAATATTATATATAAAAAACTGCAAGAATTTATTTAATGTTGTATAAGCGCTGATGTAAAACGGCAAAAATTAACAAGTATAAGCACGAACATTATGCATTAGCTTAGACATTTATATCTGGCTACTGAGAACAGATTAAATGTCTAAGCTAATACATTAGTTCGTGCTTATTAAAAATACCCTTTGATTTTTGCCGTTCTACATCAGCGCTTGTACAACATTAAATGAATTGCTTGCAGTTTTTTTTTATATATAGTTGTTGTATATAATAAGTAGTAATGCCCCCTTATGGCACGTCATGTGGCAACGTTTCATGGGGTTACTCCCTTTAACCTCATAGTTATAGACGCTAATATGCTAAATTATAAGCCAATTTTTGACCCACCTTTGAAAAAAATAATAGTAAGGTGAAACCCCATCCCTTGTGGGGTGTGGGCCAGCAAGACTTGGCCATTCTGTGGCGCGTGTAAAAATTTCTAGGCGCAGCACCTTTTAGGGGCCGAAATATGGTCTTTCAAAGTTGATTTTGTGGGTAAACATTAGCCGCGAAAACGCTGTGGAAAGTGGACCAAAGTTCACCGGACTTTTTCCATCTAACGCGGGAGGAAACTCTGTCGATAATTTATTTTTTTGGTTATCTCTATCCGTTCTGAAGATATTTGCGCTCAAATTGTGAAGGTGTCCGAAATCGCGCCAAATTTAGCATGTTTTTTGACCCCAAAATTTTGTTGGGGGCAGACACCAAACTTTTTGACCGGCATTTAAAAATTGAACATGCTTCCAAACGTGTGGCAAAATTTCCCGGAGATAGGCTGAGGCCTCTCGGAGATCTCGAAAGAAAAACAGAATAAACTGCAGTAAAACAGGCCTTCCCGAACTATCGTTCCGGGCGGCCTAATAACAATAACTGGAAAATGCAGGACAGAAAAATGACGTACCTCAAACGTTGCAAACAACGTGACGTTTTAAAGACACTGCTTTTCTTTCGTAGGCCTCGAAGTTGTCTTTATGTTCAGTGTTTAGTTATTCGTTGCTATGTTTCTGTTTACACGTGTTGATTTTATTTGCACCGTTTTTGCTGTCATTAGAAGTTATTAATTTTCCCTTATTTATTGTTATTTTATGGCCGCGGGTGATGGAGAACAGTCAAGTTGCGATGACTGTAGGGAGGAATGTAGGCGTCAGACTACTAGTCCGCCGGGCCCAGAGATAACCCTGAGATCGATGACTAGCCGGAGCACCGTGACACAACCCGCTGGTCGCGACGGAGATGGAGCATTGTCGGCAGCGGGGCATCATCGTCACACCGGCATGGCTTTATCTCTCCTTAGATAGTCACCAATCTAAGAAGTAACCACTTGATTCAACCGGGAGTCGAACCCACGGTTTCTCGATCAGACATGGGTTAGGTCAATCTGTGGGTTTGGTTGGGTTGGGTCCAAAAAAATTGCACGTTTTAGTAGGTAATTGGGTTGGGTTGGGTTCGTTTCGATGTTATTATTTTACTTTGTTATGCACTCCAGAAAAATCACAGATTGAAGTGAACAATCACACTTTATCAGCAAAGAATGGTTTATGGTCACAATGTCAGGTGGATTGTCATTGGCCTAAATTAGACGAGTTACAAAGGTTGTAATCGAGACCGCAGCGGAGAGACGAGCTGTCTCAAACAGCATGCAGTCTCTGCAGCAACGTACTCTATTGCACGGTCTTTGATCTGTTTATGCAGCATGTACAGACAATATTCCTGTGACACAGCCGGTCGTCTGGCACCATTAGCAGCTCCTGTAATAGGCCTGCACATGCGTTTTATTGTAGGCTAAACAGCCATTGTTCAATTCACAATAATTGCTGTTTTTATTGAGCCATTTTCATGGTGACAATACACGGTTTTTCATAAAAAGAGACCTCTTTTTCTTTTTTTCATTATGCACTCAAATGATGAGCAATTTACACAAAATTTTTTACCAATTGTGGCTGAAAAAATATTAATTTAAAATATGTTAACAAAATATGGCTGTTGAGTAAACATTTTTGCCCGTCGTGAGGTAACAATGACGTCGTAATGTGTCGCGAATACAAGCTTGCTTGTCTTAGCTGCTTTGATGGTGAACTTAATCTGGTTCGCTGATAAAAAATGTTAATCGTGTCAGCAATAAGCGACATGGGAGCTTGAAATCAAGACTCTCGCAAGCTAGAAACTCAACCGTCTCGCAGTCTTCGTGTACTGGTGCACCGTCTTGCTGGAAGATGTAATCAGCAGCAACAGTCAAGCTACTCCAACAACTGCGTGAAAGTGATCGTTTTGGGCGATTTTTGTGGCTGCAATAGTAAAACTTCAACAATTTCCCATCAGTGAAGCAGATTAAGTTTCTATACGTAGGCCTATATGAACCGCACCATTGTCACTTTTTCCGATTTTGCTTTAGTTTATTAAATATATCAATTACCAATAATTTAATTTTGCAGTTTTCGCGGTCTTTCCGATTAGTTGCAAAACATGTTCGAAATCAATGTTTGTGATTAATAATAAATTGCTCAGTTAATATCGAAATTTTCTGTATGTACGATGTTGGGTTGGGTTGGATTGCAAAAGTTATGCTTTGCGTTGAGTTGGGTTATGGAAAATGGACTCATGTCCATGTCTGCTCTCGATCGTGAGTCCCACACCCTACTGTTGCTACCAAGCCACCGTAAAGTTCTGAAGGAAAAAGCCATATTCATACTGCTATATCAGTCCTAAATGGCAAATTGGTGCATTGCTAAACGCAGTGGTCTCGATCAACAAAGTTGTTTTACGACGGGTCCGGTGACTACTCGAAGAGGTGACTGACAATCCACGACAGCTCAGCCTTCCATTCCTACGGGGTAGGTAAATCGAGTTCGGCCTGCCCGTCTGGAGTTAAGGCGGAGCACGTTCTCCTATCGGGTGGCAAGTAGGCTAATACTGCGTGATCCCTTAATGGCAAGTGACGCTTCGTAGCTCTGAGACGGGTTTCCACGAAAAGCTAATTTGGTTAAACGAGTGATAAACGAAAGGAATTAACTCATATTTGAAATTATATATAAAAATGCAAACAATTTATTTAATGTTGTATAAACGATGATGTAAAACAGCAAAAACTAAAAGTATAAGCATGAAGCATATTAGCTTAGACATTTTATCTGTCCTCTGTAGCCAGATAAAAATGTCTAAGTTAATACATAATTTTCGTGCTTATACTTTTGATTTTTGCTGTTTCACATCATCGCTTATACAACATTAAATAAATTGTTTGCAGATTTTTATATATAATATTTGCGGTTTTATTAAAATTTGGAAAGTCACTATAGCCTGTTAGATTTAGTACAACTACAACAATTACTACATAGCTGGCATCTTAGCGCAAACACATAGAATAGCAACCATGTTATGAGCAATAAATGAAATTTAAATTGGCGTCGACCACAGTCTTGAACATATTAAAAGTAAAATTTAGTCCACTTGCCAAATTTCGTGCAAATACATCTAGTAGCAAGCGAGTTATAGGCGATAAATCGAATTCAAAATGGCGGCCGCCGCCATTTTGAATCATCGCCAATTTTGGTCACATGGTCCATTTCCAGCAGTGACTGGCTACATTTCTGCAAAATTGCATTAATCTAGGCCTACATCAATCGGTTGCTGAGTTATTACTTTCTGTGCAAAAATCTAAGATGGTGGTGGACGCAATCTTAAGTTTTTTTTGTTCAATATTATGGTATTTCCGAACGTAGGATCATAAAGTGAATACACGTGCTAAATTTCGTGCGAATATATGCAATAGCAAGCGAGTTTTGGGCGATAAACGGAACTCAACATGGCGGTCGTCGCCATCTTGATTTTATTACTATTGCCAATTTTGGTTACATTGCCTATTTTATCTAATGGCTGACTACACTCCTGCAAAATTACATTGATCTACATGTAACTCAAACACGAGCTGAGATCTTAGTGTTTGTGCAAAAATCCAAGATGGCGGCCGCCGCTATCTTCGATTTTATTTTTGTTTAATATTGTAGTAAATTCGTACGTAGGACCATAAAATGAGTCCACGTACCAAATTTCGTGCAAATATACGCAATAACAAGCGAGCTATGGGGGATAAACTGAATTCAAGATGGCGGCGCCGCCATCTTGAATTTATTACTACTGTTGCCAATTTTTGTCATACCACTTGTTTCCCGTAGTAGCTGACTACAATCCTGCGAAATTTCATTAATCTATCTCAAACGGCAACTGAGTTATTAGTGTTAGTGCAAAAAACCAAAGATGGCGGCCGCCGCCATCTTGGATTTAATTTTTGTTCAGTATTATAGCCAATTCGTACGTAGGACCATAAAATGAGTCTATGTGCCAAATTTCGTGCAAATATACACAATAACGAGCGATTTATGGGCGATAAACTGAATTCAAGATGGCGGCAACCGCCATCTTGAATTTATTACTACTGCCACTTTTGGTCACATGGCCTATTTCCTGTAGCAGCTGGCTACACTGCTGCAAAAGTTCATTATTTTATCTCAAACGGCAGCTGAGTTATAAGTGTTTGTGCAAAAATTTAAGATGGCGGCCGCTGCCATCTTGAATTATTATTTTGTAACGCCGGTGTCGTGGGAAATTTGTCGCACCTGGAAAATTTTTCCAACCTCCATATTGTCATATTGTAACTAACGCTAAGCCTAATCCTAGCCCTAACCCTAACCTCAACCCTAGCCCTAATCCTAACCCTAATCTTAACCTTACTCCTAACCCTAACCCTAACCCTAAATTTAACCCTATCCTTAATCTTAAACCTAACCCGTACTGCTGCGTGTGGGAATAATTTTCCGATGCGACGAACTTTCCACTACACTGGACCACCCACGAAGCCCGTTTGCGGTCCTAAACTAATTGCTCTTCAAATTTTGCGTTGATCGAGTTTATACTTTTCGACATATCGCGATTTTAAAATTTCACAAATTTGGCTTAAAATGCCTATTCAGGCCCCCCAAATCATGTTTTTGGTAAGTTTTGACCCCTAAAATTTACTTTTTATTATCGAGACCCCCAAAAAGCACTTCCTTGCGCAGACGCACGCGTTTTGAGCCCTCATTGGTCGTGATTGGTCCTACGGTGTGATCTGGACGCGACGCGAAGAGTACAAAAGAGAACCAAAAGCCAAAATTCGCCATTTTCCCAGACCCCCTTCGCGTCGTCCCACATCAACCAGCTTTTGCATGCAGGGTTGAGTGCACCCCACTCCACTAATGTAACGAAAATGTTTCGCCAAAAATGGGTTTATAGCGCTTCGTAAGGCGTGTAGCCTACAGAGCAACAAAACTAAACTGAACTAAACTGACCAAATATGCCATTTAACTTCAGTTTTGTCGCTCTGTACGCGTCTTTACATGAGACAGACCAGAAGCGCTTTACAATCTCGGAAGTGGCAGCAGATTGGCATGAGCTAATGATTCCGCAGCACATTATGCCAGTCTATAGTTGACAGTATTGCAACTGTTGATAAACGTAATGATTTATTGGTCGCCATGGAGATGATGACGTCACTGCAGAGTGATGTCATGTAGCCTACATGTAACTATCGGCTACAGTCAGCATATCAGCTTCTCACGTGTGGTAAGCTCATGGTCTACAGAAATTTGTTTTTGGCCGACTATAAAATACTAACGGTCGTGCCTATAGCACAAGCTGTGGCATGTTTGTCTGTTATGTACGTATTGTGGCTAAACGGTACGTCGTAAAAGGTCGGCGATGATATCGATCGCGATGGCGCGTTTCTATAGGCTGTTAATAGTAAACATGTCGCTATCTGTAGCAATTTGGCCTCAATTTTTTACGCAAAGCTGCTGCCTGTTTCTATCTATCTATACGTGAACCGAATTACCGTATTCTAGCGTTGATTGTCGCGTGTTTGTATCGTTTGTAAACTCGGAGAAATCGCTTTGTGACTGGAAGTTGGACGCTGGTCCATTGGACGTAGCAGTTAAGGTCGGCTTTCCCTAGCCACATTTGGGCTTTTTGTTTTCATTTCGTGACATCTGACGGCGAAATCACATGGTTACTTACCCGCAAATTTCCGATTTCACTCATGTTAATCATTGCCAAAGTTGTCAAAAGTCCGAAAATGAAGAAATATTTACTATCGTTCGCGCTTTTCTAACTATTTTGCAACAAATCGTACATGTGCACGCAATGCGATCTCCACGTCATTGATGTTTACTTCAAACGTCTATCGACCGAGAACGATTGTGACACCACAAACCCTAAGCCTAACCCTAAACCTAACTTTAATCCTAACCCTGACCCTATTTTTAACTTTGACCCTAAAACTAATCCTAATTCTACACCTACAGGGTGGTCCAGCTAAAGTGAGGCCGACTTACATTTGTGCTGGTAACATTTGAATGCATAGGTAAAATTCAATGATTTTTTTGCATATGTGATAACAGTTCAGACACACATTGGGAATCATAAAAATTTAATATTGTTCGTCAGATGGCGTAACCAGGTTAGGTATTTTCTCCCTTGTTACATCTCTCATTTTACTGACTTACTCGCATAGGCCGATAATTTTGCGTTTTGACGAATTTAATAAAATTCTATGGTAAAATCGTCTGGTTTTGCTGGTATTTGTTAGCCTTTGCTTTTAAAATAATATCTTTGGGAATAACTACCTGTTTCTGCATTTTGATGGGTAAAATAACACGAGAAGACAGAATTGTTATAAAGGCGTTGCGGATAAAAAAGAACTGGAGCTCTCGCTGTCTGCGGCAGTCGTGTTGATCATAGGCCTATGTGGTGCCACCTATAGCGTGTTAAGTGTTTATTATGACAAAATTTTCTTAAAATTTGCACCACACCACTTCTTGTTGTATGCAGTTTACATTTGCAAAAAAATCATTGAATTTTACCTATGCATTCAAAGGTTACCAGCAAAAATGTAAG
>Ga0209367_1009533_pt1 | contig 13144 bp, 11 predicted proteins | sample WorMetLIZISLAND2_FD_187412 | JGI IMG/M metagenome (GOLD analysis project Ga0209367, IMG submission 187412) | Marine gutless worms symbiont microbial communities from Max Planck institute for Marine Microbiology, Germany - Olavius geniculatus... ... | reverse complement strand
AATTGCCCAAGGTGAGGTAGCGAATTAGCCAGAGGGCAAACGAGCCACAGGGTGAACAAGCTATGAGGTGAATCAGCCAGAAGGCGAAAGAGCCAGGGGGAGAAATGGCAAAAGTGCAAAAAACCAGATGCTGGACCTGTCTTGGTACCCAAGCTACTAAATGTTGGCTTTGCTATAAGATAGGTTCGTGCAACAGTCGTATGAAATACTTCTGGATAAACCACTCATGTAAACTTGAGTCCTGATATGATACATGGCAACAGAAAAAAACGTCAGTGATGTTAGGACACTGCCATGTAGTCAAAATTTTTGGGTAGGGACTTATCAGCCCGAGCGCTTTCACCCTCAATCAAGTCCTTGCACCTTTTGTAACCTGGTTAATGTCACTGCCGATGCAACGTACTATGTATGACGATGTGTTGTATTAGAATTAGTTACTGTGCAGGAAATAGCCAAAAAGCATGATACACACATTATGTTATGTATCAACTTGTTTTAGTATAGGTCTACACAAGCATCATCATTATTCAGCACTAGCCAGGCTGAACGTGAACCTTAACCATCATCTTGGCAGCTGATGCTAATTTCAACATTTTAGCATTCCCGCAAAATAACACCGGATATTCTCTATTATGTATACATAAAAACGGGGCATAACTGTAACCGATGACCAGCTACTTTCAACTCAGCTCATTTCCTGCAAAGTAACGCAAAAACGTTCAACTGCAGGCTAATATTCACAATGTAAACACTTCCTAATTTACTGCAATGAAGACAAATTGGCTGTTCCTCTTTTGCGAGAACGTTTTCTTTGCCGCTTTCTTGAATTTCTACTTTCGCCTGCAAACGGGTCTTTCACTTTTTTCTTCTTACATGACAAAGGGTTTGGTCCTTTGACATGTTTTCGTTTGTGTACCAGATCACTACGTTTCCCAAAAGTTGATTCTTTCAAACTGTTCAATGCTGCCTGCTCATGTGCTGCTGGCTGCATACTAGTTTGAACATGCTCACTGGCTTTTAGTCTCGAAGTCTCCGATGGTGATTCCAGGTTTATTGCATTGAACGCAATGTAAAGCAAAGCCACGCCAGCCAGCCTGCGAATACGTGCTGTTAAGTTTTCATCCTGACAAATAAACAGAACAACAGATAAGCGTTAAGGCATCAACTTTCAATTTCAACCATTAAGCTATCACTTTCACTTCTCAGAGAAATCAAAAATTGCAAACACCAAATACAGTGTGCCACTGAATACCTCCAGACAGTGTCCACAGTCAACTGGTTCTGTGGTATACAAACCTCTATTAGCTTCCACTTAGTAAGACCAAGACTTTTCTCCAAGACCAACACCACAATTTAGTGAAAATGTAATGAAATTCTTAATTTAAATTGATATCATAATTAACTATTAAAGTATCATATTTAAACATTACAGTACAGGGTGGTCCAAAAAATGGCACAAAATTCATGACACCATAATTTTGCAACCACACGTCATAGTCATGTGGTTTTCAGCAAAATGTTCCAATAGAAATTCTTTATGTGACTAAAGTCAGTGTTTCAACAGAGGAGTTAAATATTCTTTGTTATTGCCGCTGGCAATTGAACTATGCAACAAGAAATTTGAGCTAATGCTCACGAGACGCGCGAAAGCCTATAGCAGTTCCGGTTCAGTAGTCACCAATCGCAGTACTAACCAGGCCCGGCGTAGAGTAACTTCGTTTCAGTCGAAACGCGTCACCAACTACGCCACGCCACCAACGCCAGTACCGTGGCGCCACTTTGTGAATGATATAGACTTGCGCAGCCCGAAATCTTTGAAGTATTTGACGCCCGCCTGTGCCGGGCTCCTCGAACCTAGGGGATCGGGACTTAAGACTGCTGAAATCTACATTTAATGCTGAAAATTTCATATGCAGGTTGTCTTGGTCTAACTCCAGCCATTTCATTGCAATTCAGTATTAAAATGTGCGCAGCATCCAAATACTGCAAAAAATTCACTAAAAACCCTTTTTGGGGACATCGACGTTGATAAATTTAAAAAGCCTGTCACCAGTGCTTGTTATGATAAGCAGCATGTCTGTGCCTACCTGCAACCGTGTTCACGCTACACGAGATAATTGCACACAAAGCTATACCAGTTCAAATCTTAAACAATAATGACTCTTTCTGTTGACACTAGAAAATAAAAATATTAACCAACAGCAGTTCTTTGTCCATTAATGCAAAATGGGATGAGATAAAAATTGCTTTATCATAACTGAGACACTACTTGAAGACACAGACAATAACAATCAACACTTACCTGCGTGGCAATAAAATATTTTTCTTTCCCTTTTTTGGTAGCAATTGCCATTTTACGCAGACAGTTAATTGGCAATACAGGCCGTTTGTGTTTACAAGGAACAACTGTGTATTGCTGGAGTATCTTCAATGGGCCATAAAGTAATGATCCTACAACATACATTACAACATTATAATATAGCAAATAGCAAAATATTAGTGGTGTCAATGGCTTAATGTGCATTGTACATTGTACAATAATGGTAGTAGAAAAGTCACAATCAATCTTCTGCCCACATTGCATGCCAAATTATTATTCATCAAAAAAGATCATATTACAACACCATTTTCGTTAAACACAAATGTACTAACAAGATCTGTTAATATTTCACAGATGTGTGTACTGATGTCTCTCATGATCTGCTCTTAGATCTAAATATACAGAAAGCACATCGTTGTTTAAACAATATGCTGCCAAAGTGCAGGCCATCAGATGATTGCACACTTTCAAAAACAAATTTTTATCAACCCAGAATCTATCAGTAATCTGCATAAATGTTCACTCATTGTCAGTTGCCTCTATTTTGACTGATCTATTGTTGTTGCATACGGTATAATGTTATCTCAGTCATCACTCAATATGCCTTCTAAGCATGTTCCCTCTGTTATAATCTTAACACTGCTCTAGTTTGTTTAGACCCCAGAGCCGAATTTTTTTATGGCCAAACTCTGACTGACAATTTTTCGGCTGAGATCCGGCTAGCCGATTATTTTTCCGGCAGAGTTTCGACTGACGAAATTTTCGGCTGATTTTTGACTAAAAATACAACTGACTCTGTTTTGACGTCTTTTACCAGTGGCAGATTCAAGAGGGGCGAATGCCACCATATTGACTAGATGCATCTTAAAACAAGTGAAAATGTTGCACAAAAATACACTATTTATGGATAGAATTTTAACAAATTTTCTGGGTAGGGGCTGTGCCCCATCCCCAGACCACACCATTTGCCTTAATTTCTGCTCCCTATTCTAGAATTCTGGATCCGCCACTGGCCAGAGCTGGAAAAAACGTAAAACGTTTAAAGATTTTTTTTAGATTTTAGGTTTTTAGACTTTTAAGGTTTTTAAAAAGTTTTTAAAGGTTTTTTTTTGGTTTATTGTCCAATTAAACACCATAGGCCCTAAACAAAATTACAACCTAGTAAATATCTTATACTTATATGGGCTGTCCACTGCATCTGTCACATTACTAAACATTACTGTTTCTGTAACAAAATGGACCAACTGCATCAGTTATTAGTATGTCAAACATAAAATATCTGACTGAACTAATAAAGTCATGTATCAGAATACTAACCCAAAGCTTCACATTCAGCAAGCACACAGCGGGTGGTACACAGTTTAACTTCTGCATCTAAATACTTTGGCAACTGTTCACCAATATTGACTTTGCAGTTCAGTGCAGCACGACAAAATGTACCATCCACCAAAACCTGGAACGGGCTATGATAACCAAAGTAGCTTCGGTAAAATGTAAGAATCTTTCGAACATGCTTCTGTCGCTTGACTTTCATTATGCAAGTCTGCAATTAACAGCTCTAAATAAATACTAAATCAAACACAACAAGAAATCTGAGCTAATGCTCAAGAGACGCACGAGAGCCTATGGCAGTTCCTGTTCGCATTTAATCTTGGTCTATCTCCATCCATTTCGTCGCAATTCACTCTTTTGCAGCCAAAAATCGCCAAAAATCATTGGAAATAATATTTTAGTGTTCAAGATCATTCAAGGTCATCGATGTTGACATTTGTAAGAAGCTCGTCGTCAGTGCTTGTTATAATACGCAGCATGGCTGCGCCTATCTGCAACCATTTACATGCTAGACAAGCCAACAAAGGATAAATAACCACTTTTTAGAAAGGTACCCCGCTTTGACACCCGCATGCGCAGGCCTCCTTGAATCTAGAGGATCTGGACTTAAACTGCTAAAATCTACATTCCATGCTGAAAATTTCAAATGCAGGTTGTCTTGGTCTATCGCCAGCCATTTTGGCGCAATTCACTCTTGAAATGTGTGTCGCAGCCCAAAATCACGAAAAAAAATCACTAAAACCTCCAGTCTTTGAATAGACTCATAGGTTGAAACGCAAACTTAGTAAGTTGACAAATTCATCAAAATACAACTCTTTATTGTTTTTGTTGACGTTTCGGCAACTGCTGCTGCCTTCATCGGCACAACTGTCCACCAGGTGTCACTGTGGCAGACAGTAAGTAATCATAGATGTGTGAAAGTTGGTAGGACCCCTCGTCAGAATCAGGGAAGCGATGTACATCAAAAAACAAGACAAGTCGATGAACCAAGACAAGGGGTCCTACCAACTTCCACACATCTATTACTTACTGTCTGCCACAGCGACACCTGGTGGACAGTCGTTCCGACGAAGGCAGCAGTGGTTGCCGAAACGTCAACAAAAACAATAAAGATAAAAGTTGTATTTTGATGAATTTGTCAACTTATTAACTAAAATCCCCTATTTTGGGGGTTAAAGGTCATCGATGTTGACATTTCTAAGAACTTCGTCGCCAGTGCTTGTTGTGATAATCAGCATGTCTGTGCCTATCTGCAACCATTTTCACATTAGGCAAACCAATAGCTGCAAAAGTCTTTCTAGCAATTACTTGTTTCACCTACGGCAAAAATGTGGGTGTCTTAACATCTACAATTTTGTCGTCGTCGTAATATATACCGGCGATTGAGGAGAAAGTCTTAATTCTAGCGTATGCTGCAGATAATAAAACGGTTTACAGATGCCTGAAATCGATCAAGTTCGACATTTTATTTACTGTCATGTATATGTATACATCAGCCATAGCATAACGTACGTGTTGCATGGCGCCGCCGTGTGAATGCAATAGCAGAATGCATTAACGCGTTAATAATGCATCATTAATATTGTTGTTATTGTAGATGGTCTACATCGAAAGAGTGACAGAAATGAAGCCCACAAAGTTGTGCTTGGGTCGCAGGACCGTGACAGTAGTGATGGAACGGCAACAAAACAATTTCCAATTGCTTGAATATTATTCAATTGTCAAATAATCGCAGTTTAATGGAATACTGAAACTCCTGCTTCACAAAATTTAGTACATTTAAGTAAGTGCGTTAGAAAAATTTTTTTATCTGGCTACACAGTCCTGTTGTGCATCAACCATAAGTTCTTGGCAAAAAACTCAGATTTTGATATCTCTGTTTCCATCTTTGGCCACCTCGGCTAGTAACACAACTGCAGTTAAGTCTAAGCTACGTTTAGCTGGCATCAACAGTCGTCTCATATCACTCACAGCAACACGCGACCGGCGTGACAGTGATTATAAAATTGTCTGTTAAAGCAAATCAATTAAAGACGGCAATGTAATAAGTTGTTAATGTTGTGCACGCAGTTATAAAAGATGTTCCATGAACATTTTACTAGCTGGCAAAACTAGAAAAATGCTTTCTAAAACTTATTTAGAAAACAAAAACATTTTTTTAACAAAGAATATTAAAGACGCAAAGTGTTATCTGCCGTGAAAATTCACGGAAAATAAGTAGTCGATTTTCGCTATATGCCGTGAATTTTCACGGAAGCTAACATGAAATGGTTATCTGCCGTGAAAATTTATTAAAAATAGGCTTACCTGCCGTGAATTTGCATCGAGGCAAAGTATAGTAAAATAATTGCCAATACTATTTAGCTGTATTATCAGATTATACAAGAAATAATAGCAACAACTACTGGTCACGAACACTTCGTTCAAGCAGGAAAAGAGAAGGATATATACTTGGAAACAACCAGGCGCCTTGGCACGATATCAGCTAGACTACATCCTTGTCAGAGTACGTTACCGGAACAGTGTCAAGTCAGCATGTGCCTACCCTGGTGCAGATGGAGACACATTGGTCATGATGAAAAGCAAAGTCCAGTTGATACATTTAGCCTACAGAGAAAAAAACCCAGAAGGAGATGAGACAGAGAAAAACTGAAGTGCCCTAGCATTTCGCAAGATTTTGCTAAGAAAGTAAACGAAGGAGTGGAAGAACAAGAGCAGAAGTCAACAGAAGGAAGGTGGAAAAAGTTGAAGTCAGCTATAATAACAGCTGCCACGAACGTCATCGGATACAAGACGAAACAGGTTGCAAAAAAGCCATGGACAACAGAGGACATGTTTGAAAAGATGGATGAAAGACGGAAGTGGAAACATCAAACGACAACAGAAGTACAAACAGTACCAGAAGCTAAACAATGAACTCCGCAGGATAACGGGAAAAAACACGAGAAACTTGGTGGAAGAGTGTGATGAGCTGGAAGAAATGCACAGACAAGGCTGTCATGACCAAGTCTACCAAAAAATAAAACAACTGAGCACAAAAAAATGGCAGAAAAACAACAGCCATTCAGGATAAGACAGACAAGTTACTAACAGAGCCAAAGGCAGTTCTAAACAGATGGAAAGAGTATGTTGAAGAATTATACAACAAGGACGAGAAACCAGTGTTGACACTGGCGAAGAAGGTAATACAGCCGAGGACCAAGGACCAGACTTGCTGACGGAAGAGATATTGCTGGCACTGAAAGAGATGAAAAACAACAAAGCGGAAGGTCCCGACAACATTGTGAACATACCAGTAGAAATGTTGAGGTGCATGTTTAGATGGTAAAGTATGGCAACAACAGTACTGATTGATGTATGCAAAACCATATACACAACAGGGATCTGGCCAACAGACTTCGTGCAGTCAATAATGTTACCGCTGGAGAATAAACCCAATGCAACAAGGTGCGAAGACTTTAGAACTATAACAATCATCTCGCATGCTGCAAAGATTTTGCTGAAAGTGTTACAGAAGAGAATTGAAGCAAAAGTCGATACAGTCCGTTTCCTCTCAGACGATCAGTTTGGATTCAGAAAAGGTACAGGAACCAGAGACGCTAGCCTATAGGTACGCTGAGAGTGCTCACAGAGAGAAGTTTGGAAGTTGACCGTGACGTTTATGTCTTCTTCGTAGACTACGAAAAAGCGTTCGACCGAGTAGATTGGAAAAAGCTAATGAGGGTCTTAAGAAGACTGGGAGTCGACTACAGGGACAGGAGATTAATTGGAAATCTGTAAATGGGACAAGCATTCACAGTGAGAATCGAAGAGGAAGACTCTGACCCAGGCATCATTGGTAGAGGAACAAGAGAGGGATGTTCGCTATCTCCTCTGCTATTCTTCTAAACAGGCCCAATGGACGACCATCCATATTACTTGCGTCAGCGACCCAGTGCATTTCCGGTTGTTCCAGTTTCTACTCTAAGTGCATCTATCGCTAGCAGTGATATTGTCCGTAGTCAGCTTCCTACAGTGGCTGATCCAGCTGGAGCCCTGGTCCAGTTTCCTACATAATAACAGGCCTAATTCTGTTTTGACAGCGTACGTAAAACCTGAGATGGACTTTGCAGTCGTTTCTATCAGTTAATCTATACAAATTGCTATTCGTCTACTTTGCATCATAAGTGACGATCCACAGTCTCGCCAGTAACATAGGCCTAGTGCATACGGAGGCCCACAATAATTTTAACCAGCTTGACCCGAAATCATATGCTAAATTTACTGTAGGCCTATAAGAATAAAACACTTCTTGATAACGCTTCGCTTATGCAAAAATGAAATTCAGTGACATCTGCAAAGCATTGGGCCTAATATATTGTCATTGTATTTCTACAAATATTATCGCTTCAGTAAGTTACGAGTATGTATGGGTATGGCTTTGAAGCCAGATTTACGTTGGTGGACTGGGTGCTATATCACGCCATCCAAACGAAACTTGGAACGGTTTGAAAAAAAAATAACTAAATCGCTAAGCTGGCTTTACATTTAATAGTATACAAAATACAACATTAAGTGGCATTTGTGACAAAAAAAATGTGAACTGCTAGGCCTAATCGATACTCGTAATTTTCCCACAAATACCACATCAAAACGTGAGACTCCTGAGCCGTCCCACGTATCTAAAGTCCAACGCCAGTGGGCAGAAATTTTTGGCCTTGGCGTTGACTTTGGCAGACAGATGACATCTACTTCCGACTGTCTACAATCTGTGCGTCATATCTGACAGAGTAAACTTCCGCCTGTGACGTCATTCCTCAAGACACGTTTCTTTCGCTCGGCGAAGTAAACCGCAGAGGCGGCTGTTTTGATTGTGTATCTATAATTCGAAAGTTCGATTGCCCGAAGCTGACAAGCTGTATATTGCAACATGCATTTTCATTAACTCTAACCCTCACCCTAACCCTATTCTTAGTTCAGAGAAAATGTGAAGATTGAGTCAACGTGTACAATTTTGGACTAGGCCTACCAAACCTTCGGACTATCGAACCTTCGAATTATCGAGCTGCCCACTATTTCGATCCTTACTGCTCAACTAATAGTAAGCCTGAGGTTCGGGTTCGACTGGCTCAAGGTCGATCTTCTTGAAGCATTCTCGCGGCAGCGTGGCGTTGATCTGACGGATGTTGTCGATGTCCAGCTGGATGGCTGCGAGTCGCCCGGCGTAGTCATTCAACCAGGAGTCTATCTCGTCGGCCGTCGCCTCGATGTCCGAGTAGCGTCCGTCAATGTTGGACGTGAGAAGTCGGTAGTCAGCATCGTCAATGGCATCCTGCAGCTCGTCCAACGCGCTCGCGTCTACTCTCGACATGTTCGCTGTTAGCATGCACAACACCGACAGATCTGCTCTTTGTATTGATATCATGCATTTCAATACTAGTCATGCATCTATGTGAAGCATTGCCCTGAGTTGGCTATTCACGTCAGTGTGTTTTTAATTTATTACTTTATCCTGATATGACTGATTTTTATGCGGTATGAAATAAATTAATAAGCCTAAATAAACATCACACAGCTATAGTGACCACATTCTTAAACGGCAAGTGCGCCACAATCGTCTGACAGGTATACAGCGACTCTAGCACTGTGTGCAATATAAGAAATTGTCAGACCAATAGCATACACATTCTTTAGAGTAAAAGCTCAGGGAACGCAGGAAAGCCTGACGCCTAGTAATGTGCCAACATTTGTGCAAAAATGTACATTCAGTCATCTAAAGTTATCGATGTTTATGACAACTGAAAATTCATATAAGCCTATAATTTCTTGTCAGAAATCAATTGGCAGTAACAGACGCGAATTGAAACCTTTCAGTGGCCTTCGGTCGTGACGCTATTTCGATTCTGTAGCAGCTCCTACCTTTCACACATAAGGTGGACAAGCATTTTCATAGGCCTACGTTCTTACGATGGACATGAATAGCATACGTTTTTACCACCTGCCTTTTTCTGACCTGAAGTCAACGAAGCTGTTCAATTTTAGAGGAATAGACGTGGCCCTGAGGTATACATTAAGTCACTGCTTGATTCTTCATAAGCCTATGCAATCGTATTATTCAGCAAAAATAACAGTACAACATCCTTTATTGTTCTGAAAGGAATACAGTAATATTCACCGATTTGTCCAAGAATGTTTTCAACAGTGACCATTGTAGATGAAATAACCTCGACTGATTTGTCGGCAGTGTTCTTCGCCTTGCCAGCTTTCTGCAAAGCCTACACAATCCACATTGAGCATTGAGGTAATGTACACGTGACATATTTGCTGAACCAAAGTCTCAAAAAGACATTAAGTAGACAATTTCTTCTTGCCTAGGCCTATATGTATGCGGTACGCCGATAGCATATGTTAATAGCACATCTGTTCATGGAATGACTTTCGTAACAATTTCATTTGTTACAACATAAATGTACAAAAGTTTGAAGCACTGTAATAGCACTGGACCCGTCCGATTACTCGAATTACTCAAGTTCGAACTGATTGATAAACTACTGGAGTAGCCCAGCTCTATCGCTACGATGAGAGCGCAAAGATTAAGCAATACGTCGTCGATAAGCCGGGCGTCTTCGTCAGCCTGCGCCTGTAGAAGTCGAAGTTTTTCTTCAATCTCATCCAGTTCGTCTGCCAGCACAGTCGAGTTGTACTGAAGCGTCTCCGCACTGATGTTGAAGTTGCTCATCGTCGTCATCATCGCATTCACGTTCTGCACACGTAAAAACAAGTGCTACGTCTTTTTCACCAGCATAAATTATAAAATCTCGGACAATGCACAAATGCAGTAATTTAGCTAAAACGCGAAGTCCTCCCCAAGCCAATGTGCCCACGATGCGGCGCTGGTCTCCGTTTCCTTAGCTCTCATCCAGACACGACACCAGTTTATACTGTAAAACTATATAGATAGGGGGCAAGTGCATCGCGGGGCGTATCTGTTTATGTCCCTGCTTTCGCCAATAATTTATCTGTAGCGCAAAAATACCAATAACGGCGCGCTATGCAGTTTATTTTGATGAAGGCCCGCATGCACTGCGTTAATGATTTCTGACGTAGTTTTCTGCAAGCGCCACGTTCTGCTCTACTGCGGGGGTTCGCTTAATTCTAACACAACACACTAGTCTTAGTTTTAGACACTACCCTGCTGGAATGGATAAGTGAGTACGCAGTACGAGCTTATACACAGTGCTGTCTTTGCTTAAACCACGCTCGGATCGCACAGATTATACCTCGTTTGCTTTAATACACGAAAGCAGCCAAAAGTTGTGAAAACAGTACTATACTGCGAGATGAGTGTGTTTTAATTGTAGGCCTGTTTTATCATCACAAACATGCGAGGTGCAAGCATGCCATTTGACGACGACACGTACAGCCAGACTGGAGTTGGACATGTCGCGTGCGGCGAGTGCCAGTTGTTCGGCGGCTGATGCACAGCTGTCTGCTTCAGACAGTGCATTCAACGCTGCGTTCGTTGATGTCTCGGCGTCGTGAATGTTTTGTTCGATCTCTGGGATCAGCTGCACCGCCTCTTCCGCCTTCTCACGGCTCTCTTGCACCACTTCATCAAACTCTGTATGCACACAGTGCGGCACATAGGCTATAGCACTGACAAAGAGATGTTACGGCTACAGTTCTACCTATGTGTTTTATCACCAAAATCTAATGCAGTGCGATGACGACTACCTATGCACTTAAATTTACCTGATATTGTGGCAAAAAAAAATTTAAAAAAACAGATGCTTGATTACGAAAATTACTGTCGTTCGATTGTCGTAGAACAATGCAATGATGTTTGTCTTTCTTTGTTTCGTCGCTTTTGTTAGGCAGTTATAAACGCAATTATTTTTTTAGCCCACCCGGAAGCGATAGCTTTCGATGTTTTTTTTTATTTCTGCAAGGTATCTCCGAGCTCCGTCGGCCGATCGCAGCGAAATTTTGCACGTTGGTCAGAACTAGACCGTATTTTATAACGCCAGTCCAAAATTTCGGGGGCCACCCCCAAAAAATTTTTAGAGGCCAAAAACATGCAAAATTTGGCCCAAATTCGGACGACTTCGAAATTTGGCGGCAAATATCTCCGGAACGGATGAAGATATTCAAAATCAGCCAAGTATTTGATCTACCTCGATTCCTACCGCGTTAGGCGAAACAAGACCGGTAAACTTTAGTTTAGTAACCTTAGAGATCTGAAGGTGAAAATGTACCCACCTAAAGCGCCTTTTTCGGAAGACCATATTTCGGCCCCTAAGGGGTGTTGCGCCCCAAATTTTTACACGCACTATAGAATGACCAAGTCTCGCTAGCGCACCCCCCACCGGGGACTAGGGTTCTTCTTACAAGTTTTCTTCGACGGGAAGTCCAAAATTGGCTTAAAATGTAGCGTACTAGCCGCGAGAACTTTGGAGCCAAAGGGAGTATAGCTTCATGAAACTTTGCCAACTGACATGTTGCCAGATGGGGGTGATAACGCGGGTACAACTTTTGGGGGCACCGCCCCTTAACATTTGGAAGGGCAAAAAACGTCCAAAATGTAGTACGTTTTACGACAACTTTCGACTTTGACTGCGAATATCTCTGAACTGGACAAGTGGTAAACGGCAATCTCTCCCGCATTGTATAAAAAAATGGTGAACTTTGATCCACTAACACCAAAGATTACGCGGCTAATGATTACCCACCCTAAGTCAACAGTGCGCGTTATGCGTATGCTAATGCATTTGAGGGCGGGCCACGTGACTTTGATACAGGCGGAATTTCACCTTCCCCTTAAATTTCCCCTCCCCCGCAATCGGACTTAGGGCGCCGGGCGGACTCACGTTGAGCTTTGACCCAAATTTATAGTTTAATCTTACTTTTCGCCAGACTAAACTACAAAAGGTCAGACAATACGAATAATGCGGCCATTGAGATGGCTGCATGATTAGCCGATATGTAAGTAGTCTGTCGGCACTAATCACCGGGATGGACTGACCTCGGAGGGTGTTGAGAGTCTGTTCGGCCTCAGTGAGAGTTCGCTCAGCGTTGTGGATGGCGTCTTCTGCGAGTTGTCGCGACGCGTTGACAGTCGTCAGTAGATCGTCAGTGACTGCCTGCTGGCGGCGGGCTGATTCCAGCGCCGCGCTAGACGTGTTGGTCGCGTTCGACAGAGAATCCAGCAGCTGCTGCTGCTCACTGATCAAACTCTGTGTCGCCTGCCGAGACTCGTTTGCCTACAGAAACACGCCTGCTTTGAACACAAGCATATACGTCAGTCTTCGGAAGTGACATATTAAGATGGGGATAATCGGTATGTTATTATCATCGCTAGATTACCATTCGGCATTGCCGATGGTGTCGTCAGCCAGAAGGCATCATGAAGTGCTCTCACTACCGCAGGCGTTCACCGGATTTCTTCTTGGGGAACGTCCAGGAAGAATCACCACGCAATAATATTGTTGCCTAAACGAAGATCAGTCACCCCAT